>ENA-UOXV01001968-UOXV01001968.1-marine-metagenome-genome-assembly--contig:-NODE-1968-length-27510-cov-15.468294_pt1 | contig 27510 bp, 24 predicted proteins | sample MGYA00238165_ERZ766961 | MGnify/ENA primary metagenome ERZ766961 (study PRJEB28924, sample SAMN03173240) | marine metagenome | biome: Marine; feature: Water; material: Subsurface seawater | place: North... | reverse complement strand
GCGCACTCGTTTCAATATTCTCGAGTCTCCGACGACGACGACGGTTGTTCTTCGGCGCAGCAGTAGTAGTAGTAGTGGTAGCAGCACTGAGCATCGCACGGACGAGTGGGGTTGTCGTGACTCTCTCGCGTCACAGAGAGGCGTGTATGCTCTGATCAGAGTCGTTTCTCTCTGGCATCTCATTATTTTAAAACATTTTTGTTTGAAAAAGTGCAGAAACTTAATTAAGTAGCAGCGCAATCGGTTCTCGTTCGCGTCGTTGTGTTGTTGTTGTTTCACAACGTTTGTTCTCGCAACATCGCGATACTAATAAAGAAGAATGGCGGAGAGCAAAAAAGCACCACGCGCCGAGGAGGAGGAGTGGACGCCTCTGAAACGACCTCTTTTACTCCTCGGGTCGCTCTCGCTCGCGTCGTCGTTCGTCGCGTATAAAAAAAAACATCTCAATTGGTTCAAAACGAGTTACGCGTGCGCGTGCGTGACGTTCGGACCGGCGATGGTTTTGTACGCGTTGCCGGAAAGGAGCGAACAGTTGGAAGAGAAACTCTTTTTTGTTTCCTCCTCGTCCTCCTCGTCCAACGACGACGACAACAACAACAACAACAGAAACAACGACAGAAACAACAACAGAAACAACAGAAACGACGACGACTCGTCCAAGCGAAGAGAAGAGAGGGAAAAAGAAACGAAGAGGAAGAATAAAGAGATGTTGGAGAGGATGAAGCGCGTAAAGTTGTGAAGTGAAAAGTAGCATCGCGTGGATCTCGTTCGCAACTCTCTCTCTCTCGTCGTCGTCGTCGCGCTCCTTTCTCTCTCTCTCTCTCTCTCTCTCTCTCTCAACGCGTCGCGAACGAGGAGATGTTGGAGAGGATGGAGCAGGGAAAGTTGAAGGGAAAATTGGATGCGTCACACTTTTTTTCTCTCTCTCTCTCTCAAAAGAATGTTGTTATCACCACTTCCGACGTCGTCATCATCAGCGAGAACGACGACTCCGAGTGGTGGTCCAAAAAGCAACAGACGAGGTCTGGTTCACGCGTCATCATCATCTTCGTCATCATCATCATCATCTCCAAACGCGCAAAAATTATTAGTGAAACCACAAAAAGCTTTGGAATTGATTCAGTCGCAAAAATACGCCTACGTGGACGTCCGAACGAAACACGAGTTTGAAACCGTCGGACATCACAAGAATTCCACGTGCATTCCTTACTTCTTGAGCATGGGGCCTCCACCAGAAGTCAATCCGGATTTTATAAAGGAGGTGGAGATGAAATTTCCAAGGAAAGATTGTCCTTTGTTGATTGGCTGCGCGGCCGGCGGGCGAAGCGCCAAGGCATCTGCGACGTTGCGTGAAGCCGGCTACACCAACATTGCTGATTTAGAAGGCGGGTTTAAAGCGTGGGCGAGTGAATTCGGGGATATGATTGAGACTGGATGTGGCTGTTAAACAGACTACCGCGCGCGCGCGAACGTATCGCGTCGGGGGTGCCTTGGTAACTGTTTTACCCTTTTTGTTTGGGGTCCATCTTGTGTTTGACTAAAATACTAATAACCTCACCTCACGCAGCATACTCGTACTAATACTGATACTCATAGTAATGCGCACTAAATGACTCGTCAACCTAATTCTGCGTTTCCGAAACGCATCTCGGGCACTCGCACACAAAACCGTATGCTTCTTCCAACTGCGCTCTTCGTTTCGCTACGTTCAACGACCAATCTTCGTTCAAATCGATATACGCGATGGTGAGTTGTTCGCCTTGTTTTATATTCTCGTTGGCGACAAACTCGACGAGGTGGTTTCTTTCAGGCCAGGTGACGTTAACGTTAGGAGCGCAGGAGTGGTTGAACATGGAGCCATACGCGTAAATAGCTGATCCGTTCGACGCACCCGTGCGAATGGACGACGTTAAAGTTTGCTCCATCATCGCTCGAAAATCTCCCTGAGAAGAAGAAGAAGAAGCGCTTACCGGATATTCAACCTTGAACGAATTCAAGTGAAACCGCGTGGTTAAATCCGCGTACCACCGTATATCGAACACGGACCGAATTTTGGCCTTCTCTTCCTCGCTGTCGCGAATCTTTTCGCACGATTCCAACGTTTGTAAAAGTAAAGCGTGTTCCTCTTTCCACGAAGGAAACATTTGGTGCTCGTCTACGTGCGCGTGCACCAACAACTCTGCCACATTCGCATATTTCTTCATAGTTTTTCTATCTATACTCATCGCACCCTCTTCTTTTTTGTTCGTTCGTGCCTCCTCTTCTTCTTCTTCTTCTTCATTTTCTCGAATCCTTCTCGCCGCTTCCTCTGGCGTCATCTGGTTCACCTCCTCCTCGGAAATGTTCATTTCTTTTATCAATTTTTTGCGCATGCTTTGTGTTACCATGAATTGCACGGATGCTTTCGCGTTCGCGTTCGCGTTCGCGTCCAACCGAAAGCTCCTCTGGACGCTTCTTGTGGCTATTCTCAGCGCCATCAACGGAAACTTCAACTCGTTCTCTTCGCAATACTTCTCCATCCTTCTCAAATCCATCGTTTGTTCCGTCTCGTAAAAGCTCGCTCTCGCGTCTCGTTCGCACTCGACGCTGCAAAATCTCCCATCTGATGATACTTCCTCGTTGTTATTGTTGTTGTTGTTCTTCTTCTTCTTTGAGAGCTCTCCCAGGCACAAGTAACACTCCAAATCGTAATTCCAAATCGTCGGATGACTCGTGATTGGTTTTTGCCGCCCCTCTGTCCCTCCTCCCGCCTTATTGTTGTTGTTGTCGTTCTTCTTCTTCTTCTTCTTCTTAAATATGCTTTCGTTTTTCGTCACGTCCCGACTCGCGTACAAACCTCTCCCGTTCTTCTCGTGGTGCCCGATGAAAAAATTCCCCGAACTCAAATCATCATCCAAAACGTTACGCAGCGGGTCGTCCAGAGAAAAGGATTCGTACACATCATCGTCGTCGTCGTTGTCGCCGCTTTTGAAAACAAACTTCCTCGAGAACAACAGCGTCACTGTCGTCGTCGCTTTTTTTGCCGCTTCTCTACGAGAGTGGTGGTGCATTTTCATCATCATCATCCTCATCATCTTCCCCGCGTTTATTTATGATAGCGTGCGCTCGTTATTGCTCAGTGTTGTTTCTCCGGGGTTATTTGGAAATCAATTTTATTATCATCATCATCACCCCGCCGCCGCTTACGATTGGAAGAAGTATATTCGATGAAACAGTCGCTGCGTAATACTATGCTCATCAAGTCACGCGCATTCTCCACGCACACGTGAGGGAGGCACAGCTTTTTGAGGGAAATCTCCCTCGAAAGACAAAAGAAGTGGATAAAGCGAGAGACCATTTCACACAAAAAATTAGTCAACAACAACAACAACGCATACTCCTCCTTTGTTTTCTTTGTTGATTCGCACTCTCGCGAAAAAGAAGGACTTTGACTCTTCGTGTGCTCTCTCTTTTGTTCTCGATACGAACAACGCGCGATTGTGTGCTCGTTTCGTGGTGTTATTAAAAAACGGATATTAGGATTACACTTTGGAATAAAAGATATCAACGATGATGATGATGATGTGTCAAACAACAACTGCGTTTTCCCCGTCGTTCTCCTCCACTCTCGCGAAAAAGAAGAACTCGAGGATCGCGAAAACGCGGGGAATAACAACAACAACAGCGACGACGCAATCGTTCGGTCCGTGCTCTTGCCACGGCGGCGACCATCTCTCCGCCGAACGCAAAGCTGAACTCGTGTCTGTTTGCGAACAAATCGGCACCGCGGGGAAAGGCATCACCGCCTGCGATGAAGGACCAGGGACGATTGGCATGCGCTTAGAAAACGTCGGGATGGTGAACACGGAAGAGAACCGAAGAGCGTACAGGCAGATGTTGTTTGAATCGCCGAACGCGAATAAGTACTTATCCGCGGCTATTCTCGACCCGGAGACGTTGTATCAGAAATCGAACTCGAAGAAGCACGACGGGAAACTGTTCCCGCAGGTGTTGAGCGAGATTGGGATCGTTCCGGGAGTGAAGCCGCACTTGAAAGTTTACGCGTTGCCTGGTCAATCTGGAGCGACCGTCATGCAAGGTTTGGATTCGTTGGCGGTGAGATTGCAAGAATATAAAGACGCCGGATGCAAATTTGCCAAGTGGAGATCGCCGATGGATATCGACATCGTTAACGGTCAACCGAGCGATTTGACCATCGAGACGAACATGTTGGATTTAGCTCGATACGCGTTAATTTGCCAAGACGTTGGTTTGGTTCCAATTGTCGAACCAGATGTCTCGTTGAAAGGCGATCACGATTTAGAAACCGCGGTGAGAATCAACGTTAAGATCCAATCCGTGTTGTTTAAAGCGATGTTAGATCACGGCGTGTACATGGAAGGCGCTTTGTTGAAATCGAACATGGTCAACCCGGGTAAAAACTGTTCGAAAACGTACACGGTCGATGAAATCGCCGAAGCGAACTTGGAAGTTTTCCGAAGATGCTTCCCGACGGCGATGCGCTCGGCGAACTACTTGTCCGGCGGACAAAGCTTAGAAGACGCGGCGGCTCGATTGGATGCCATCAACAAGAAGAAAACTGTTCGAGATCCGTGGAACTTATCCTTCTCCTGGTCAGCGGCGTTGCAAATGCCTTTGTTCGAGTTGTGTCGAGGCAAAGACGAATTGCCGTTGCAAGAGATGGAGAAATTGTACGTGAAAGAGTTGGAAGTCGCCGGTAAAGCCGCGTTGGGGAAACACAAGAGAACCGGGACGGATGGCGACCACATCGGTAAGTGAGTGAGATGAGCGGATGTGTATACACACGGTGCGTGCGTGTGTACTGTTGTAACGAAAGACTATCCTTCTTGATGCCTATAAAACGTGACGCGTCGTCGCGTCGTTGTTTTCTCGCTCACCCCACGTAGTACTTCAGGAAAAATAAAACTTCTGTCTTTGTAATGAAACAAGTACACCACAATTCATAATAAACTAAAACGCCCGCATATACATAACCACACGAGCGGAAACGATGACTGCGTTCACGGCCAATTCTTTCGCAGTATCGGGAGGACGCAACTCGTGTCGTTCTTTTCGCACCGCGTCTTTCCGAAAGAAGCACACTTTCCCGTCGTCGTCCGCATCGCCGTTTGCAACGAGAGCGTCGGCGAAAACATCGGACGACGCTGCAAAAATGCCACCACCAACGAGGAGAGAAACCGTCCTACTCGCCGCCATCGTCGGTCTCACCACCGCCGTTGCCACGACACCTTCGCACAATTCGTCGTTCGCCTCGGAAGAAGGAAGAAAACAAACGATTTTAATCACCGGTGGAAACTCAGGCATCGGGAAAACGGCGTCCGAACAGTTGGCAAAACTTGGCCATCGGGTGATTCTCCACGCGCGAACGCCGGCGAAAGCGGAGAAAGCGAAGAAGGAGATTTTGTTTACTCAGCCGGATGCGGACGTTGTGACGATGGAAAGTAACTGCGATTTGATGGATTTGAAAGAGGTCAGAGGGTATTGCCAGGAAGTGTTGGAGTATTTAACGTCGTCGAAGAGCGGCGACGGCGGCGAGGAAAATGGGAGCAACGTGAAGAAGTTGGATTCGTTGATTTTGAACGCCGGGATTATGGCCGCGCCGTACGAACTGAGCAAGCAAAACCACGAGAGTCATTTTCAAGTCAACCATCTAGCGCATTTCTTAATGTATGAGAATTTAAAACCCGCGTTATTTGCGAATGAAAGCGCGAGTAAAGGGCCGGCGAGAGTGATTTCGGTGTCGTCTTTATTGGCGATGATTGGCGAGTTGTCGCTGGACGTGAACGACTTGGATTTCAAAAATAGAAAATACGATAAGTGGTACGCATACGGACAATCAAAAGCGTGCAACATTTTGTTCGCGGACGATTTAGCAAAAGAAAATAGCATATCGAAATTGGTCGCGAATTCGTTTCACCCGGGAATAGTGACGACTGATCTAGTTCGCTATTCATTTCCGGATTTAATCGCCTCCAAACGCGACCCGGAACGCGAACGATGGATTCGCGAACGGGCGAGAAGGATTGGCATACGCGACGCGGACGAAGGGTGTAAGACGCACGTGTGGTTGGCAACGGAAGATGCCGCTTTAGAAAAAAGCGGGGAGTTTTTTGTGGACCCGGGATTGGTGTATCCGGGCGCGACGAGGAAACAACTCGTGGAGTCCGGCGACTGGTTCCTCGTGAGCGGAGAAGAATTCTTAGCGCCGCAACTGCAATTTCCGGAGAGGTTATTCGATGGGTGGAGAAACGACGAGACGAGAGTGAAATTAAGAGAACGTTCGCAGAATATGGTGAACGACTTTCTTCTTTAATAGTATAGTATAAGATTTTAAAATAGCAGCAGCAGCAGCAGCAGCAGCAGGCGCGCGCGTTGAAATTATATTTCACACGATTGAAACTAATCTAAAAACCAGGACGAACAAACCCGCTCTTAAACACGTGCACGGCCGTATCGTTAAATGCGCCGTTGTGTAACGAAAACTTCGACTCCTTCGTTTCATCTTCCAACGATATTTCCTTCTCGATGCACGCGTTTTCCTGGTTTCCAACGACTACGACTCGATTCGGTTTCCGTTTCGTCTTCGTGGTCAACCTTGAGTTGTTCGCGAACGACCATCGCTCGTAATAGTTAGAGAACTTATTCCCGCAAAGAAGTATCTTTCCCAGGGGATCGTCCTCTTCGTTTTCGCCGCTACTCACCACATTCCAGCGGTGCGCTAAAATTTCCTCGTATAAATCCGCCTCGCAGTGAGGCATGTACGCGAATACTCTCTCATCCTTTTCTTCTCCGCTATTCTCAACGAACTCCTTCGACCGTTCCGCCGACCACGCTTCCACGCTCACGCCTTCTCTTCCCACCTTCATCCGTTTTAAAACTTCCAAATCCACCTTCCCGAACGCCGGGTCGTATATACACACATTCTTCAAAGCGCTAAACACCATCTTTTCTTCGCTCTCTTCCTCCTCGGATTCTTCTGCCAATAAAAGTGCAAACATCATCTGAAACCGACTCGTCGCCGAGTGTCTGAACGATCCGGTGCCTAAAACGACCATTTTTGTGACACTTTTTAACAACCTCCTCAAAAACCACCTTCGACTTGGTTGTTCCTCCGAGTCGGTTTCGTTTTCGTTTTCGTTTTCGTCGTCGACGAGCAGCCTGCGCAGGAAACGCTCGAAAAAAATCGACTCTTTCACGTCTCGTTTCGCGCGTTCCAGTTTTCTTTCCGTGTCCTTCACGAGCGTTTCGAAGTCGTCGTCTTCGTCCTCTTCTTTGTCTTCGTCTTCGTCTTCGCCGAGGCGGAATTTCGTTTTCGCGAGTTGGACGTTTCGGAGATGTTTTTTCCCTCGCGCCGAGCGCTTGCTGGAGACGATTTGCCACAACAACGCGTCGTCTGAATCCTCCTCGTCGTCTTCCTTCCCTTTTTTGATATCGTCGAATGTGGACATGTTGTTCTTCGTCGTCGTCGTCGTCGTTTACATCGTTTCAACGCGGGGAATTTTGAACTTTTGATGTGCGTGTTTTTGTGTGTGTCTGAGTGTGTGAAGATTTGTTGTTGTAGGACGAATATTAGTATTTAACTTTTACCACGCGGTACTATTATAACTGGTTTCACGTGCGAGATGACGACGATATCCATTCTACATAGCCGACGTGACGTTCTCTCTCAACACGTCCGGCTTCGCCCCGGACCACTCCGCGATCTTCTCGCCGTTCTTCCACAGCATGAACAAAGGCACGACGCGAACGCCCCACTCTTTCATCAGCGCTCTCGACTCGGTGTCCGTATCGCCCATGATTTTCACAAACGTCGCCTTCTCCGCGAATTCTTCCGATAAACCGACGAACGTCGGGTAAATAACTTTGCAAGGACCGCACGTTTTCGTGGAAATTTGGACCGCGATGAGACCGTCGTTACCGCCCGTGACTGCATCCCACTCCGCTTTGTTGTTGGCGAATTTCACGTTTCCGTCGCCTCCGTCCGCGGCGCCCGCCGCTCGGACGACGGCGGCGCGTCCAGTACTGAACGTTCGTCGGCTTTGTCTGTTTCAATTGTTTGGCGTAAAAGAAAAGAGAGTGTTATCGCGTTGGGGTTAATTTAACGTGACTCGTACTACTTTCCTCCGTCGAAAGCGAGCGTTCTGAATACAGCGTATTCTCTGTATCCTTCGTGTTGCTGAGTCACACTTTGGGCAAAAAAACCAAAGCGCTTTTAAAAATCCCCCTCGGATCCCTATCCTTTGGATCTCTTTTCTCGCGCATTTCTCATCATCATCATCATCATCGAGAAGAAGAAGAAGAAGAAGACAAAGAAGAAAAAGTAAAGTAAAGCAGAAGACCTCTTCGAGAGGACGATCTCGTCGCGAAACAACCCGACCCGAGGCGCGCGACACAGAGAGAGAGAGAGAGAGAGAGAGAGGGGAAAAAAAAATCTCGCGATGTCTAATCTTTCTCACCGTATTCTTTTGGTCGTTACGGAGGAGATCGAAATCGAATTCGACGACAGGTGGTGTTGTTGTTGTTGCGCAAAAAACATGACGATGACGGCTTTTTCTATGCGTTGTTGTTCTCTCTCTCTCTCGGTTTTAAATTACGCGTGCGTGTGTGCTCTTTTCTCTCTCTCTCTCTCTCTCTTTCTCTCTGGCGCGCGAACTTGAGAGATGATGATGATGAGAGTTCCTCTGTAATAACGTCATACGCTTCCCGAAAACGCTCCTCTCTCGGTATCTTCCTTTTTGAATGTGTGAAATTTAGGGTTTTTTAAATTTGAGAGAAAAACGCCAATTTTTGCTTTCAGACGAAAAAAAAATACACGCACGCGTTGTTGTTGTTGTTGTTGTTGAAAGAAGAAGACGAAGAAGAAGACAAAGAAGAAGAAGAAGAGCGAGTACGAGTACTATCACTACTACTAATAATAATAAAAGAATGGTATTACTCTCGATCAAACCGCGATTACAAAAAGAAAAGTGGTCTTTATATTGGAAGTGTTCGATGGCGACGCGAACGATGTATTTGGACGAGTTCGATTTGGACGTGGACATTGCGAAAACGACGGCGAGGGAGTTGAAAAAAATGATCGCCGAGAGGGTTGGTTTGCCGCCGGTCGCGGAGTTGTTTCGGTTGGAAGGGTTTCAAGAGCCTTGGGAGTTAATGTGCGCCCAGCTCGTCGTTGGTTCTCTCTTTCTTTTCCGTTGGTTTTTTACGTCGTTCGTTCGTTCGTTGAGGTATTTCGTGCGTTTTTTTCCTCGAACTGACAAACTCTTTCTCTCTTTCTTGTGATGATAAAAAAGTCAATACAAAGGCGTGGAACTCCAGGCGGATAAACCGCTGAGTGAATCCGGCGTACCAGAGAAGGACGAGTCGGACATGTCTGGTGAGAACGGCGTTCCTATCATCGTAGCTGTTCGCAAGCACTTGGTGGCGGAAGGATGGAAAATGGTACACAACGACGCGATGGACTCGGATACCGAAGAAGATGACTTTTAGTTCGCGCTGGATCAAATGGGAATTATGTCACATAGACTTGGTTTTATTGTCACTACCAGGTACAATAATATGATCATTACAACACGCGCGCGCGAATAGATAGAACGGAAAAAGGGATATTCTTTATTCTTTATTCAGAAGAAGAAGAAGAAAAATCTGAAGTCTCCTCAGCCGGTACAGCTACCGCTTCCTCTTTCTCTTCTACGACGACTCTTTTCCTGGATTGAAACGGCGCAACTTGCGAGTTCGCCGCCTGTCTGCTCTCCGCGTCGAAGAACTCCAAGAACCTGTTAATCTTTATTACCGCGGCGTGCGCAGCCTTGGCGCTAAAATCCGCGTACTTCTTCGCAGTCACCCCGTCGAACGTTTTCTGTTGCGTGTCGAAATACGTCTTAAAATCAACCTTCTCGATATCCTCGACGATGTTAAACGCCAACTCTTTCGCCCTTTCCTCTTCTCTTCCGGATAAAAACACGCACGCGGTTAACAGATTCTTCTTAATCGTGTTTGGTTCACCCAACACAGATTTCACGTTACTCAACAACGCCTCGAAGTCTCCGTCCTCGGCTAACTCTTCGCAGTTTCGTAAAATCTCTCGACTTCTCGCGATGGGCACGAGGTAAAAGAACAACGGCTTCTCCGGTTTCCCTCCGATAGAATCATCCGGAATTAACCCAAACCCGATAAATCCAACCGTCAACGCGATCCCAATCGCCAATCGTCTGTTCACCGTGTTCTGATCTTCCTCGCTCATCTCCGCCACCGTCAACTGTTCGCTCGGCTGTTCTTTCGAGACGAATTCTAATCCGTCTTGCAACCAGTTCCCGTCCTTCTTCTTCTTTCCGAAATCGAAAATCTGCTCGCGTTGCATGCTCCCATCGATTCGAGACTTTGTCCCGGTGCCCCTCGGTTTCATTCGCGCCAGTTCGTCGATGGTTAAATTTTCATTATTAGTGTTACTCTCTTCTCGCTTGTTGGACGCGTTGTTGTTCGTCTCCTCCAACTTTTGTTGCAACAGTTCTTTCTCCTTCTCCGCTCGCTCTAATTTCGCGAGCATTTCTTGCATGGACGTTTCGTTCATCATCATCGAAGAAGAAGAGGACTCGTTGTTTTCGTCGCTCTTTTCGTCGGAAGCTTTGACGACTCGAAGAGTTCTTCGTTTACTTCTTTTTCTCTCTCTTTCGTTTGAGAGGTTTGTTTTCTTCGCACACGTCTTCTGCTTCGTCGTCGTCGTCATCGAAGAAGGAGGAAGACCGCCTTTGCCGCTCCGACGCGGACCAAACGCATTTTCCGAAAAAGCAAAGGACCTGGACGCAAACATCGTCGTCGTCTTTTGTCGTCGTCGTCGTCAAAGTGAGAGCGCGTTGTGTTTAGCGCGTCTGTCGTCTGTGCTTTAAATCGCCCGCACTTTGCGCTTTGCGTGTACTACGAATGGAGAGAATTTCATTCGTTTCGTCGTCTCGTCGTTTCCCCACTTTTGTGGAAGACTTTGCGTGAGTAATTAATGTTTACCTACGCGACGAGGACGACGACGACGACGAGGACGACGACGACGAGGACGACGACGAAAAGAGCTTCTCTCTTCTGTTTGCGAAAATTCGTTTCTTTTGAAGAAGGCGCGAGGAAGAGAGAAGAGAGTTCCTCGCGCGCATCTTTTTCCGGCAGAATGGCGGCTCTCGTTCAGGACGAAGATGTTGATGCGAACCGTAACAACACGACGACGACAACAACAACGAACACAACTTTTTCGAAGAAGAAGAACAAAAAGGAAGATGCGGAGAAAAAGAAAGGACCGACGCCGGCACCGAAGCACACGCGGAAATACGGCACGCCGATGACTGGGTACCAACTGGAACACGGCGCGAAATTGATGGCGGAAGATTCACCGTTCGCTTCCTTGAACTTGAAGGAAGCGATGAAAAGCGGCGCGGCGAAAGGCGTGAGATGTCGACAGCACGTGAACCCGCTGTCGCAGAAATTTAGCGCGCCATCGCGGACGCCCGATTGGGCGGCGATTTTCAAAGAACCGGTGAAACCGATGACCATAGACGTGGGATGCGGGGGAGGAAGATTTCCGCTGGCGATGGCGCAGCGGTTTCGCGAGAGGAATTTCTTAGGCGTGGACGTTCGAGAGGCTTTGGTGGAAAGAGGGGAGAAGTGGGGGGAGTTTGCGGAAGTTTCCGAGAACGTCGCCTTTGCGGCTGGGAATTGCACGGTGTCTTTGAAGCCGTGGTTGGACGATTACAACGAAAATAACAGAGACGAGAAAAGAAGAGGGAAAGTTGAACTCGTATGCGTGCAGTTTCCGGATCCGCACTTTAAAAGAAAACATTGGAAACGAAGGGTGGTGCAAAAACAAATGGTGGACGCGTTAGCGAGCGGGTTGGAAGAAGGGGCGAGAGTGTTTTTGCAATCGGACGTGAAAGAGGTGGCGGAAGATATGCGCGATAAGTTTGAGAAGTTTGGAAACGGGAAATTTGTCGTCGACGAGAGTTTACACGGCAACGAAGAGGTGATTTTCGAGGCGGACGCGCCAGATATATCGGATTGGGAAGGCGAGGAACACGAGGGGTTCGTGCCTACTTGGTATAAAAAAGGATGGTTGAAAGAAAATCCGCTGGGTATACCCACGGAAAGAGAAGTACAAACCACGAACGAAGGCCAGCCGTGTTTCAGAGTGATGCTCGTCCGAACTTGAACTGCGGAATAGTAGTATATAATATTTTTAAGAGAAGAAAGAGAGTGTTGAAAGCAATACATCGATTATACCGGTATAACTAGTACGGCAGTAACTATCATCCAAATTTGCGTCTAAATCGATCTCGAGTCTCGTTGAACTTTGCGCTTCCTTTAGGTATCGTCATGTTGTTTGCTACCGTAGAGGACTTCATCGTCGTTTCCACGATTTTGTTTCGGTTAAATATGAGCGAGGCGTCTCGAATCATGTCGCCGTATTTAGAGGAAGAAGGAATAGCCGACGCCGAACGCGCTGGACCGCCTCGGGCGGATAAGTTTCCAGCTTTTAACGCCGCGCGTTCAATCGCGAGCGCGCGACGGCGCGCTGATAACGAGTTTGCATTTTGCTCTGGAGCGCTCTTACTTCCCGGCTGTTGCTTCGAAGAAGAAGAAGAAGAAGAAGAAGAGGAAGCAGCAGCCGGCGCACGCGAGGATGCCAGAGACGACGTAACGCGCGATTCTCGCATTTTACTCTCCGTAATATTCACCGACGCGCCCGTTGGCGTTGACTTTCGCACCGACCTATGGTGCTCGTATTCCCTCCACGCGTCTTCATCTTCGTCAAAACCGTCGTCCGAAAAGAGCGATGCGATGTTTGGTATTTTCGATCCGTTACGTTTGTGCGTCATCGAGCCGCGCTCGCTTTCTTCATCGTCATCTTCGTAGTCATCAAACGATGATACCGATGAGTTATCGTCCACGTCCCCAGGATTATTTGAAGCCGGCGCCGATGAATCAAACGCGATGGTGGTTTTCCTCGCTCGCAAACTCTCGATTTCATCTCTCAACTCTGCCACCGTTTGATCTCTCAGAGCTAACGCAAATTGTAACTCCGCGTTTCGTGCCACCGCCAAGCGGTACTCGGAAAGAGAGCGCGCTAAACCAATATTACCTCTATAGTTACCACCACCTGATATTAAATCATCTACTTTCTTGCTGATTAAATCTCTCACGCAATCGTTCCTTGAGATTTCGTCCGCGTATTTTTTCGAGTCTTCCGCGTGTCGTAAATGTTGCTGGCGTAACTTTGCAATCTTCTTTTCGTGCTTAGCTTTGCCCTCACCTCGAGCAGCTGCGACGCGTTTTTCACGCCTAGTGAGTTCTCTGCGGTTCGACATATCTGCCGCTTCCAGCTCGAACAACGCTTTTTGAAAATTGACTCGCTCTTCCACATTTTCGGTGATTTCGTCGCAGAGCTGTACAACGCGTTCGTCGAGCGCTATGCGAGAAGAGCACGTTTTGCATTCGTCGTAAGTTGTCGCTGCATATTTATCACCATCGCGCGTACTTCCTTTATTGTTGCTATGATACTTTGAACGTCCAAACGGAATGCTATCTGTCATTGCCGATGACAGGACGGCGTCATCATTCGCGGTTGACATCGAATTGCTTTTTGTAGTATTTCGCCTCGAGAAGAAGCCGTGCAGTCTCGATGAAGTCGTCGATGACGCAGATTCGGCCGCAACCCTTTTATCATTACTGTTATTATCTAAAGCATTTCCAAGCGCTAGCTTTAATCTCGAAACTTCTGATTGTAAAGCTTCGACCACTTTGCGGTACTCACCGTTCTTCTTCATCTCGGCGACGTGGTGCGACTCTGTCGAAATCGACGAATGCGATGGGTTTATCATTTCAATAGATTTCGCGCGGTTGGCATAGGATAACGTATTCGCGTTGTTGATGACTTGTTCGGCATCTTCACTTACGGTTGCAATCATGACACATTTTCCCTTTCCACTCAAACCATCCTTTAACAAGCGAGTAAGCTTGGAGTCGCGATACGGAACGTATACCGTAGTCGTAGGTTTCCTTTGCGAAGATGCTTTTGGGGGAGCAAGGTGTGAATGATTACGATGTGCACCACCTCGTCGATTCGTATTACTCGCATTGTTTTGCGTATCGCTCACTTTTTTCCGCCGTCCGAGCGCGTTTATGCAATTCGCCAGCGCCAAGAGCGATTTGTTTATGCTCGCGCCGTCTCGCAACTTATCGCCTCTCGTGTTTGCCTCGTTCGCGCGTTCGCTTCCTGCGAGATCAACCAACGATAGTTTTCCGCGCTTTATTATGCATTCATTTTCGTTATCATTGTCGCAACTAGAGCCAATTCTTTCGCAAACGATAATCTCTAAAACAGCGTGCGATCTCGACGAAGTCGCGTTGATATCCGTCGCGTCCGTCTTACGCCTCGCGTTGCCCTTTTCCAACAAATCCGAAACATGCGATGGGGAACACACGACGACTTCTCTAGCGCCAACAACTACCGCACCGCCACGACTTGAGTCTTCGCGTAACTCCAACTTTGGTTGTGAAGACGTGTTGATCCCGTTGTTTGAAAAACTATTTCTCGATTGTCTCAAATCGCCGCCCCCAAATACTCCGACGCTCGACGAAAGCGAAGCGCTCAGATCAAATTCATTTTTATTATGAGAATATTGCTGCTGTTGTTGCTGCTGCTGCTGTTGTTGTTGATGATGCGGCACCGTTGTCCTCTTTTCTGCGAGCAAATCGTACAAGTTCTCGTTATACACCTCCACGTACGAACACCTCACCTCCAACGTGCCTTCTTTTTGTTCTTCTTCTTCTTCCTCTTCCTCTTCTTCTTCTTCTTCTTCGCTTCCCGCGCGTCGTTTTTCCCTCCTCCTCTTCTTCCTCCTCTCTTCATTCATCCGCTCCACGCCATCGAACACGTCTCGAATCGACCGCATCATCATCCCCGGGTCATCTCTTCTGCCAATCATCGTGTGCGTCTTCCCCGAACCGGTCGCGCCGTACGCGAACACCGTCGCGACGCCGCCTCGTAAAATCGTTTCCACGACGTTTAAATCCTCTTCTTTGGAGGAGGAAGAGGAAGAAGTCGAAGAAGTCGAAGAAGACGAAGAAGTGCGCCTTAAGAAAACGTCTCTGTACACCTGTTCGTTGGTCGAATACCGATCAAAAACCGCGTCAAAGGTGTACTCCTTCGCTTTTTTCGTGGAACTTGCCGGTACCGGGTTCGAGATTCGCACGGTTTTGCGATCCGCGCGAGTGTCTAAATACGCGTTGTTGTTGTTGTTGTTGTTGTTACTGTTGTTGTTCGGAGTCCCATCGCGCGTTGATGACGACGACGACGACGACGATGCCGTCGTTAGTGTTCCCGACTTTGAGGAAGTTGCGGTCGTATTTTTTTTATTCTTCGTCTTTTTCTTCTTCGTCTTCTTCTCGTCTTCTTCTTCGTTTACGTCGTCGTTCGAAGCAACGACGCTCGTTTTTGGTGCGACGACTTTTGGTCGCGTGCGCGTGGCCACGAAGAGCGTTGAAAAAACAGTCATGGTGCGACACAGAGAGTCGTCGTCGTCGCTAAAAGTCGTGCGCGTGTTTCTGTGTCTGTTGTTTTTCTTTTTTTTTCACTCTCACTCTCGTGTTTTTTTTTGGTCAACGAAAAAAAACTGATTTCTTCCGTAATTTTGGCCAATTAAATTCCAATTCCAATGTCACCACAAACCTTCTGTACTTCTCTTCACAACTTTTTATTAAGCCGAATACAACGCGCGCGCGATAATACTTTGTTCAAAACGCGAGAAGACCCGCGGTGATGATAAAACAGCGACAGTGATGATGATTGGGAGCAAAGTCGTCGCGAGGAGTTTTTTTTCAAAAGGAGAGATGCAAAAGGATGTAGGAGTGTAGCGCGCGCGTCGTCTGCGCATCATGTTTTCGTTGGTGTTTCTTTCGCTTTTAAGAATAACGACGACAACGAACGCGGCGCTCGTTCGAGTGCAAAAGCCGCCAACACGAACGCAAACGAATTGTAAACCAGCGTGTCCTTCCCTTTCCGTGCCTTCGGAGTGTGGGTATGTCGGGACGGCGAAAGACTTGATGATGATGACGACGACGACGACGACGAGTCCTCCTCCCAACGAAAAACGAAGAGTGCTCCTCGCGAGTGGGTCGTCGTTAAAGTCGTTAAAATCGAGAAGACGGAGGAGCGGTAGTTTTACCGGTAAAAAGGGCGGTGGTGGTGGCGGCAAATCTCGAGGACAATCGCAACCGTTTGCGCCTCCTTCGAACGAGTTCATAGACGTGTTGAGAGCGAATTTGCGATATTGGAGAGAACTCGGCGAGGAGAAACAACGCTGCGGTTTGTGGACGTTAGACTGCGTGAAAAACTACTGGCCGGAAGATAAGATACACATGAACATCACGAGGGAAATCACGCATCCAAGACATCCATTTTTACGGTTGTTTGTGGGGAACAAAGTGCCCGCGGAGGAGAAGTGGGCGAATTTTTTTCCGGACGTGAAACCGCTCGGATTCGGGAGTTGCGCCGTCGTCGCCGTAGGTTCGAACGTGTTGAAATCCGAACGAGGGAAGGAGATTGATGCGCACGATACCGTTATTAGATACAACAGTCCGATGAAGAAGTATGAAAAGAGCGTGGGTAAGAAAAGCGACGTTATATATTGGAAAATCCGAGGCGACGAGAAAGAATACGGCCAAGAAGGACAAAAGGCGGCCAAGTTTTACATGTTCAAAGACGAAACAAAACTACGCATGGTGGCCTCCAAGAAAGACTTGAGCGAGAACACGTTCAAAGGCAAACCAATTCTCTGGCCTTCGCCTCGAAGAAACGCGGTCTTTGAAGCCGCGTATTATCTTTACAAGAAAGAAAATAAGAAAATCTCCAGAGGCGCCGCGTCCGGCGGTTTCAAGTTAGCCGGCGATATCCTCGCGTCGGGTTTGTGCACGAGAGTCGATTTGTACGGCTATTCCAGCGAAGGCGCGGGAAAGTATTTCAACCTGGGGAAAACCATGAGCAGCATCCATCTCATGGGGTTAGAGAACTTCATCTACAGAGTCGCGCAAGAGCAAGAGATGATGTGCGTGTACGATTAAAAAGAGTAGTTGTAATTATAGTAGTAATAGCAGTAAAGCGCTGAGCGTTGTTTTAGATATCATCCTTTTAAATCTTCTAGTTTAGCGTACATATTGTCCAATCGTCGTCGTCGATCGGCTATCGAGTTTTGTTGTTGTTGTTGTTGTTGTTGTTGTTGTTGTATCCTTTTGATCTTTCTGTTACTCTTCTCGGCGGTCGCGTCGCCGTCGTCGTTCTCTTGGCCGCCGCCGCCGCGAGGAGGAGGAGGTTCACTCCTCGCTCTTTCCAACGCCTCCAACCGTTCCTCAAAGTCGTTGAGACGATGCATCAGCTTCACGCTCATTCCCTCCCAAAGCGCATCCAGTTTCGACAGCGTCTCCTCGTACCTCTTCTCTGCGATTACGTCTCGTTCTTCGCTTCCCCGTTTCCACTTCTCCGCGATATCTTTGATGCGCTCGTCCGTTTCTCTCGCGCGTTGTTCGTGGATTTCTTTCATCAGATGCATCATCTCCGCGAGCGTTTCCAATTTTTTCTCATCGTCGTCGTCGCGACGACGATGTGTTTTCATTTTGTCTCTTCTTCGCGGTAATTACGGTGATTACGACGGCAGTGGTAAATCTCGTTCACCTCGTCGTCGTGTGCGTCGTGAATCGTCGTGGTACAACTGGTAAAATTCTCGCTTATTATAAATGTGTGTGTGTGTGTGTGCGCGCGCGCGTCAACACCTAATAATTTTAGGAGAAAAATATCTTGAAATTTCCCTCGTTTTCCTCAAAATTTTTTACTCCTGCGGGGCTGCTCTCTCTCGCAATCAGACGAAGATGACACCATCATCATCCTTGGCGGAAAAAGTGGCCACGTTTGCCTCGGTGACCGGAGTGGAAGATCAGAGCACGTCCCGACGGATCTTAAAGGTGTGTTATTCGTAGTATTCGTGTTTGCCCTTTTTCGTTTGCGCGAGAAGTCATCGGAAAGTCTTCTTCGTCTCATCGTTTCAACTTTTTTAACTCGTCCAAAACGGTTGTTTTTACGTACACGTCGCGCGCTTTTAAAAGGAGTTTAGTAGTACGCGGTAAAACCTTCTTTCGCTGCTGACTCTTGCTCTTCCTAATAATCGCGCTGTTGTTGTTCTTCTTCTTCGAATAAAAACAGAGATACAAATGGGACATCGACAGATCCGTGGACGCGTTTTTCAGCGGCACGTACGAGAAAGAAATCGAAGGCGTTTCCGATGCGGAGATTGATGAGAAAACTGGGGAGTTGATTCAACGACCAACCCGCGAACAAGAACAAGAAGACAAAGAACGAGAAGACAAAGAAGAAGAAGAAAGAATGACCATAGAAGACGATAGCGCGAGTGAATATAACACGGGAGAGGACGACCCAGATTTTGTGGAAATCGATAGCGATGAAGAGATGGAGCGGTTGATTATGAACCCGCGAGACGAACGGGAGAGGGAGCGAGCGGAGAGACAGATTGTCGATTTGACCGGGAGCACGCCGCGGCCGGCAAATTTACCAGTTGGAAGTGGAGATCACAGACATTCGGCGAGGCGGGCGCTTGAACAGGCGCGGGCTACGGCGGTAGGAGACGGAGGACGAGCGAATGGGAATTTGTCTCACATGATGCGCGGAGAAGCGGCGAACCGCGGCGAAGGAGACCAGGACGAGTTTATTTTACCGGATGGCATCGATTTGGAAGAGGCGAAACAGTTAGAAGCAGCCATGTTTGGCGTCGCGTACGAAGCACCAGAGGCGAGGCGGCCGATTGATCCGTCGCAATCGCTACCGTTTGTCGATATGAACGCGTCGGAGGACGTGTTGCGCAATAGATTCGAAAAATACGAGCAAGATGCGGCGTTTCAAGAGTCTTTGAGATTAGATCGAGAAAAGGAAACGAAGAGAGTTTTGGAAGAGCACAAAAAACTATTGGAGAAAGAAGAAGCAGAAGCGAAAGAAAAGAAGAGACGCGTCGAAGCGGAAAGGCACATCGAAGAGGCGAAATCGACTTTAGAAGAGGAGCCGGTCGCGGGAACGCCGGACGTGGTGACTATTCGATTGACGTTCCCAAACGGCGCAAAATTGCAGAGGCGTTTTTTGAAAGCGCACGCGTTGAAAAATATGTTCGCGTTTATCGATTCGAACTCCACCGCGGAACCGGAAGGTGGACCACACAAGGTTTTACCGAAAACGTATCGATTAGTAGCACACCATCCAAGAAGAGAGATAGAGTATAGCAGCGAAGGTACAATCGGGAGCATGACGAGTAGTAGCATGGAGGCGTTTTTCGTCGAGCTTTTACCCGATGTATAGAATAAATGAGAGAAAAAAAGGAGGAGAAGGATCTGGAGGAAGAGAATAAATAGAGATACAAATATCGGTTTCAGATCGTGAAAGAACGAGATACTTCTTTTTACCGCGCGGTGAGTAAAATACAAATGTCAATCAAAAGAGCACAACTATTCTAACTCTAATGCCGCGTCGCAGAGCATGTGTCCAAGTATAGGACGACACCGTTCCAAACACGCCCCATAAAACACGCCTTCTTCGCGCAAACCTGCTCCTCTCTTCACGTTCGGTCCCATCCACGTCTCTGCAATCGCAATCGGTTTCCACCCTTTCCTCGCGCATTCCGCCAACAATTTCGGCGCCGCGCAATCGCCGCATCCGCACGGCAACTTTGACGCGTCGCCGTAGTAACACTTCCTAATGTTCAGCTCCACGAGCTTCCTTCTATTGTTTTTAATATCGCTACTACTACGAATACTACTACTATTACTGTTATCGCTGTTATCATCGTCATCACCCTCACTCATCTTCCTCTCTTTTCTAAAACTCGGCAAACTGTACGAATCCCAAATCCTTTCCAACAGCGCCCTCGACATGTTCTTCCGTTTCGTCTTCAACTCCGTCACGGCCGTCGCGGCCGTGCCACTCGACCCCGACGACGACCACGACGCTTCTTTCTCCAACTTTTTAATTTCCTCCGACAACTTCTCAATCTTTTCCCTCTCCTCGATGTATTCTAAACTGTCGTGCGTCAACCGCGCCAACGGAGGACACCACCCGGGAACCACCCACTCGCCCATCCATTGTCCGCTAAACGCTTTCAACACTTTCCTCTCACTCGTATTCGTCGTCGTCGTCGTCGTCGTTTCGCACAGGAGCACGCCAATCATTTTACCCCCGGTTCGTTGGTCGTACACGTCCTCGACTAAAAACTGACCACTTTCGTCCTCGTCCGAGACCGATTTCTGCTTCCGCAACTTCTCGAGCAACGCTTTCGCTACCTCTTCCGCCTCCCGCGTTCTTTCCAAAGTGTGCGTCTTGCCGCATAAATTGCAGTACCCTTTGCACGCTTCCTCTCTTTTTGAGAGTTCAATCACCGCCTGTTTCCTGCGTTCGTTCGCTCTTTCGTTCGCTTTGAGATTGATTTGATTTCTTCTTCTTCCGTCGTCGTCGTTGTCGTTGTTGTTTCCCACCACGGTCGACGACCGACGAGAACGACGACTGCATTTCTTCTTCTTCTCTCTCTCGTTCTTCTCGATGATCGCGGAGGAGGAGGAAGGGCAACGACGACCCACGACGACGCACCGTTGCATTCTCTCACTTTTCCATTTCCGTTCGTGGTTTGCGCGTCACTTTTTCTGCAGTTTGCGAGGGAGAAACGACGACGACGATTATAACGCGCGCAATGGCGGAGAGCAGCAGTTTTATTCGCGCGTATTCTTCTTTTTGTGCGCATCGTCGTCATCAGCAAAAGCGGCAACACCACGGACGACGACGACTACGACGAAGAAGTTCGGCGGCGTTTTGGAACGACGACGACGAGAAGAACAACAACGACAAAAGCAACGACGACGACGACGACGAAGCAAAGAGAATAGCCGAGGTCTTGTACGGGAAAGACAAAGACAAAGAAGAACGACGACGAGGACGAAAAGATGATGATTTTGAGTTTGCAGACGACGAAGCGGAGCGACGGTATTACCAGAGCTTACCGAGAACGTTGGAGAGAGACAGCGGCGGTTTTGGTGGTACGAGTGGTAGGAGTAAAAGGAGCGGCAGCGCGAGGACAAGTTGGGACATTTCCGACGCGCCGGAAGATTCAGCCATCGTCGAATTAGCGAAGGTGATTGAACGAAAATGGGAGGAGGAAGCGTTCGCGTTCGCAGCGGCGACATCGACGAGGACGATGCAGACGACCTCGACGACGACGAGAAGCGATGAGGAGGACGCGGAAGATAACGACGATTCCGTCTCTGAATTTCCAACTGCGCCGGAATTGAAATCTGTGCGCGCGTTTCCCGAAGGCAGAGAGGACGGGAACGACGGCAGGAACGGTAAATCGTGGATCCGGATAGAGAACGTGTGCTTGCGATCGAAACGCACGTTTCGTAAGATGCACTTGGAGTTGGCGTGGGGGCCGATGGATTTTGTCGTCTTGCATTGCGTGATTTATCCGCACGCGATCGTGGACGCGCCGATATTTGCCGGTGATGTGGTTGGGTTTCGTGGGCGAATGTCGCTCTCCATCGTCGATTTAGCCCCGACAAAGAAGGAGGAACACGACGAAGACGACGATATCTTCGACGCGTTCGTCTCGGGATTAGAGAGTAGAAAGAGAATAGAGGAAACGTTAGAAAAGAGACCTCTACCGGAATGGGGCGAGGCTATTCTATCTTCGAAATGCGTCTGCATCGGTGGCGATAAAGATCAAATCGAAAATCAAAAGCAATTTGAACTCTTTCGCGAGTATTTCCTAGACGTCATGGACGGATACCTCTTCCTCGCCTCCACGGCGAGCGACAAAAATATTCTCAAAGACACCGTTCGAGCGTATAAAACGAACCAAAAAGTCGCGCTTGGAAACCACCCAAAAGACGACGACGTAAACGACGACGACGACGAGGACGACCACCCGTCTTTCGCTCTCCCAGACGCCCTCCTCCGCTTAAAAAAACAAATCCTATTCTGCGAGAAGCAGTTAACCAACGAGAAAACGCGCGCCGTGTTAGAGCGCGCCATGGGTTCGCGCTTGTGCGAAAGGTACATGACGGAAGTTTTGTTCGACGTGAACGAACGCACGCCTCTGTCGTAGCCGTACTAATAGCAGTAGAAGTAGTGATAATAGTCGTAGTCATAATAGCAGCAGCAGAGTAGTCGTAGTATTGAAAAGAAGCGTTTAGGAAGACCTTTCCCTCTTTCAGGAGAGCGTTTGCTTCATAAAAAAATTCATCGCTTGAACACGCAAAAACATCATCATCATGCCTTCGGCTCGGGCGAAACGTTCCGCCGCCCAGGCTGAACTCGCCGGAACGACTCCCCCTGCGACTCTCGCGACGACTAATGTTGGTGGTGGTGCGAGCGTTGGCAACGGAGGAGGAGGAGGAGGAGGAGGAGGAGGAGGCGCTCCTTCGATGGACGAACAGGACAAAAACAGCAGTCGTCGCTCGGCGCGATCGACTGCGCATCACGCGACGACGAACAATACCACGACGAACGCGACCACTGCGAATGCGGCGGCGCAAAATGCGAACAACAACAACAACAACAACAACATTAATAACACCGCGAAGGGAACGACGACGATTCAGACGACGGGAAAAGAAGAGAAACAACATCCCATCATTCACTACCGAATAGGGGAGATTTTAACCAAGCATTTCGCGAGGAAGCTTATGAAAAAGGACGGCGGAGACGGAGGGGAAGACGCGGAGGAGGACGACACTAACATCTTCGAGGTACGAATTCCGGCGGAGTGTGCGGTGTCCACCAATCGACAAGTGCGGGGACATCAGCTTTGGGGGACGGACGTGTACACGTCGGATTCGGATTTAGTCGCGGTTTTAATGCACTGCGGGTATTACGTTCCGAGTTTACAAGTGCCTCCGAGTTTGTTGGAGATTCGCGCGCTCGTTCGGCGGGTGGACGACGTGTCGGACGAGTTTCGGAGTTCGAGCAGGAACGGTATTCGAAGCCGAGCGTGGGGGAAGAGCGGATTCGCGAAGAAGAAGAAGATGATGAGGAGCGGCGGAGAAAAGGCGGCGGCGGCGGCGCCGGCTTCAGAGGCGGGCGTAAAAAAGGAAGAAAAGAAGGACGTCGAAGACGGTGAGAACGGTTCTGGCGGTGCGAACGGCGGGGAAGGTGCCGCGGCGGCGCACTTGCAAAGCAACAACGGTGTTTTGCAAACCTCCAACGGGCAAATAATCAACGCGGATGATTTCGGGATGGTTGTAGAATCCGCGGTGGCGGTGACGGTGAATCAACAAATCATCGAGTTGACGCCAACAGCGTCGGAATCGTTGAGGTATATGGTGGTCCCAACGTTCGTTCCGGAAGATAAGGAACGCGCGCAGAGAACGCGGGCGGCGTCTAACGCCAACGTCAACGTCGCCAGGAAGAAGAGGATGATACGAGAAGTGACGGTCTTGTACAACTTGTGCAACGAACCGTGGTTGAAGTATTCCATGGCGGCGGTGGCAGATAAAGGGTTTAAGAAATCTCAGTGGACGTCTGCGAGGTTACGCAGAGATACGTTGTATTTGGAAACGAAAGACGAACGGTATCAGTTATCCTGGGTGAAAGGTAAAGGCAAGGACGAAAACGAAGGCTCCTATCAATTCGCAAAGTGTAAACGAGCGTTACCGCTGGAAGAGATGCGAAAGAAAGGCATTCCGTTACCGAAAGACGAGTTGAAAGACGAGATTAAGAATTTGAGTTGGAACGAAATAAAGTTTGGCGTGAGAGGATTGAAAGTGAAAGAGAGTGAGTATCCAGTCACGAGGTTGCAATTTTTGGCGCAAACGGCTTCCTCCGCCTTTTAAAACTCGCACACGATTGTAAATCCTTTTATTATTACTATATATTTAGAGGGAGAGAGGGGGAGAGAGAGAAAAAGAGAGAGAGAAGAGAGGGAGTGAGTGAACAAAGCACGCGTACCTAGCGATTTGTTTTCATTATCATTATCATTTACCGAGTATACAACATATCTAATAATACAAACATTACGATTTTACACATTCGAACAAACGACTCGCGAATATTATTTCGCGAATCGAGGCGTACAAAACGCTCATCATCATTATCGACTCATCCAGTTCGAATCTTCCGCGTTCGGTTTCCCTCGCATCCCTCGCATGTCACCAAACATTTCATCAAACGCCGGGTCGAAATCTTCGAACGGTTTGCCTTGGTCTTGCCCGTACCCCGAATCTTTCGTCCCCCACCCGTTTTCGTTATCGCCGCCGATGACGATTTGTTTAATCCCGACGTACTCTCTGCTCAAAGTGATTAAAGAATTGATGAGCACATCTAATGCCATCTCATCCGCGGTGCCTAAATCCATCCAAACTCGCGCCCATTTCCCTCTGTATTCAACTTCCCCGATCGCGTGAAACAACGACGCGCTCGTTCTATCGTGCGATCGAGCGACGTCGTAATCCAAATGACTCACCGTGTCGTTTAGGACCGAAGCGCTTTCTAAGCACTGTTGATTTTCCACGTTATATCCGCCTAATTTTCCAACCACGAACCACGATTTAATCGCCTCGTCGAAGAATTCTTTCTCTTTATCCTCTATGGTATTTCTCGCTTCCATCCAGACCCACAAATTTTGCGTTTGCACTTGCCTGAAGAACACCAACGTCGGCGTCTGCGAACCGTTCTTATTGTCGTCGTTTGACCCTTCGTCTCCAACGCCATCTTCGTTCAACGGTTTGTACACTCGACTCTTCTTCTCATCAAATCTCTTCCGTATGGCTTGTTCGATGGCATCTGGATCGCTCGCGTCTATTCCTTCCAACAACTTTTCCACGTCTGGATCCCAGCTCGCGCTGTCGCGTAAAATCTGGAACATTTTTTCCTTCGCGGCGGCGGCTGCGGCGGCGCTTCCTCCGTTGGTTTCTGATGCATTTTCTGCATCGCTCTCGACTTTTACTCCTTTTGTTGCGTATTTCTCATCGTTCGTTCGCCCTTGTTGCAAAGTTGTCGTTAAAAGCTCTCGCCGTTCGTTTCGCCTCTTTGACCTTCTGAAGTCCTTCTCGTTGTTTTCATCCTCATCATCTTCCACTCGTATTAAACACCTCGTCGTGATGATGGAAGAACGATGATGATTTAAACGATGATGATTTAAACGACGATGATGACGATGATGACGATGAGAACAATAATAACGTTTTGACGGTCTGAAAGATGACGAGAAAGCAGCTTCGGCGCGCATGGTGTGTTGATTTTTTTGCGCAATAATTGAAAAAAGCGTCGGCGTTTTCCCTAACACTCGAGAAAAGACTAAAAAACCCTAAAATTCTTGAATGGAAAAGGGGAACGACTTTTCGTTTTTTCACTCTTCTTCTTCACTTTTTTACATTGATATCACACACACACACACATACAACACATATATATATGATGCAACCTCATCATCCACAGACGCCATCTCGGGACAGATTTATCGCCAACCGATCTGCGATTGACTTGGACGTCGCCAGGTACGCTTTGGAGGGTAAATCATCCACCGAGAATAGCAACGATGATGATGATGAGAATGGTGGTCGAATGGATGACGATGGAAAACACCACCACCACCGATCCGTCGGCATCGCGAGTCCGAGTAAAGAGGCGTATAAGAAATCGTTAGCGTCGAACTACTCGGTACAAAACGGTGGTGAAAATGGTGATCACTTGAACTCGAAAATCTTAGCGTTTAAATCGAAAGCGCCGGCGCCGCCGAGCGGCATGGAGAACGCTTCGCGCGAGATGTACTCCTCGAATCATATCGGAGTTTTAAAGGGTGGAAAAAAACAGTTCCGTCACATCCCGCAAGCGCCGGAGAGGATTTTGGACGCGCCAGAGTTGGTGGATGATTATTATTTGAACTTGATCGATTGGTCGTCCCAGAATTCCATCGCCGTCGCTTTAGGGTGCACGGTGTATTTATGGAACGCCGGGACGGGCGCGATCGACCAGTTGATGCAGACGGACGTGGAAAACGACGAAGAGGATTACGTGACCTCCGTGAACTGGGCTCCGGATGGAAAGCACATTGCGGTGGGGACGAACAACGCGGAGGTACAGATCTGGGACGCATCGAGAGCGAGGAAAGTGAGAACGTTGAAAGGCCACGAGGCGAGAGTTGGCGCTTTGGCGTGGAACGGGACGCAGTTGGCGACTGGTTCCAGAGATACGACGGTGATGACGCACGACGTGAGGATTCGAGAGCATTGCACGAACACGTTCACGTGTCACTCACAAGAGGTTTGCGGGTTGAAATGGTCGCCAAGCGGGACGCAGTTAGCTTCGGGTGGGAACGACAACTCGTTGCATATTTATGACTCGCAGTCGTTGTCGAATGGTACGTACAGACACAAGTTGGTCGCGCACCAAGCCGCGGTGAAAGCTTTGGCGTGGTGTCCGTGGCAAGCGAATGTTTTGGCGTCTGGGGGCGGGACCGCGGATAGATGCATAAAGTTTTGGAACGCGAATACCGGGGCGATGACGAACTCGGTCGACACGCACTCGCAGGTGTGCGCGTTGCAGTGGAACACGCACGAGAGAGAGTTGTTGTCGAGCCACGGGTATTCGCAGAATCAGTTGTGCTTGTGGAAGTACCCGACGATGACGAAGATTGCCGAGTTTACTGGCCACACGGCGAGAGTGTTGCACATGGCGCAGTCGCCGGACGGAACGACGGTGGTTTCCGCGGCTGCGGATGAGACGTTGAGATTTTGGAAGTGCTTCGCGGAGAACAGCGCGGATTCGAAGAGGGTGGCGAAGGACGCGGCGAACGCGGAGAGATCGGTCTTGAAGAGGTTCAACTTTAGATAAACGCAACAATACACTAACAATCAGTCAGTTATATCTAGTAGTAGTAAGTAGTAGTGTGAGTGCACGCGATGCGTAGAAGAAGAGGAAGAGGGATGGAAAGATGGATGGATGGGAGAGAGAGAGATGTATTTTATATAACAATAGCTTTTTTAGAAGACTCCTTCTGCCGAGGGAAAAGAAGAAGCGAGAACGGAGAGAGAGAGAGAGAGAGAGAGAAGGAAGAGAGAAGAGAAAAGAAAAGAAAAACAGGAGAGCGAAAAGCGTCTGGTCCGGATGAGAACCGCGAAGCACTTTTTGCGTGCTTCGGCGTGGTTACATGTGAGAGAGAGACCGGACGCGTTTGACTTCTCAGCAGAGACTTTTTTTCTCGTTTTTTTTTCTCGTCTTTTTGTGTGTTTTTTCCACTTTTGCTTTGTGTTTTCTTTTCAACTGCAGGAACGACGTAAACGACGACGACGATACCGACGCCGAAAACCAATTCCATCCACGCTTCGCCGACAAGAACAACACCGTTATATTATATTGGAGCATTCTTCGCGCGTCCGGATAAACCATCATCACCAACACGAACGGTATCTTTCGGTACCTTC
>ENA-UOXV01001964-UOXV01001964.1-marine-metagenome-genome-assembly--contig:-NODE-1964-length-27550-cov-5.460993_pt1 | contig 27550 bp, 19 predicted proteins | sample MGYA00238165_ERZ766961 | MGnify/ENA primary metagenome ERZ766961 (study PRJEB28924, sample SAMN03173240) | marine metagenome | biome: Marine; feature: Water; material: Subsurface seawater | place: North... | reverse complement strand
TTGTGATCAATTCCCATATAGAACTTATGTTGAAGATAGTCCAACACATAATTTGATTCAAAGCCATCACTAGATCTATCTGCATCCATTCCAGTATATCTGATTATTAAAGTTTTGAAGTAAGCCTTTTTGTTCTTTTGATCAAAACGGAACTTTGCATCCAACTCAAACCCAATAAAATTGACCTCGGTTATATTTGCTGCAACTGTTTGGTTACTTCCGTTGTATCGAATCCAATCAATTAAATTTTGACCCTGTCGATAAAACCCTGTTCCTGTAACATGAAATATAGGATTGGTATAACGTAATCCTAATTGGTAATTTTGAGATTGCTCAGGCTGTAGGTCAATGCTACCTTGAGCCCCTCCAAGATTGTAATATAAATCTGTAAACGTTGGAAAACGCATATTTCTATTGGCTCCAGCAAACAGACGAATTTTTTTGGTAAAATCATAACTAACATCGGCACCAGGAAAAACATCATTACCATATTGAGAATGAAAGTTAGCTAGCATGCCTATTGAAAAACGAAATTTTTCAATCTTTCCGTTATGTTCAAAAAATGCACTTGTATTTTCTCTGTAATCATATTTTGTATAAAACGCTCCATTGTAATCCAAAATAGTATCTCCAGTAGTTTGACCTAAATTATTGCTATTTATAGACTCATGACGGTATTCTAGTCCAACATGTGTAGTTCCAAACTTAGACTTGTATGCTGCGTTTAATTCCACTGCACGAACCTCATTTCTATGATAATTAGGCGTTTTATACCAACTAGCTGCAGTATCCTCTCCGTTTATTAAGTGTCCATTTTGCCATTGGTACCAGTTTTTGGTGTTTCTATATAATTCAAATCTATCATATTGCCTTCTGTAATAAACTCTTGGAGTTACTGTTAACTTTCCAAAATCCATTTTAGCCTGAACCGAACCAAAGTAATTTCGAGTGGCTTCATATTGTGAAGGAAAATTTGAGGTGTAAAAATTTTGAGCACCAAAGTTTTTATCCGTTACTCCTAGGTTTACTTTAAACTCCGTGTTTTTCACATCAATTGTAGAGAAAAGAGAAAAATTAGTCAAATCAAAATCAGTATTGGTCATAAAACCATCAGACCTTCTGTGGTTTCCTGATATAGTTGTCGAACTGTTTTTAGTAACAAATGATCCACTAAGACCTGCATCTAAATATCCAAAATCGCCTCCAGAAAAACGAACTTGTAATTGATTTTCTATTGCTCTTTTAGTTACCAAGTTAACAGCTCCTGAAAAAGCATACGGGCCAAACCATCTTGAGCCACCGTTAGAGATCACCTCAACTCGTTCAATTTGATCAATAAATAGTGGCAAGTTCATGAGATGGTGTCCAGTCTGAGGGTCAGATAGTTTTACTCCATCGATCAAAACTAAACTCTGGTCAAACGTTCCGCCACGAATACTTAAATCACTTTGAACACCCAATCCACCACGATTTTTCACATCCAAGCTACTTCCCAACTTCAACAAATCAGATGTACTTTGAACCGGTGCATTATCAACCTCATCATTGTCAATAACAAGAGTATGTATAGGAGAACTGTTCAAAGAATCGGATGTTCTAATTCCCTGAATGGTAAAAGCATTGAGAGTTATTGTGGTATCTAACTGATCTGTAGAGTCTGCTTTTTGTGCTTTGGAAACAAGGCACAAAAGCCCTAATAATGTGAATAATATTGCCCTTAACATTTGCTCTTAGTTTGTGCTGCAAATGTAGAATTTAGATATAGTTCAATAGCACTTTTAAAAATTCTTATACAACAATATTCACAATTCTACCTGGAACAACGATCACTTTTTTAGGTGCTTTACCTTCCAGATATCTACCCGACTGTTCATTAGATAACACTTCTTTTTCCACGGCATCTTTAGATAAATCAAGAGGTAGTTCTAGCTTAAATCTCATTTTACCATTAAAAGAAACGGGGTAAGCAAAGCTGCTTTCTACCAAATAATCTTTTACAAATACCGGCCATTGGGCTTTAGTAATGCTTTCAGAGTGCCCCAGTTTTTCCCATATTTCCTCTGAAATATATGGACAGTGAGGGTTCATTAGTATCGTAAGTCCTTCAATTATTTCTTTCTTTTTACATTTAAGATCTGTCAATTCATTTACCGCTATCATAAAGGTAGAAACGGAAGTATTGAAAGAGAAGCGCTCATTATCTTCACTTACTTTTTTGATGGCCTTATGCAATGCTTTGTATTCTTCTTTGGTTGGATTTTCATCGACAACATCAAAGTTGTTTTCTGAATCATGTACCAACCTCCAAAACTTTTTCAAGAATCGGTGAACCCCTTCAATTCCCTTGGTATTCCAAGGTTTATGTTGTTCAATAGGGCCTAAAAACATTTCATGCAATCGAAGAGAATCAGCACCATAGTCAGCAACCATTTCATCCGGATTTACAACATTTCCGTACCTCTTGCTCATTTTCTGCCCATCTTCGGCTAAGATCATCCCTTGGTTAATCAACTTTTTAGCTGGTTCATCAAATGACACAAATCCAAGGTCAAATAGGACCTTAGTCCAAAATCGGAAATACAATAAATGACCCGTTGCATGCTCAGCGCCTCCTAAATACACATCAACATTATCCCAATAATCAATTTTGTCCTTGCTGGCAAAACCCAATTCGTTATTTGGGTCCATGTATCTCAAATAATACCAGCTAGAACCAGCCCAGCCCGGCATTGTGTTTAATTCTAGCGGATAAGCTTCACTTTCACCTTGAGGAGTGTAAGTCCAATTTTCAGCTCTGCCCAATGGTGGATCACCATCTTCAGTAGGTAAATATTTATCAATTTCGGGAAGCACTAAAGGCAAATCTTTTTCAGCCATTGGATAAGGAACCCCATCTTTGAAATACATCGGAATTGGCTCTCCCCAATACCGTTGACGACTAAAAACAGCGTCACGCATTTTGTAATTGGTTTGCTTTTCTCCTATTCCCTTCTTTTCAATCTCAAACAAAATTCGTTTGATGGCATCTTTGACCTTCATTCCGTCCAAGAATGAAGAGTTTATCAATTTTCCGCCCTTATCTTCATTAGCACTTTCGCTAACATCACTTCCTTCAATTACAGCTGGAATATCCAATCCAAAATGGTTAGCAAAATCCCAATCTCTTTGATCTCCGGAAGGAACGGCCATTACTGCCCCAGTTCCATAACCAGCTAATACATAATCAGCAATCCATATTTGAATTTTTTCACCCGAAAAAGGATGAATTGCATAAGACCCTGTAAAAGCCCCTGATATGGTTTTTACATCAGACAATCGATCCCGCTCTGATCTCGATTTTGTTTTAATAATGTATTCCTCTACTTCCGATTTAAAATCTTCGGTTGTCAATTCAGAAACTAATTCGTGTTCTGGAGCCAGCACCATAAAGGTGACACCGAATATGGTATCAGGTCGAGTTGTAAAAACTTCAAGTTTATTTTCGTTGCCCTCTATTTCAAAATGTACAGATGCACCAACACTTTTTCCAATCCAATTGCGTTGGATTTCTTTCAATGAATCTGTCCAATCTAGATTATCTAATCCTTTTAAAAGTCGCTCTGAATAAGCGCCAATTCTCATGCTCCATTGGCGCATTTTTCGTTGTTCAACAGGATGACCACCACGTTCCGATACACCATCTTTAATTTCGTCATTTGCCAAAACTGTCCCCAATGCTGGGCACCAATTCACAACACTATTTGAAATATAAGTCAATCGGTAATCAAGTAAAATCTCTTGCTTTTTAGTTCCACTAAAACCCTTCCATGTATCACCGTCAAATGATTCTTCACAATCATTATTTGCATCAACTTGAGAGTTTCCATTGAGTTCAAACTCAGAAATCAAACTTTCTATATTTTCAGCTTTATCCGATTTGTTGTTATACCAAGCATCAAATAATTGAAGGAAAATCCATTGTGTCCACTTGTAATAAGAAGGTATACTGGTTTTAACCTGACGGCTCCAATCGTAAGAAAAACCGATTAAATCTAATTGTTCGCGGTACCTATTTATATTTTGTTCTGTCGTAATAGCCGGGTGCTGTCCAGTTTGAATGGCATATTGTTCGGCAGGCAAACCAAAGGAATCATAACCCATTGGGTGAAGAACATTATAACCTTTCAGTTTTTTAAATCGAGAATAAATGTCAGTAGCAATGTACCCGAGAGGATGACCAACATGTAATCCTGCACCGCTTGGATAAGGGAACATATCGAGAACATATAACTTTTCTTGATCCGATTTCTCGTATATTTTATAAGTCTCCTTCTCTTTCCAGCTTGCTCGCCACTTGGCTTCAATAGCCGTAAAATCGTAATCTTTCATCTACTTTTTATCTCAATAATTCAACTTTTTTAATGAAAACAACCCTCTAAATAAGATTAAGATTTTTGTCCCCAAAAAAGTGTACAAAAGTAAGCAAGCGAAGGTTTAAGGCGGGCTCTAAATTTTCTTATTTTAGCCGCCATAGTGCCATCTCAAAAGGGCACTGAGCAACTATGGCTACTGCAGAAGATAAATTCACAAAAAAAAGACTTCGATCGTCCTACTTCACGGTTATCATAAGCATTTCACTGGTTTTGTTTATGCTTGGTTTATTGGGAATAGGAATTCTCCAAGCTAAAAGACTTTCTAATTATGTGAAAGAAAATATTGGTTTTTCAGTAATTCTTAAAGACGACGTTAAGGATGTAGATATCGTTAAATTCAAAAAATCGTTAGATGCTGCTAGGTATGTAAAAACTACTGAGTTTATTGATAAAGATAGAGCAGCAAGGGAATTAACAGAAGATTTAGGTGAGGATTTTGTTGACTTTCTTGGATATAATCCTCTGTTGTCTTCTATTGAGGTTCGTTTGAATGCAGATTATGCGAATCCTGATAGTTTAAACTGGATTGAAGCTGAAATGACAAAAAACCCAAGAGTAAAAGAAGTCTTTTATCAACGTGATTTGGTTGTGCTTGTAAATGAGAATATTCGACGAATTTCGATGGTTATATTAATTTTTAGTATTCTGCTTCTAATTATCGCCACCGCCCTAATCAACAACAGCATAAGGCTAAGCCTATACTCTAAACGATTCATTATCAAAACAATGCAGTTAGTCGGAGCAACTCCAGGTTTTATTCGAACGCCTTTTGTTTTAAGAGGAATCGCAAATGGAATGTATGGCGCATTAATCGCAATAGCCCTATTAATGGGGGTTTTATACTATGCCCGACAAAGAATGCCTGAACTTTTTGAATTTCAAGATGTACAAATGATGGCGACGTTGTTTGGAATGGTACTTTTGCTCGGAATTATAATTACGTGGATTAGTACGAGTTTGGCAGTTCGCCGATTTTTACGAATGAAAACGGATAAACTTTATTCCTAATGAATACAGAAAATAATAACGATATGGTTTTTGGTAAAACCAATTACATGTTCCTCATTGGAGGTGCAGTAACTCTATTAATAGGATTTATACTAATGTCAGGTGGTGGATCGGAAGATCCCAATGTTTTTAACCCTGAAATATTTAGTGCACAACGAATTTCAGTAGCCCCAATTGTAGTTTTAATTGGTTTTGCTATTGTAATGGTAGGCATTTTCAAAAAGAATAGCCCAGAAAAATAATTTTAAGTGACAATTCTAGAAGCACTAATCTTAGGTATTCTACAAGGCCTTACCGAATTTTTACCAGTAAGTAGTTCGGGTCACCTAGAAATAGGTAAGGTAATGTTGAATGTCGATCTTTCAGCTAAAGAATCTCTTTTCTTTACTGTTGTCGTACATGCAGCAACTGCCCTAAGTACAATTGTTATTTTTAGAGACGATGTCATGATGTTGATTCGATTATTATTCGAAAAAGCAAGATGGAACGCTGGTCGGCAATACATTTTGTTCATTATTATTTCTATGATTCCAGCAGCTTTTGTTGGCGTTGTTTTTAATGATCAAATAGAAGCTTTGTTCGCGGGTAACTTACTACTAGTTGGGTCAATGTTAGTTTTAACTGGTTTTATTTTATTTGCTACTACCAAGGTAAAACGAAAAAGACATCACATTGGATTTATTAATGCGGCATTATTAGGAATTGCACAAGCCATTGCTATTTTACCTGGCGTTTCAAGGTCTGGTGCTACTATTGGAACAGCACTTATTTTAGGTGTGGAAAGAACTCGAGCTGCTCGCTTTTCTTTTCTTATGGTCATTCCATTAATAATGGGGAAAATGGCGAAAGATTTAATGGACATGGATATGTCTGTTGCCATGCAAGAGACTAGTGTATTGCCATTAGTCGTTGGCTTTGTTGCGGCCTTTGTAACTGGTCTTTTGGCTTGTACATGGATGGTAGAATTAGTAAAGCGAAGCAAATTAATCTACTTTGCGTTTTACTGTTTTGTGGTTGGAGCCATTGCCATTGGTTACACTATGATTTAGGATTAAATTTCTTCCAACATTTTTCATTTTCATTTCAAAAACAATAATTAAAATGAATTCTTTCGATTTTATAAAAGGAGAAATACTACTCATTGACAAACCATTAGAATGGACCTCTTTTGATGTTGTAAATAAAATACGAGGAGCCCTTAAAGGATATCTTGGAGTAAAAAAGCTCAAGGTTGGTCATGCAGGAACTTTGGACCCGCTTGCAAGTGGCCTCGTCATTCTTTGTACAGGTAAAAACACCAAAAAGATTGAACAATTTATGGGGCTCGACAAAGTTTACACCGGTATTATTACCTTAGGTGGAACAACTCCAACTTACGACCTAGAATCTGAGATAACTCCCGTTTCTATTCCAAAATTTGACTTAACAGAAATTCAAGCTGCTGCCAACACTTTTGAAGGGCAAATTGATCAAATGCCTCCTATTTATTCTGCCAAGCGAATAAAAGGTCAAAAGGCTTATGAGTTAGCTCGGCGTGGAGAAAAGGTTGAATTAAAAACAAGTCAAATAACCATTAACTCTTTTGAAATTACAAAAGTTCAACCTAGCTCAGCTCTAAAAGATGGACTCGATTGTCATTTTATAATTAAATGTTCTAAAGGAACATATATCAGGTCCATGGCTTTTGATTTAGGCGAAAAATTAAGCTGTGGAGGTTTTTTAAGTGCTCTTAAAAGAACTGAAATTGGAGGATACAAGAACGAAAATGCTTTGAGTATCGATCAGTTTTTGAAAATTGTTGATGGCTTGCCAAAGCCCGAGGTTTCGTAGATTTTTTATAACTCTAAAGTTGGCTTTTTAAAAAATCGGCCCATATTAGACAATCATTCCTAGAATTTGGAGTTAGATTAGCTTTTTACAACTTAGCTCTTACCTTTACCCGCTCAAAGAAGAAATGGCAAATATTTACAGACGTAAACAACTTTGGAAAAAGGTTTTACTTGCAACTGGTGTAGTTATAATCCTTGCTTCGTTTTGGTATACTCAAAATCTTGTTGAAGATATTGCTTCCGCTGAACGGGCTTCGGTAAAAATTTGGGCAGAGGCTCTAAAGAAAAAAGCTAGATTGGTTAGTTATACCGATCAACTTTTTGAGGACTTAAGAACAGAAGAAAGAAAAAAAGTAAAACTTTGGGTTGAAGCCAATAAAAGACTTTCAAGTAATTCAATGACAATGGATATTATGTTCTTGTCGCAAATAATACAGGACAACACAACGGTTCCTGTTATATGGACAGACCAAAACAAGAGAGTAAAATCTCACAGAAACCTTCATTCTAAAAGTGAATATACCCAAGAAGAACTTGCACAAGAAGTAAAAAGAATGGCGGCTAAATATGAGCCTATCGAAATTCCATATTTAGATGATAGAGTTGATTATTTGTACTATGATGATTCTAGAATATTCTCAGAATTAAAACAAACATTTTCGGACTTAGAAAAATCATTTATTTCTGAAGTAGTAAGTAACAGCGCAATTGTACCTGTAGTAATTACTGACTCTAGCAAATCAAAAATAATAGCTTGGGGAAACATGGATTCATCCTTATTGGCAAACACTAGTTCACACCAAAAAATTATATCTGAATTGGCGAGTCATAATCTTCCAATTGAAATTAGCTTACAGGCGGGTACTACTAATTACATCTTTTATAAAGATTCCGATATTTTAATTCAATTGAAATATTATCCTTTTATACAGTTTGGCGTAATCGGTATTTTTATCCTAATTGGTTATGTGCTTTTTAGCACTTCGAGAAGGGCAGAACAAAACCAAGTGTGGGTGGGTATGGCCAAGGAGACTGCGCACCAATTGGGCACTCCCCTTTCCTCTTTAATGGGCTGGGTAGAGTACATTAAAGCTAAAAACATTGATGATGTTATGGCGGTCGAACTTCAAAAGGATGTAGATCGATTACAAACCATTACAGAACGGTTCTCAAAAATCGGATCCCTGCCTGAACTCAAATCAGAAAATGTAGAAAAAAACCTTGAACCCATTCTGGAATACATGAAAACTCGGAGCCCTAAAAAGGTCGAATTTTCGGTTTTAACTTCGAATAGCGAAATCGAAGCGATGATTAATACTCCCTTGTTTCATTGGGTGATAGAAAATCTGGTTAGAAATGCAATTGATGCAATGGCCGGAAAAGGGAAAATAGAGTTTAAGACAAGTGAAAACGAACAATCTGTAATTCTTGACATTTCGGATACGGGCAAGGGCATGTCCCCTCAAAAAAAGAAAGACGTTTTTGAGCCCGGCTTTACAACCAAGAAAAGGGGTTGGGGACTAGGACTAACCCTTACCAAGCGTATTATTGAGGATTACCACAAAGGGAAAATAATAGTGAAACAAACCAAGATTGACGAGGGAACCACGTTTAGAATTACTCTTTCTAAAGGAACAAAACTTTAGTGGCTGGAATCTATATTCATATTCCTTTTTGTGGCTACGCCTGCACTTATTGTGATTTCTATTTCACGACTCATCTCCATTTTAAAGACCAATTTTTAGAAACTCTTTTCCTTGAAATAGACAAAAGAAAAAACTTCCTTGAAGGAGAATCCATATCAACCATATATTTTGGTGGAGGCACTCCCTCTAAATTAACAGCCAAAGAAGTGGAATCCATATTAACTAAAATAAATGAGAATTTTTCTGTAGATAAAAATGCTGAAATAACCTTGGAGTGCAATCCTGACGATATTGACCTTCAAACAGCAAAAGACTTAAGAGGGATAGGGATTAATAGGATCAGTATGGGGATTCAAACCTTCCATGATAAAGAACTTGACTTATTAGGCAGAAAGCACTCAAGTAAAGCTGCAATTGAGGCGGTTGAAAATATTCGGGCTGGCGGTTTTGATAATTTCAGTTTGGATTTAATCTACGGAATTCCCGACTCAAGTTTAACTTCTTGGAAAGCGAATTTAGAAACTATTATTGCGTTAAAACCAAACCACATTTCATCATATTGTTTGACTATTGAACCGGGTACTCCTCTCGAATATCAGGTCAAAAAGAAAAGAGTTAATATGCCTTTAGAAAGTGTTGTTATTGAACAATTCGAAACCCTCATGACAACACTTAACGATAATGGATACGACCATTATGAAATTTCCAATTTTGCTCAACCCAATTTTGAATCCAAGCATAATACTTCCTATTGGAAAGGAACTCACTATTTAGGCCTGGGGCCATCGGCACATTCTTTTGATGGTAAAAACCGAATTATTAATGTTGCCAATACCAAAGACTATTGCGCTCACATAAAAACCGATAACGGTGTAGAGATTGAAGAGTTAACTGTACAAGATCGTTTTAACGAATATATAATGACGGGGTTGAGAACCAAGTGGGGAATTGATTTAAAATTCATAGAGAAATCTTTTCCTATTCAGTATTCTAAACAACTTAATTCTGATTTAAAATTACCAATCAAAAAAGGGTTAGTTGAAATTTCTAATGAAACTTTGACTTTAACTCAAGAAGGAAAACTATTTGCCGATAAAATTGCTTCAGATCTCTTTTCGGTTTCCTAAATTCGAATCCAAAACTTGCTATACGAACCGTGGGTCAGTTTCCATAACATGATTACAATTGTTGCAAGTCCTTAGCTCCTCGGAGCCATAAAACTCTCTAAATCGAGGTAAAAAATCATTTTCAATGTTCTTTAACGGAAAATAGGACTCGTGAAGTTTGTTGTTGCATTTATCGCAAAACCACATTAGCCCATCGTTACAATCCGTTCCTAATCTCACTCTTTCAATAACTAGCCCCACGGTATTTTCACCACGCAATGGGGAATGAGGTGTTTTAGAAGGAAGTAAAAACATTTCGCCCTCTTTAATGGGAATATCCATTGGTTTTCCGTCCATTTGGATACGAACATTTATATCACCCTCAACTTGAAAAAACCACTCTTCAGTTTCATTATAGTGATAATCTTTTCTAGCATTTGGACCACCTACTATCATCACAATAAAATCCCCAGCTTCTACATATAGGTTTTTATTACTTACTGGTGGCTTCAACAAATCACGATTTTCCGCTATCCATTTTGTCAAATTAAAGGGCATTCTTAAACTCATTCTATTATGTTTTTTTAACTCTCGAAAGGTAAACTTTTTCAGATTGTCGTTGTTAAAACAAACGGAATAAATGCTGCCGACGTCTAAAGAATGAAAAGCAGTACTATTGTAAACTTTTTAAGTGGGAAAATTATGAGAATTATATTATTAGCAATTTTAAGTGTATTAAGTTTCGTCGGGTTTGCTCAGCATGATCATGAAAAGCCCTTCGTTGAAGACGATATAATGTTAAAAGAGAATTTTAACAAATTATATCCAGAATTGGCTCCAAAAATAGAAGCCGAAGAAGCAAAGCTTGAAGCGTTTACCAAAGATTTTGTTGCTAATGAGTATAATAATGCATCACGTGCTGATGTCGATTATATCATTCCGATTGTTTTTCATATTCTTCATGAAAATGGAGTTGAGAACATTACAGATACTGAAGTATATGACGCTGTTCGCATCTTGAATGAAGATTTTCAAAAGACCAATTCTGATATAAGTCAAGTTGTTCCAAGATTTCAAAATATTGTTGGTGATGCTAAAATTGAATTTCGCTTGGCTAGAAAAGATCCACAAGGAAATGCAACCAATGGAATTGATAGAATAATATCGAATAGAACAAATAACGCCGGAGAAAATTCAAAATTAAATCCATGGCCACGGAATACATATTTAAATGTATGGATTGTAAAATCTATAGGTAGTGGAGCCGCTGGATACACCTTCCTTCCAAGTACTGCTCACTTTAGATCAAGTACGGATGGTATTATCTTACTGTATACTTATTTTTCATCGCAACGAACTGGCAGTGAAACCCGTTCTCGCGCATTGACTCACGAAATTGGACATTGGTTAAACTTACCTCATACTTGGGGGTCGGGAAATACACCTGGAGATGCCTCCAATTGTAGCAAAGACGACGGAGTATCGGACACCCCACTTACAATAGGTTGGAGATCTTGTAATGCGAATGGCACTTCTTGTGGAAGTTTTGATAATGTTCAAAATTTTATGGAGTATTCATATTGTTCAAATATGTTTACTCAGGGTCAAGTTGCAAGAATGACTGCTGCACTAAATAGCGGAACAGCTGAAAGAAATGCATTAGTATCGAATATAAACAATAGAAAAGCAGGTGTTTTAGATATTGATTATGTCGATTTTGGTTCTTCAAGTAAATTTGTATGCATAAATGAAGGCGTAACTTTTAGTGATAAAACCCTTTACGATGCTGTAAGTTGGGAATGGGAATTTGAAGGTGGAACTCCTAGTACCTCAACGAGTGAAACCCAATTAGTATCCTATTCCAAATCAGGCCTTTACAAGGTAAAGTTAACCGTATCTGATGCTAAAGGAAAAAAATACACTAGAACAATTTTAAATTATATGGTTGTAAAGGACAACGTTGGAAATTTCCTTCCTTTCATTGAAAGTTTTGAAAGCAACGCAGTAGCCAGTCCCCTAAATTGGGCGGTTGAAAATGAAGACAATGATGAAGTCTTTTGGAAGGTAGATAAAGGTGTTGCCTTTACTGGAGAATATTACCTCAAGCTGGAAAATATCAAACAAAAAATATATCAAGTTGAGGGTATAGTAAGTGCTCCTATTGATATGAGCAATGTAACCAATCCTACATTGAATTTTTACGTAGCAACAGCGTCCAAAACTTCAGGAACTCTAAATGGGCAATCTAAATTAAGAGTATACTATTCAGTTGATTGTGGAGAAAAGTGGAATTTGAAATATAGTGGAATTGCTCTCTCTCTAGATAAAGGTAAAAAAAGTAACATTGATTATGTTCCACAAGCTCAAAGCGATTGGCTTTTGGTAACTGTGTCTAATTTTACATCTAGTGATAAAGTCCAAAACGGAATTTTCAAATTTGAAGTTGAAAATTTAGGAGATAACAACTTCTACCTTGACAACATTAATATTAACGGCACATTTGACGATGTACCCGTTTTAGAATTCCCTTCTAATAACTTAGATAGCGTTGCGAGCAATGTTTTTATTGATTGGAAAGCTGTTCCATCCGTTGATTTCTATGAATATGAGTTATCTGATAAAAGTGATTTTTCAAATATTATTTACACTGGAAAAAAGCAATATTTAGGAACTTCTCCTTCAAATGATGATACCCGGTTTTATGCAGCTAACTTAACAAAAAGTACAACCTACTATTGGAGAGTGAGAGCTTTAGACGGAAGTAAAACTTCTAATTGGTCAACAGAATGGAGTTTTACTGTTAGTAGCACTGGAACTGGACTTGAATACATTGATGGAGGCTCGTCAGTTGGTGTAGAATCCTTGTCAGGAAATGATGGAATCTTTTCTTATAATATATTTCCAAATCCAAGTTATGGAAGCGTTGAAATTGAATTACAGAATTCGGATGATTTGAATGCCGAAATAATGATTATTTCTCTTCAAGGACAAGTAGTTTGGGAAAATCAATTGAAAGCTGGAAATACAAGTTTAACTGTTCCTGAAGGTAGTTTACAAAAAGGAATTTATATAGTTTCTGTAAGCGTAAATGGTAAAATAAAAACTAAAAAACTTATTATTCAATAATGAATTTAGATCTTACTGGAAAAAATGCTTTGGTATGCGGAAGCACTCAAGGCATTGGGTTTGCAACGGCAAAGGAATTAGTGAATTTAGGAGCTACTGTTACCCTTGTTGCAAGAAACGAAGAGCGACTAATAGAAGCTGTTTCTAAACTTGATAATTCTGAAAACCATAACTATTTAGTAGCTGATTTCAATTTCCCTGATAAGCTTGAGTCAGCAATTAAAAATCATCTTAAAGAAGGTAACTCATACGATATACTAATCAACAATACAGGTGGTCCTGCTGGAGGATTGGCAATTGATGCCGATATTGATCAATTTAGAATTGCTTTTAATCAACATTTAGTGTGTAATCACATATTGGCTTCTGCACTAGTTCCCGGAATGAAATCTGGAGGATACGGACGAATCATTAACGTAATTTCAACTTCAGTTAAAATTCCATTGAACGGTCTTGGAGTTTCAAATACAATAAGAGGAGCGGTTGCCAACTGGTCTAAAACACTGGCAAATGAATTGGGGCAATATAACATTACGGTAAACAATGTGTTGCCAGGTGCCACAAGTACTGCTCGATTAAGTTCTATTGTTGAAAATAAAGCTGAAAAGCTGGGTAAAAGTACTTCTGAAATCATGGATGGCTTCAAAAGTGCCGTACCTATGAAACGGGTTGGAAAGCCTGAAGAAGTGGCTAACGCTATTGCATTTTTAGCTAGCCCTGCTGCAAGTTATATCAATGGCATTAATATCCCTGTTGACGGCGGTAGAACTGGGAGTCTATAAGCTAACAATAGATAAATTTTTAGTATTTAATTTATTTCTGATTTTCCAATACATCAGTTAATAATTCTATCACCCGAAATTCAATAATTCCTTCCAAGGAAAAAAAATAATTGTTGTACTAAATATAGCTACGACTATTTCCATGCATCCATCATACATGGCCGCCTTTCTGCCTTCAGAATTGTACGACGAACTTGATATATTAACTCCAAGAATTATCATAATTCAAGCAAAGCCAACTATTAAATTGAAAACAATATCTTAGGTGTTGTTTCCACCGAAAAATGCCTGTCTATTTGCTAATCACAACCGGTGTAATTATCAAATTTTCTCCATCTTCAGTTTGGAAAAAATAAATACCTGTTGTAATTTCAGAAAGATCAATTTCATGTTTGGAGTTACCTCCGCTCAATTCAAATATTCCAGTTTTAACAACCTTTCCGTCCATACTTACCAAGCTATATTTCAACTCATTAATTCCAGTTTCGTTTTGTATATCTACATAAAGTACGTCAGTAGCCGGATTTGGAAATAATTTTAATTCTCCTCCACCAAAAGTTAAATCCTCCGCAGAAAGTGGAGCAATTAAAACTTCAGCATTTGTACTATCTTGACAACCAAATTGATTTGTCTGAATCAAGTTTAAAAAGCCTTTAGGACCTTTACCCCACTTAATTGTTATCAAATTAGACTGTGTTGAAATTACAGAACCCCCTGAGATGGTCCACATATAGCTAGAGCCATTTACAGCTTTAACATTATAAGAACTTGTTTGGTTTAACACTGCCCTGAATAGCCCTCTAATTGAATCAACTGGAGTTGTAGGATTAATAACAAGCTCCTTTGTCTCAGTTGCAGAACATCCTTTTGGATCATTAAAATTGTAAGTGATGGTATATTGACCCTCACCTAATTGGATAGGATCAATTTTACCATTTATAATAGAACTACCACTAAAAGTACCCCCTGATGGTGTAGCACTTGGAGTCAACGCTAATTCGTTGTCACAGTATGCAAATTTATTTTGCCAAACAATGGCCGGACTAGAAACAACTTTTATTGTCTCGGTAGTAAATCCAGAACATTTTCCATTCGAAACAGTGTAGGTAATGGTATGAGTTCCCAAGCCTGCTTTAGAAGGACTAAATTTACCTGCCGAAACACCATTTCCAGAATAAACACCACCCGAAGGTAAACCACTCGATAGAATAAAAGAGCTAGATTTTAAACAAACATCAGGAAAAGTGTCCATCGTTGCAGTAGGATTCCTTACAACAGCTATAAAAACTGAATCTGCGTTACTACACCCTTTAGCATCTGTTCCTAAAACTGTGTAGAGTTTGGCACTTGTAATGGTTGCTATAGGATTTGAGATATTACTTGCCGATAGTCCCGTTGTTGGAGACCATACATAACTCATTGCTCCACTCGCTTTTAACTGATAAGGAACTCCAGAGCAAATCGTGTCATCCTTGCCTGCATTTAAAGTTGGAAGAGGATTTACAACCACATTAACTGTCTTTTTACTTGTGCAACCTTTTGCGTTTGTACCAGTTACTTCGTATTGAGTGTTTACTGTAGGGCTCGCATTTGGCGAACTACTTGTAGCGTTATTCAAAGACGAACTTGGAGTCCAAACATAACTTATTGCACCAGAAACGTTCAATTGTACCGAAGAGCCTTGGCATACAGAAGTATCATTTGAAATAATTAGTGATGGTAACGAATCTACTGTTATGGTAGAGTTTGCTTTAATTCCAGCACAAGCAGTAGAGTGCGTGTAAGAAATAATATGAGTTCCGGGGCCAGCAATTGCTGGGGTAAATACTCCACCAGAAACACCAACACCAGAATAGGTTCCACCACTTGGTAAACCACCTGTTAAAGTAATTGCTGTTGAACTGTCACAAACGTTACTAAAGGAACCTAGAGTAGGCGTAACTCCATTACCAACTTGTACTGACACTGAAGCAGAGTCAGAGCAAGCTCCATTAGTCACTTTATATTTTAAACTATGCGTGCCAATTCCAGCACTCGTGGGGCTGAATTTGTTACCAACAACTCCTGTTCCTGAATAGACACCTCCATTTGGAAAGCCTTGAGTTAATACTTTGTCCGAGTCAGAAACACAAAATGGCCCAACTGCAGTTAATGATACACTAGGGGCAGCATTAACCACGATATTAAAAAGCACAGAATCTTTACAAGAACCAGCACCAATTAAATACTTTATCGAATGTGTTCCAAATCCGGCAGATGAAGGGCTAAATACTCCAGCGGTAACTCCAGTGCCTGAATAAGTCCCTCCTGAAGGGCTTCCATTCGTTAATGTTAAAGAAGGAGAGTTAGAACACTGATTAGGAATCGATGTAGCCGCAGCGGTTGCTCCAGTATATACTGTAACCGTAGTATTAGCACTGTCTGTACAACCACTTGTATTTGTTACTTTATATTTTAATACATGGCTTCCAGCTCCAGCAGATGAAGGAGAAATTTTACCTCCAGTTACACCCGTACCCGAATAAACACCTCCTGAAGGAGATCCTTGAGTAAGCGTTTGTGCCGTGTCTGAGGTGCAATATGGCCCTACAGAAGCAAAACTTGCGGTTGGAGCAGCATTCACTTTTATATTGAAAAACGCAGAATCTCTACAGCTTCCAGTTCCCAGCGCATACTTAATTTGATGAGTTCCAACACCCGCAGTTGAGGGGCTAAACACACCTCCGGTTACTCCTGTTCCTGTATAAGTTCCTCCAGACGGACTCCCGTTACTCAATGTTAAAGAAGAAGAGTTAGAACATTGATCAGCAACCGTACTCGCAGACACACTTGATCCGCTTGAAACACTTACTGTAGTAGTAGCACTGTCTTTACAGCCATTTGAATTAGTAACAACATATTTGATTAAATGGTTTCCGACTCCGGCAACGGATGGCGTAAAATTGGTGCCGCTTACACCTGGCCCAGAATAAATGCCTCCAAAAACAGGGTTACCTTGAGTAAGAGTATCTATTGGGCTTGAAGTACAATAAGGACCAATTGTGCCAAGGGTTACGTTTGGTGCAGCATTTACTACAATACTAAAAAATGCAGTATCCTTACAGGTACTTGATCCATAGATGTAGTTTAAATTATGAGTTCCAGCGCCAGCAGCAGAAGGATTAAAAATTCCTGAAGAAACTCCTGTTCCTCCATAAGTACCTCCAGTAGGGCTTCCATTACTCAATGTGATAGAAAGAGAATTAGAGCAAACGGCTGACATTGAACTAGCTGTTACGTTCGGTTTGTTAATCACCGAAACCGATGTTGTTGCACTATCTGAACAGCCAGCACTATTTGTTAACTTATATTTTATGGTATGGCTTCCAACTCCAGCCGAAGTAGGACTAAACATTCCTAAACTCACCCCGGTTCCAGAGTAAACACCTCCAGATGGCGAACCTTGAGTTAACGTAAATGCAGGTGCAGAAATACAAACAGGACTTATAGATGAAATGGTGGCGGTAGGCTTACTCATAACATAGACTAATGATTGAGTTTTAGAGTTTGACCCACTTGAATTTGCCGCAATTAATGTAACTGACTTTAAACCAGATGTACTATAAATGGTAGTCACTGGCGAACCGCTTGCAAGATTGGGAGTTCCACCAAACATAGTCCATGACAATGAAGTTGGACTATTCGTAGTGGTACTTGTATATGTAACAGACTCTCCAACACAAATCGTATCTTTACTTGACGTAAAAGATACCACCGGTGCATTCGACACAGCTGATTTAAACCTTCCAGTAAAAGCACCTCTACCATGGGTAGATGCCATAATTAATGAATCAGAAGCCCGATATTGTAACATATCCACACGAGTATTTGCAAGGCCATTGTTAGAAGCAGCCCAAACTGGCGTTGAAGCAGTGATATTCGCTGTTGACCAAACTCCTAATTCAGTTGCGACAATTACTTCTTTTCGGTCCTTGGGGTTAAATAAAGCCCAGCGAATTGGCATATCTGGTAAATTCCCAGATTTATCTACCCAACTTGTTCCTCCATTTGAAGTGTAGTAAACTTCTGATCCTCCATAACTAGAAAAAGTAACTAAAAGTTCATTTTCACTGGCACCTATTTCCACACAACTGATTGCCCCAGTAGGAAAAGACGTTGGGGTGATTTTAGTAACTGTTGGAGTGCCATTAGCATTTGTAACTTTATAGACATCAGAATTGGCTCCAACAAATAATGTACTTGAAGAAGTAGTATACGGTGACACCCTAATATGTGTAGGGGTCGCTCCTAAAGAACTAACTGATACATCCGTCGAAGAATAACTTCCAGTCATATTAGATATTCTTTTTATTACGGTAGAAGTTTTTGCTGCGTACAGAATATTCAAATTATCATCATAATCAGCTGGATTGATAAAACGACCAGTGTTATCGGATGTTATGTTACTAAATGTAAATAACCCTCCACCAGTGGTACTTCGTCTCCAATTGTTGTACACATAAGAAGTAATAAAAAGATTAGAATTATTCTGATCAATAAAACAAAAAGCACCATCTCCTCCAGTTACTTCAGTCCAAGCCCCTATACCGGAAGAAGTTGTTCGGTTACTTCCATTGTCTTGCGCCCCCGCCAATAAAGTGTTTGATCCAGCAGCTGGGTGCATTGCTGCGCTATAGAATTGGGTAATATTAAAATTCTTCACTCGGTGACCAAAGGTTGGGGCTGTTGTACTTGAATTTCCCAAGTTTGATGAATAATATACTCCGCCATCATTCCCAACAATAACTTCATTGTTGTTTCCAGGTCTTGACAAAATCATGTGTTGATCTGCATGTACAACCGGTAATGGAGATTGCCCAGAATTCCAATAAGAAACTGGCGACCATGCACTTCCACCATTTGTTGTTCGATGAAGATCAACTCCTCCAGCCACAACAATATTTTTATTTGTTGGGTGTACCCATAGAATTAAATCATACCAAGCTTGTCTTCGTGTAAAATGGTTAGTAGTATTCGATGCATATTTAGGAATTGTCAAAGTAGTCCAGGAAGTGCCACCATTGACACTCTTTTTAAACCATTCTACATCCGTATTTCCTGATCCACCACTGGAAACAACATACAATGTATTTGAATCAGAAGGGGCACAAGCAATTTCAACTCTAACAGGGCTACCTCCTAAGTTTGTAATAAGGGTCCATGATGTTCCGTTATTGGTCGATTTATATAGCCGACCAGAATATCGAGTACCTGCAAATAAATCCCCATTTGCAGCAATTTCAATATCAGCAAAATAAGTTGAAGATTGTCTTCTTGTAAAACTTGTTCCTCCATTATCTGACGTGTAAAGCCCACCAGAAGCTGCAACTATAAGTCTTCCTGTACTCGTAACTGCAATATCTAGTATTCGCTGAAAACTATTAGTGTTGGAGGCTGTAAGTTGTGTCCATGTTGCCCCTTTATTAGTTGACTTCCATATTCCAGCACCACGAATAGCGTCAGAATTACCAAATCCTTCTCCTGTTCCTACATACCATGTACTTGTACTTGTAGGGTCATAGGCCATGCACGAAACTGCAAGGTTGGCCCAAAAATCATTCACTGCAACCCAAGAACTAGTACTGCTTGTAATATCTGTATTGTACCAAAGTCCACCGCCTACTCCACCAGCAAATACTTTTTTATTCGTATTATCAGTAGGGTCAAACATCATAGCCCTTACTCTTCCGCCAATATTATTAGGACCTCTTTCTTCCCACTTATTTGAGGTGCTGCCACCAGGTGCAACGGTTTGTGCGATTCCTGTTCCAGCATTCATTTTCTTTATAACTGGTATCAGTCGTTCCCAATGGATTTTTCCATCAATCGGGTCATGTGTCATTAACCAATCGTGTTCATAAGCCAAATCTGGCCTATCCCTCTTGTCCATTTTTTTGATGTCCTCTTTTAAAAGTGGAGCTCTAGTTGTGAATGGATGATTATTAATGTACTGTGTGTATTTAGCTTTATCAATTGTAGTATCACTTCCATTTATATTTAAATAAGGAAGTTGTGCAACTAATTGCGCTGAGCAAGCAATCATTGCTAGGATTCCGAATACTCTATTTTTCATTCGTTTGTTTTTTTAAGATAATCGATATTAAGAGCTATTCTTAATAATAATTATTCATTATAGCTAACGCCAAATTTAACACAAGCGTTTGATTAAAATAAATTAAAAAATTACCTCATTGTTTACTCGATGAAACATACTTTTGAACTTATGGATTTTACTATAAAAGGAGTTTTTACATTGCTTGTTTTCTACATAAGCATCTCATTATCAGCTCAAATAAATTATAGTAAAGAAGCTTTCCGGTTTTATAATAACAAAGGAAAGGCGGCTAATTATCAAAATATATATGAATCTTGTGTAGAAGCTGATATTATCCTTTTTGGAGAATTACACAACAATTCAATTATTCATTGGCTTCAATTAGAATTAGCGAAAGACTTAGCTCAAGATTCCAACATAAGTTTGGTTATGGGAGCAGAAATGTTTGAACAGCATCAAAAATTGGCTTTAATGGAATATATGCAAGGAGTCAGCGATTATAAAACCTTTAAAAAAGACACCAAACTTTGGCCGAATTTTAAAACCGATTATAAACCTCTTGTTGATGTAGCGAAAGAAAATAATGTGGCGTTTGTTGCTACTAATGTGCCCAGAATATTAGCTCGTTCTGTTTCCAAAATAGGATTAGATTCATTTTATACCACATTAAATGATAGCATTAGAGAGTTGCTCCCTAACTTACCCATTCCATTGGATTATAAAGCGCCCGGCTATAAAGAACTGATTGAATCTAATTTTGGAGCCGACCATGGTGTAAATACCAAATTAATGGTTCAAGCTCAAGCATTAAAGGATGCAACCATGGCATTTTACATTCTCAAAAACTTAAAACAAGGGCAGGTATTTCTTCATTTCAATGGTGACTTTCATTCTAAAGATGGTGGTGGAATAGTTTGGTATTTGAATAATTACGATAAGAAGAAAAAGGTACTTGTTATTTCAAGTGTTGAATCAGGAAATTTAAACTTCAAGGCAGAATGGAAAAATCAAGGTGACTTCCTTTTAGTCGTTCCTGAAAACATGACCAAGTCATATTAAAAGTCACTCTTTTACTCTTTTCATTCCAAGAATAACCACATCAACTTTGGGTCTATCATTTCCATCACATCCCATATTTTCAATTAGATTAATAACGTCCATTCCCGCAGTCACTTCACCAAAAATGGTATAACCTCCATCCAAATGTGGGGAGCCGCCAACAGAAGAATAAGCAGTAATTTGCTCAGGAGTAAATTTGAAATGACCAACGGAATCTAAATAGGCATCGAGCATTGGATCAAAAGAATGGATAATGCTATCGTATTTATAATCCAACCTTGCACTTCGGCAATATTGTAACCATTTATTTGCCTCTCTGTATTCTTCAGTTTTCATCAGTCTTTGAAGATGTCCAACTTTTTTGCCATGGTCAATACTCTTTTCCATCTGAGCCAAGTTAGATTTTGAATAAACTCGTCCTGTAACAATGTAAAACTGAGAGCCAGAACTTTTTCTTTCGGGATTTACCTGATCTCCTTCCCTAGCAGCGGCAATAACTCCTTTTTTATGGAAATGATTTGGCATAATTTCAGCGGGCATTTGATAACCTGGACCGCCTTGACCTAATGCTTTTTTAGCCGGGGCATTTTTTGAGGAGGGATCTCCTCCTTGAATCATAAATTCTCTAATTACTCTATGAAATAGCAAACTATCGTAAAATCCAGAATCAACTAAAGCCAAAAAATTAGCTTTATGAATTGGGGTGTCATCATAAAACTTCAACTTAAAACTACCATAATTAGTAGCCACTAAAACCACTTGGTTTTTACTTTTGTTTTTCTTTGAAAACATTGAGCAAGAGGCCAAAAACAAAATTGATATTAAAAAAAGAATAACTCTCATTAAAGAACTGACATTAATTGTTTGTGAAACAGAAGATTATTGATACTGTTTAGAAATACTATATTTGTGATTGCAAAGTTAACTACTAATGACAAAACAAGTGAAGAAGATATTTGAAAACGTGATGTTGGGTTTATTCGTAGCTATGGTGTTTTCCATAGGTACTACTAGTTGTAAAAAGGAAAAACCACCTAAAGCTGAAATTACTGTTGTTGATAGTACGGGTAAAGCAATAAACAAAGCCAGAGTTGTTCTTTTTTGCGTTCAGCGTCCTGAAGAAACTCGTGAATGCGTAATTTCAGACACTCAATATACAGATGATGTGGGTAAAGCTAACTTTGAATTTAAAAATCCTGCTGTTTTAAAAATGGATGTTTGGAAAGCAGATATTGTAGAGAAAGATACAGGTACGTTTCCTAATAATGGAACGATAAGAGTTGGTGATACTTTATGTACTCAAGGTTTTATAACTCTAGAAATAAACGAAACCATTGAGCAACGTGCGGTGGTTACAAAATGTAATTTCGATACTAAATAGCTTGCTTTTCGAGGTAATTAATAATTGCCTCTTTCATTAAATTTTCTTGATTTTCTCCTTCTAATTTTGGAAGCCTGGCTGTTCTTTTATAATGGGGCCAGCTATCTTCGTCATACCCCTCGAACTCGTAAAAGCCATAATCGCTTAGTAGGCGACAAACTGCAATGTGGATTACCTCAAGTTTTTGGCGCTTATTGAATTTCCGAGGACCTTTACCAAGTTCTTGAATACCAATAATAAAAAGGGCTGACTGTAAGTCTATTTCTTCGCCAAAAACGGGTTCAAGTTTTTTCATCGCTTCCGTCCAATGGTAATCCAAGTTTTCCATTTTGCAATATTAGAATGAAACAATTCTGTTTTAACGAATCCCTATTAATAATTAAGAATTCGGCGATAAATTCGGCAATTACCACGAAGTACATTTGGTTAAGTGAACGTACTCGACATTATCATTATAATTCCTTTGCTTTTTGGTGCCTTTAAGGGCTTTACGAGAGGGCTCATTATCGAAATTGCATCTATCGTAGGTCTAGGGCTAGGAATTTACAGCGGTATATATTTTTCCGATTATGCCGCTAATTTTATAAAACAATATTTTGAACTGGCGGCTTCAGTTTTACAATTTGCTGCTTTCATCACTACGTTTATTGTGGTTGTTATGGGGGTTCACTTAATTGGAAAAACCCTAGAGAAAGCCGCTAACTTGGTTGCTTTAAAACTTATTAATAAAGTCTTTGGGGCTGCATTTGGCATGATGAAGTTTGCCATTATAGTAAGTGTTCTAGTAGTGGTAGTTGAATCTATAGATCAACATTTTAGTTTTATTCCAACTAAATCAAAACAAGAATCAAAATTGTATAAACCGCTGGCTTCATTTGTTCCAACCGTAATTCCTGCCATGAAAAATACGGAGTGGTACTTTGATGAAATTAGTGAAGAACTGAAAAATATAGACGTAAAAGACTTTTAAATTAGTCTAAAATTGCGGCCACTCCTGGTAAGGTTTTTCCTTCAATATACTCCAACATTGCACCTCCACCAGTACTCACATAAGACACATGATCCTTTAAATTGTATTTGTTTACCGCTGCAACAGAGTCTCCCCCACCCACTAATGAATATGCGCCTCTTTCAGTTGCTTCTACAATGGCATTAGCAACTTCGTGGGTTCCAGTTTCAAAATTTTCCATTTCAAATACCCCCATTGGACCATTCCACAAAATCGTTCTACTTTCCCTTAAACAAGTCGCATATTGTGCCGTTGCCTCAATTCCAATGTCTAATCCCATCCAGCCATCAGGAATTTCATCAGAAAGAACAGATTTCCGATTTGCATGGTTATCAAAAGCATCAGCAATTACAGAATCTTCCGGTAGAAAAACACGCACGCCAGCCTCTTCAGCTTTATTCAATACCTTAAGTGCTGTATCAAGGTAATCCTCTTCAATTAAAGAGTTTCCAACTTTTCCACCCATGGCTTTAATAAAAGTATAAGACATGCCTCCACCAATAATTAAAGAAGAAATCTTAGGAAGTAAGTTTTCAATTATAGAAATCTTTGATGATACTTTAGCACCGCCAATAACTGCTGTAAAAGGCTTTTTAGGGCCTTCAACTACTTTTTGAAGGTTCTCTAATTCTTTGTTCATCAGCAAGCCGAAAGATTTGTTCCCTTCGAAATAATTAGCAATGACTGAGGTGCTAGCATGAGCTCGGTGCGCTGTTCCAAAAGCATCGTTTACATAAAACTCTCCATGTTTTGCAAGTTGCTCTGCAAAAGCAGCATCACCCTTTTTTTCTTGTGGATAAAACCGGAGATTCTCCAACAACAAAACTTCACCAGCTTTTAAATTACTAGACATTTCAAATGCCTGATCTGAAATACAATCATCTACAAATTTCACATCTAGACTTAAACAAATTGTTAAGTGCTTTACCAATGATGAAAGAGAAAATTTGGCTTCAGGTCCCGTTTTTGGACGGCCAAGGTGAGACATTAATACTACCGAACCACCATTAGACAAAATATGATTTATAGTCGGCAGAGCAGCTTGAATTCTAGTGTCGTCAGTAATCAGTAAGTCACTGTTTAGCGGAACATTAAAGTCAACTCGAATTAGTACTCTTTTCCCTTGAATATTAAAATCTTTAATTGTGCTCATCTTGTCGTTTTATTGATTTCAAAAATAGTTTTTCAATCTATATCGAACGAATTCTAGGGCGCATATTTTTTTACTTTTGAATTTAATGGAAATGAATGCTGTCTTAGGACAAAAAGAGGTTAAAACTCATTTAATTGATGCCATAAAAAATGGAAGAATTGCGCATGCCCAACTTTTTACAGGAAAAAGAGGAACGGGGGGCTTAGCACTTGCTTTGGCCTATGCTCAATTAATAGTAGCCAATTTTACAGACGGAAACTGGACGGATACTCCTGACGAAAGCGCTAAACTTAAGGCGCAAAAAATGGTTCACCCCGACATTCACTTTACCTTTCCAGTAAACAAAACCGATACAATTAAACCCAAACATCCCAAAAGTGATGATTTTATTCACCTGTTTCGACAAGCAGTTTTAAAAAACCCATACTTAGATCTCAATGATTGGTATGATTTCATTGGCATAGGAAATAGTCAAGGAAATATAAGTGTTGCTGAAAGTGAAAACATTCTTAGAAAATTAAGCCTAAAGCCTTTTGAAAGCAAGTTCAAAATTTTAATTATTTGGATGCCGGAACGTATGAATAATGCGGCATCGAATAAAATTCTTAAGATTTTAGAAGAACCTCCCAAGAATACGCTGTTTATCTTAGTTGCCGAAGACACCGATCAACTCTTACCTACAATTATTTCTAGAACCCAGATCATAAAGCTTTCTCCGCTATCTGATTCAGAGATAACCCAAGGTTTAATTTCTCAATTCAATATTCCCAACGCCCAAGCCCAAGGAATTTCTCATTTAGCCTCTGGAAACTATCAAATTGCCGTTAAACTCACCCATGAAAATAAGATTGGCGATTTTAACCGAAATGAATTTACGGCATGGATGAGGCTCTGTTTTACAAAAGATGTCAATAATTTAATGAAGTGGTCTGCTAATATGGGCAAACAGAAAAGAGAAAATTTAAAGTTGTTTTTCCAATATGCTCTTCACATGTTCAGAGAAAGCCTTATTCTGAATTATTCGGATGAAAGTTTATTACGTTTGGAAGGCTCAGAAAAAGAATTTGCACAAAAATTTGCCACTTACATTAATCAGGCAAATTGTATAAGAATGATTCGAGAATTTGAAGAGTCCATCGCTCATATTCAAAGAAATGCCAATCCTAAAATTTTATTATTCGACCTCAGCATACAAGTTATGAAACTGATTAAAGTAAAGCCAGTATTGGAAAATTAACCCAAAAACCAAAAGAACTTCTTGGAATTAGTTTTTCGGAAAAGGATTACAAGCATCTTTCTTTTATTTTTGTGCCATTGTAGAACTTTCGATTCAATCGTTTTAATTCTCGATTGAACTCATCATATATATTAATAAATGGGCTGTGGAAATTGCTCTTCTGGTGGCTGTGCAACAAGCACTACACCCGCGGGCTGTCAAAGTAACGGCAACTGTAGTACAGGTGGTTGTAATAAATTAGAGGTCTTTGATTGGCTTTCAGGAATGGAATTATCTTCTGTTCAAAATGAAAGAATAGTTGAGGTTCGCTTTAAAAATACTCGTAAAGATTTTTTTAGATTTAATGATGACATCTCTCCAATTATAGGCGACAATGTCATAGTTGAGTCATCTCACGGTTACGATCTTGGTTCTGTTTCACTCACTGGCGAGTTGGTGGCAGTTCAAATGAAAAAGAAAAATATTAGCACAAAAAGCCAATTATTACACATTAAAAACTTAGCCAAACAAGCAGACATTGACTTGTGGCAAAGTGCACAAGAAAAAGAACAAGACAGTATGGTTCAAGCTAGAAAGGTCGCTCGTGACTTAGGCTTGGAAATGAAAATATCTGACGTTGAATATCAAGGTGACGGTTCAAAAGCAACTTTTTACTATACCTCTGAAGGTCGTGTTGACTTCAGGGATCTTGTAAAAATGCTAGCTGGAAAATTCAAGATTCGGGTAGAGATGAAACAAATTGGCACTCGTCAAGAAGCCGGAAGAGTCGGTGGAATTGGTGTATGTGGGCGTGAGTTGTGTTGTTCGACTTGGCTTAGTGATTTTAGAAGTGTATCTACATCTGCTGCGCGATATCAGCAATTAGCTATTAACCCCATTAAACTTGCTGGACAATGTGGTAAACTGAAGTGTTGTTTGAATTACGAATTGGATTCTTATGTGGATGCATTGAGTGAATTTCCTAAAGGTGACATTAAACTAGACACCAAAAAAGGGCGTGCATTCATGCAAAAGACCGACATTTTCAAACGGATTCTTTGGTTTAGCTATTTTGATGAACCAGCTGTTTTTCATCCTATTTCTTTAGATCGAGTTAAAGAAATAATAGCGATGAATTTGGATAAGCAAAAGCCAGATGATCTTAAAGATTTCAACCTTGAACCAGTAACTATCGAAAAAGAACCTGACTATGAAAACGTTGTTGGACAAGATGATTTAAAGCGATTTGACCAAAACAAAAACCAAAGAAACAGAAATAAGAAAAAGAAAAGAAAACCACAAGGTTCTGGAAATAATCAGAACAAACAAAACACACAAGGTAAAAGTCAGGGACAGGGTCAGGGTCAAAATAAAAACCGAAAAGGTGGGCCCAGAAAACCTGGGAATAACCCGCAAGCAAAAGGCAACAATAGCGGAGGAAATAATCAAAATAAAGGTCAACAGAAAAAACAAAATCCTCAGAATAACAACAACCCAAATAAAAAGCCGCAAAACAACAGGCCTAAGCAAGTTGGGAATAATAAGCCTGCGGCAAAAGGTGAAGGAAATAGTAGTTCATGAAAAAATTAGTTTTAGGAATTAGTCTTTTTATCGGCCTCATATCCTGCGACACTAATGTGGTTTTCGAGGAAAATGTTGCCATGAGCAATTTTGTTTGGAATACAGATTCTACAGTGACTTTTGAAGTGAATATTGAAGACACCTTAAG
>ENA-UOXV01001962-UOXV01001962.1-marine-metagenome-genome-assembly--contig:-NODE-1962-length-27577-cov-6.708887_pt1 | contig 27577 bp, 52 predicted proteins | sample MGYA00238165_ERZ766961 | MGnify/ENA primary metagenome ERZ766961 (study PRJEB28924, sample SAMN03173240) | marine metagenome | biome: Marine; feature: Water; material: Subsurface seawater | place: North... | reverse complement strand
GTTTCATCAAACCATCTTACATACTCACAAGAACTTAACTGTAACTTAGATACATTCTTAAATTGACAACCAATAGTAGTAGCTTCAATGTACCAAACTAAAGTATTCTGAATATCAACCAAGTCAAAACCTTCTATAAACCAAACATCAAAACAATTTCTAAATTGACAGTTAATAATAGTTAATACCTTATCCCTTCCCGCATTGTAATCTGGCTGGTTGTAATTAATTGCTTTTAATAAAACTGTACCCCCCGTATTATTAGTGGAAGATAATTTTATATTTGCTATCTCAATACTTTGTTCGGTAACAGTTATAAAGTCAGTAACGCTAGATAATCCCGTAAAATTTAAGCTATCTTCATCTCTATTATAACCCACTATAGATGTACCTTCATTTATAATTAACAATCTATTAGTGCAATTTACTTCCCCTCTTATAAAATATGTTGTATTTCCCGCTAAAGTTATAACTCCACCAACTTCACCACCAAAGTCTGACTCTTGAGATACCTCTTTAATTGTGTTGCCGTTGATTGTTTCTATAAATGGTGTTGGTGTAAAGCTCATATCTTTATTTTATATTATTATCCAATTAGTTCCGTCAGACTGTACCGTTCTACTTACATACTGAACTAAATCAATAGTTGTATTTCCGTTTATTGTTTCTGTCCCATTTGGGTCTAATGTTATTGTTCCCGTTCCACTATTAACAAGCGTATATGTTGTGCCTTGAATACCTACGGCAGTTGGTAGATTAACCGTAAATGTATTTGCGGTACAATTAATTGTTTCGTTTGCAGTAGCAAAAGTATCTGTTGCGGTTACGTTTCTTAAAGAAAGAGTTGGTATGTCCGTTGTTAGAGCAACCGTTCCCGAAGCATCGGGGAAAGTCCAATCTCTATTGGCAGTCATAGTATCTATCAGAATAACCCCCGCAAAACCATCAGATTTGTCATTAATAGTAATTTGTGGGGTATTCGGGTCTAATGTAATCCTCCCATTTGCGTTATCAACAATAACAGTCCCCCCCACAAGTGAAAAAAGAAACGATTCCCCATTGTAAGTAAGAAGCGAATCTCCTATGGCAGTTGCACCCGTAAATATAGGAATAGTGTTTGTAGTTCCACTTATAGTTGGAATATCACTCGTTAAGGCAATAGTTCCCGTAGCATTTGGTAAAGTCCACGTTTGGTCTTGTATGAAAGCTCCACCATATAAAGTTCCTCTACGCTGAAGGACGCCTTCGAGATATTTTTCAAATATAATGTCGTAGTTTCGTGCATCAATATAAATGGATGGTTTGTCGGTAGCTAAACCCCCTTGTCCATCAAATTGAATTGTATAGGCATCAGCTGTAACTACAATGTCAGAGGGTAATGCTCCACTGCCACCATATATACCACCACCACCAGCTCCACTACCGCTACCACTATATATTCCAAAACCACTATAATTTCCCATAATTTATTTTTTTAACTTTATTTCGGAGCTATTTGTTTTATTATCATTTTTTAATCAATTTCTATTGGTTGACTCCATAATGGGGTAGCCATTAACTCTAAAATAGCGTGGTGGTCGTATGTGTCTACTGGCACTACAGTTCCATCCATTATAAAAGTAGGAATGTAACCTTCTGCCCATTTAATTACAAACTGAGTGTCATCCAATGATTTTCTAACTGTATTTACAGCGGATTCTCCTACTTGTGCAAAATCAATTAACCCAATATCTAAAAGGTTAATTACTGCGTATGTTTTATTGTTGTGCATTTTTATATTTTTTAAAATTATGTTGGAACGTCTGTAGTTCTATCAACTGATTCCATGTTATAACTCAAAGCGTTGTCTGTGCTATTTGGTGCTTCGCCAACTCTGTCCTCTATTGTCATATTTGCAGATGTTCCCGTATTAGTTCCTACATTGTCGGGTATTGTCCAATTTGTGCTAAATGTAGCCTCTTCGCCCATTTTATAGTGTGCTACTGCTCCGCTTATTGTCGTAGGTTCTCCACCGTTGTAAATAGCTAAAGCATCAGCACTTGAAAGTTCTGTACTGTAAATTGCAAATTCGTCTTGATTACCCGCCAAAAAGCTACTTGTTCCATTAAAAGCGCCTAGATAGGAGTCTGAACTATTTAGAATAGTATTATTTTGTAAGTTGTCTTGAGTTATTGTTACTGTTTGAGATACTCCATTTTTGTAAACATTTATTCCACTACCTAAGCCACTCCCATCGTAAGTAATAACTATGTTCGTCCAAACACTTGGCGATATAATTGCTCCCGTATTAGTAGTAATTCTTTTTCTTGTTGCAGTACTACCGCTATTTGTGTTCAATAAAAAGAAATACAAAGTATTAGGATTAGCACCTCCCGAACTATTAATGTAAAAATAAATACCTCTACCACCAACAAGAGAATTATATTTTGTATATAAAACTTTTGCTCCAGTAACGGCATTTGGTTTTACCCAAAAAGAATAACTAAAAGAATCTGTATATTCAAAATTTACTCCATTGCCTATATTAATATAGTCATCTATCCCATCAAACTCAAAGCTATAATTAGACACTTTATCTTTATTCTCATTATTAGGTATAAGCCATTGTGGGTCTTTGTATGCTCCGTTGTCTCCCATTCTATACCAAGCAATAGGATTAAGGTTTGTTAAGTCTACCGTTGGTGCAGTTGCTAAAGTAGTTATTTCACTTTGTATTAATTTTCTATTAAAAAAACAAGGTTCGTCTATATTGCCATTAAACGGAAAGCCAAAAAGTGCTGACGCACCTATTCTCAAGTTTGTCATTGGAGTAGGATTAAATGAACCAGATGCTCCGCTAACGTCCAAAACCCCATTTATATAAAGTTTATTTTCTAATCCAATTCTATCGTGAGTAGCGCATATATGATACCAAGTATTAGGTAGCAATGTTGTAGTGCTATTTATATCATTAGTTGCAAGATAACTCCAAAATCTAATTACTCCCGTTGAGCGTAAATACATAGCGTAACCACTACCATTAGACGCGGTAGAAGAATCTATAATCATTTGGTTAGTACCAATGGCTGATGTTTTAATCCAAGCCGAAAGAGTAAAATCATTTGAAAAACCTAAGCTAGTAGAACTCCCTAAACCTAAATAGTCATTTACTCCGTCAAATTCTAATGAATAAGTATTGCTGAACGGAGAGCTTGTTTGCACTCCCATATTGGCTCGGTATGGAATAACTAAATTATTCATTTAAGTAAAATTTAATCCTAAAGTTACAAGAAAATCACTTCCCTTTTTTACCCAAGAAATTGAATCAACTGAATTTGGTGCGGTTGATAATGTAATTGCACCAGCCCCACCACCTACAACTTGAAAAGAAGCTGGGAGCGTTAACGAATGACCACCAACACCGTCTTGAATAATAACCAATGTTCCATAGTCCCCATCATTTGTGTTTGTTGGCTCGTTTAAAACTCTACTTGCCGTCAATGTGACTTCAGCATTATATCCAAGCGAATAATCCCAAGAAATATTCGGTAAGTCCACTAAAGTTTGGAAATTCTGTGACACGCCACCACTACTAATACCATATATGCCAAAGCCACTATAATTTCCCATAAATTAAATTTAATTACCCTACCGCAATAATTGATAAAGTACATCCCACTGGAGCAGTTATTGTAACTCCGTCTAAAACATTAGCCTCTTCCGTAGAGGTAATATTAACAGAGCTTCCTTCCGCCACGTTTAAGGCACTTGAAGATAAAGCTCCTAAACTTTTTGCTCCAGTAACAGTTCCTACTGTAGCCCCGCTATTAAACACAGAAACCTTTTTAATTCCCATAGAGCTAGTTATAACAAGAGTTCCATTTGTTAAATCTCCAGTAAATACATCATCAATAATTGGTAATTGCATAATATTTTATTTTAATCATCTCCAAAAACCTCCCCAAGAGAAAGTTTTCTTAATTCAGTTGCGTTATTGTATAATCCTACTACCAGCTTCTTTGCTTCTTCGTCAGCAGAAGTAATCATTAAATATATTTCTTTTGGTTTCGCTTTTTCCATTTCTGCTATATTTTTAAAGTAATTCTTTAAAAACTGCGAAGCCATTGCTTCCCTACTTAGTAAGTCCATTTTGATATTTAAAATGTCGTTGTTAAAATCAAGCTCTTTTGTTTGACCGTTTTCATCCAATTTTGGATTAAAATTTACTAAATAAAAATATTCGGGCAATAATTCATCATTTTTAGTGTGAATCATCATTTGAATCTCATTAGTTTTAACATTTTCTAACTCGGAAAATCTAACTAAAGCTTTCCTCATTGTTTTTTCAATTTGTTGCGTTACCATATTTTATGTTTTTATGTTTAACACAAATATAGTGAATTTAACATATTGAATCTCCCGCACCTTCAGATAATTGTTTTATAGTATAAGTTTCTGAAATTGGAATACTAAATACAATGCCTAATTTTTTTAGCTTTATTTGACCTTTAAATTTAATAGGTATTTGCTGATAACCACCTCCTAGTATTAAAGAAGTAATATCAGAAGCTAAATCTTTAGGATAAAAAACAATATTTAAAGGAATAACTGTTTTAGAAAAAGGCTCTATTTTTATAGATTGAGTGTCTTTTATTTTTGTAGTAAATTTTCCATCAACAAATACGTCTAAACTTACCCCCTTTATTTCTATTTTTAATTTATCAAGGTTTTTTATGCCGTAATCCATATCAACAACTACTTTTGATATAGAGGCTTCTTTTATTTTTACCCCACTAAACGAATAACACAATTTTTTCGCATAAGAAAGTTGTTTGTAAACATAAAATGCTACTCCACCAATTACTCCTATTGCTATTCCTATGCCTATTTTTGTTGATTTTTTCATTTCATTTTATTTTGTTTTTTTCTTTTTAATCTTTGTTATAACAACAGCTAATAGTGTAATTCCAACTAAACTAGCGACAATAACACCAGCCGTTTGGGTGGCAGTCCAAGATTTATCTGGTCGGTTTTGTGCGTCTATCATAGCTTGTGCTAATAAAAGGTCTGCTTCTGAGTCTCTTGGGTCACTACCGTCTGGGTTAAGACCCGCATCTAGCCTTGCTTGACAAGCCTTATTGCTAACAAAAAGTCCACATTGGCTTCCAAAATTTGAATATTCTACATTATACATAATTTCTATTTTAAAATTGTTTTATCTGCTTCAATATACGCAACAACGTATGGAATTTTCATCCACGTATAAGGCTCTGTTGGTATGTATTTATGCCACTTTTTATAATTACTATCCTTTATAGTTTCAACGTATTCTCCAATTTCTTTATCTTTATCATTTCGGTCAAATTCATGGATAATATTATTAAACACTTTTCCATTTTTTGTTTCATTTGATGCTCTTGCTCGTACTGGATTAACTTTTGTTCCTCCTTCTAATAAATGCACCTTTTTTCCGTCAACTTTATCCTTTGCCTTTTTAAGTTCGCTTTTGTTCTTGCCAATTTTTAAAGCTACTACTCCCGCTACACCAACTACAGCAAATAAAGTTCCGTATAATAAGCTGTTTTTTAAAAATCTATTCACTTTATTTATTATTTTTAATTACTACAAAATATTTTGAGTCAATTAATTTTCCTTTTTTATCCGTTTTCACCTCTTTTACATTAACGGTATTCATTACATTTCCGCCAATAGTTTTAATAAAGCCTTTTTTAACCTTAACAACTAAATCGCAATGCGACTTATAACTGCTGGTCGTATCATAATCAGCGTTACTGCCATCTCTAGGATAACATATAATATCTCCACGTCTTACACGTACATCAGATGCTCTGTGCCCTTTAAATGGGTTTTTGTTGTTTTCTTTCTTGTTTTTAATAGCATCTCTTATATAAACTGAATGTGATGAGTCATACTTAAAATCACCTTTTGCCCCACCGTCTTTCATTATTGTAGAAATAAATGATGCTGACCAAGGCTGACTTGTAGGAGTCCATCTACTTTCGTCCCAACCTACATTACTCCAATATCTTTTTAATGTATCATACATAGCACTATCCGTTTCGTGAGCCTCTCCTTTGTCCCATGCCCTCCACTCTTTTTTAGCTAGATTTGTTGTCTTTAGGTTAAATCGAGTAGCTCCAAACAAGGCACGACTTATAGGTTTCCTAAAAACAAAAATAATTACTAATGCTCCAATAGAAACCCCTATAGATATTTTCGTTTTTTTTACCATTTACCAAGAGGACATCCGTCATTTTCGTATTTTACTTTATCATCAATATTACAACCACACAACTCAGCATCTTCTCCATTATGCTTAACCGTTCCGCCTTTGAGGAATTTTCCGCAACTTCTAACCGCCCCGTCTACACGATGAGGACAACTATTACATTGCTCTAGTCTTTTTGCAATTAATATAGGAGAAGCTTTTTTTATGGACTTCCCTTGTATTTTTTTAGTCATATCTATTAATAGGCTCATAATTTATGTTTTTTATATAACCAACAAATATAGCAATTAAGCTGATGCAATAATACCTCCTTCTGCGGGAGTAGACTTCCCATAAGCTTTAGAAATAGCAACAACCCACTCATCACCAACTTTAGTAATAGAGGTTACTGTTGTTGTTCCGTTATATTGAGGATTTGTAGCTCCCGCAATTTGCTTAATATTTATTTTATCTGCTACTTTAAATGGAGGTTTTGTAGCTCCAATAAAACCAAGTTTATTTGGAGAGTTCGCTAACCAGTGGTTATCTCTAAAAGCCCAAGACTTTTTAACCATAAATTTATTATATACTAAATACCCTATACCTACTGTTGCAATAATTCCTACTGCGATTAATATTTTCTTATTTCTTGTCATTTTCTTAATTATTTAGTTAAACAGCTAACTTTTTATTATAACACCCCCATTTTTAGGTGTAGCTCCTCTATGAGTCTTGGGAATAGAAACAACCCATTGTTCTCCAACTTTAACTATGCTTTGTACAGTTGTGTCGCCATCATACTGTTCGTGCATTGCTCCTTTGTGTTGTCTAACTACTATCTTATCACCAACTTTAAATTTTGGCTTTTTATCGCCAATAAGACCTAATTTGTTTTCAGCGTCTTTGAGCCAATAGTTATCGTCAAAATCCCAATAAACTATTTTTAATTTTGAGTAAATTAAATAACCTATTCCAACCACCGTTAAAATTCCTAATGTTGTAAATACTGCCTTTGTTGATGATTTCATTTTCTTATTTTTTAAATACTATATATAAACCTATTACTAATACTGCCAACCCGCCAATCATTAAATACTTCTTTCTTTGAGAAGCTAAATCACTTATGGCACTATCTTGAGATTGTTGTAGTTGAATTTGAGTTTGGTTTAATTGATTTGTTGTTTCTTCTACAATTAACTCTTGCTCGTGTACTGGACTGTCTTCGTAAGCACTTATTGAAGATTTAAGAATAGTAATATCACTTTCTAAAGTAGAAACCGTATCGGTTAAAACAGAAATTTGCCCTTCTAATGCAGTTTTTTTAGCTTTAAGTACACTTACCTTGGTTTTTGCAATAGTGAACATTGCACCGCCTTGTCGTAATTTTTCAGTCCAAATTGTAATTTCTTCAAGAGTGTTATCCAAGGTAGTTTTATGAAAAACCAAACTCGCTTCAGCCTCATCTAGTTGAGCTTTTAAAGGCGGTAGTAGGGCTTGAAGTTCGGCTAACCCTAAGTCTCCACTTGCGTTAGAAAACCCACCATTTTCAATCATGTATTGTTGTGCTGTATTCATCGTTTTTATTTTTCTCTAAATATAAAATACCCAGCAGTTCCTAAAACCGCTAAAATTCCTATTGTAATTCCTACTTTTTTGCCCATACTCATGCCCTCTCCGTTTCCGTTTCCGCTTTCGCCTCCGCTTGTTGGTGTTGGTGTTAGTGTTGGTGGTGTCAGTGTTGGTGGAATTTGGGGAGTTGAAGTCGTACAACTAGAGTTTAATCCAGCTCTTAAACACACACTTTCTCTTGTAGGCATATAAGCATCGGGGCATTTACTTTTGTAATTACATTCGTTTTCACAAGTTTTTTTACAAGCTTTATTCAAATCTGTCTCACTTGACAAAGCAAATAAACTATCGCAATCATGTTTACAGTTGTTTGTACCCCAAGCATTACTCCATGTTTCTCCATTTGCCCCACTGTATGTAAACGGGCTTCCCATACCTAAAATATCTTTATCCCAATATTCTACAGCTAAGTCAGATTGACCTACAAATGGGTTTCCGTTGTTGCGGATGTTTAATTGTCTATTTATTGTTGCTCTGCTCATAATGTTTTATTTATTGTGTTAATCCAAGTCTTTTTAGTTTTGCCTCGGAATCTGTATATACACCGTAACAACACTCTCCCATCATATTCTTATAAAGACCTCCGCCTATGGCTGAACAATAATAAGCGTTCGCTAATTTTCTTGTTCTTTCATCACTTAAAGGGATAATAATAGCATTTACCTCATCAGTATATTGCAAAAAATTGTTACCACATATCATTTCTTTAATTTGATTTACATGAGATGTGGGGTCGTATGTATCTGCTGATTCTTGCTGTTCGATAGGCAAGTTAGCTTCTTCCTCTAGCCTTTTTCTTTCTGCTTCGGCTATTTTTTTAAGCATGGCTTGTTTCTTTATAAATTTATACAAAAAGTAACTACCTACTGCTATCCCTAAAACAGTTGCTCCGCTTAATATTATTCTTTTATTTTTTTTCATTTTAAAATTTTGTTATAGTTGAAATGTAATCATCTATTGTAGTCCAATCTTCGGGCTCTAAATAATCTAAATAACTGTGCATATCTCCGCCATAAGTACTATTAAAAATATGACTTACATAGCTAATATTAACTTTACTTCCAGCTCCAGTTATTCCACCAACACCTAAATCCTCATCATCACAAAAACCAGCACAGCCTCCCCATTTTCCATTATACACATTAGAAGCTAATATGTTAGCCTTGCTACTTCCTATTGTTACTAAAGCCTTATTGTTTCGGTATAGGCTTGGCGATAAAACTTGAGAACGACTAAGTCTGTCTTCTGCTTTGTCTCCTTCTCTTTCTTCTTTGTCTTTTGTTATTCCCGCAGTATCTAAAATAGGCTTTATTACACCAAAATACGAAAGACCTAATACTGCTATACCTATAACTCCAATAACTATAAACTTTACTCCCTCTCCATCATTTTCTTGTGCCATAACTTATTTTTTTACTTTTTTATAAACTAATGTTCCTATGAGAATTACTGCTAATCCAACTCCAGTTGCTATTATTCTTTTTTTTTTACATTTTTTACCACATTTTTTAGCAGTTATAATCAATTCATCTAAAGCATTTACGTCACTATTTAGTTTAAAATCAAAGTTACAATAATTAGTTGAACAAACATTAGATGCCTTAATTGTTTTATTCGGAAACCCTACATAACTAGCAGTAAGATAATCAGATGAAGATAGCTCAATACTATATTCTCCGTCTATATTTGTAATAGAATTTGTTTGTGAGCTATTCCCTACAGCAACTCCGCTAGAATTTGTAATTCTTACGTGTGCGCTTGGGAGTGACTCCCCTTCTCCTATTACCTTTCCAGTTAATTTCATTTTTCTAACAACTTCATTTTATCCATAACACAACGCTTAATCCATTCTTTCTTAACTTCTTCACTTGCTTTTGAACCTTCAAATTGTATTATAGACTCTGATTTACACTCAATCATTGCCACATCTAGTTTAGAACCCCCTATTATTTCATCAGAATAAAATCCTTCGTCAATAATTTCATTTGGTTTTTTGATATACTTTTTCCACAATAAGTAACCACCTATTGCAATCAATCCGTATAATAATGTTTTGTTTTTCATATTCTTTTTTTATGGTAGGCAAATCCGATACTTAATCTTATCGAAATTATCTATAAATGTTTTTAAATACCTATACCTCTCTTCGTTTTGTTTTGAAGGGTTTTTTCTAAATACTTGTAAAAAGCTTTTATGAGCCTCTATTACGGGATAACCAAGCCCTAAATACATCTTTAAAGCATTTAAGTCAGCCTCAATTTCATCTTTCTGAACTACATTTAAGTTAAAATGAGCAAATTCATGTAGCAATATTGCCATTCTCATAGGCACAGTATATCTTGCAAATGCGGATTTTGATACTTCAATTCTTCCCGTCCTATTACTGATTCTAGCTGGAGTGTTAATAACTGCCCCCTTTTCTTTTATAACTGGCAAATAATCAATCCTAAACTTTCCTCCATCACTGTAGTATGTTCCAGTAGATAAAATAGTAGCGTTTTCTGACATTTGTTCAGCAAACTTAATAAACTCTGAAACCTTTTTAGACGACTTTATGCAAGAAATATGCTGTTTTAAAGGCTTCTTTTTCAGCTTAGTTATTCTAATATTATCGTCATTAGAGTTGTTTTGTGATTGAATTAAAACTAAAACATTTTGAGAAGTAATAGGAAGACGAGCTTCAAATTCTCCTTTTTGCTTTACAGTTTGCCACCTATCAAGATAAATACACCCTCTTTTATTGGGGTTTAGGACAATTATTTTTACCTTAGTTGGTTGCTTAACTGCCACTCCTATATCAATACAAGTTGGTTTGCCGTCTGTTTTTACTTCGTATCTAAGCATTAATTATCAATTTACTTTTATATTACCAGTTTGCTCCAACCCCAGTTGTAAAGTCCATACCCGCAAAAGAGCTTTGTCTTTTAGGCATTTCACCCTCAAATTGCATATAATTATGGCTTGTATTCATATCTCTTGGGTCAGAATGTGACATTCTTCGCCTTTGTTGTTGTTGTTGCATTGGTTGTGCCATTTGTCTTTGCGGGTTATAAAGTCCTCCAAAATTAGAATCAGTCCCTTCAGAAACAGAAACATCAGCAACAGAAGGGGTTTTTGCAACCTCCTTCTTGCCTTTGTTCATTATTTTTTCAGCTAAAATATAACCAATGCCAAACATAAAACCAGCCACTACTCCCCCAACAATTCCTAATATTATTTTATCTTTATTGATTTCCATAATTATATAGTTTTTTTATTCATAATTAAAAATATGATTTTGCTTTCGCCAAATCACTTCCACTTAAATCGCCCTCAAACCATTCCATTAGTGTTGAGCCATCGCCTAAATTACTATCAAAATAAGTAGCAACTTGTTTTGCTTGTGATTTTGACAACGAACCCATAGCACTCCATATAGCATCTTCATCCGTTCCCCACCCTTCCATAGCATCTTTTAATTTTTGTGCAGTAGGTTGTGGATTAAAAGTTGGTTCTTGTGGATTAAAAGTTGGTTCTTTTGGTTTATTTTCTTCTTCTTTCTCTTTTGCTTCTAATTCCTTATCCTTCTTTTTCTTTAGATAAAACAAATAGCCACCCCCACCAATTAAAACAAGTACGACTACTCCTAATATTATTTTATCTTTATTGATTTCCATAATAATTTATTTTATCTTCTTCTTAGTCGCCTTGTGCCTCCATAAGTAGGCGCAGTAATACCACCACCAACTCCGTCTGGATGAGGCACTGCGTTATCACCACAAGGGCAATTAATTAGTGTTCCCGTTCCATCATTGTTTCGTGAACAAAAACAACTCCCATTACTTTGAGTGTAAGGTCCACCAATATTTGAAAAATCACTTGCAGTTTCAGTCGTTTCTTGACTTTTTTTCCACAATAGGTAAACTACTATAGCTCCTCCTATCATTAACATTGTATTCTGTTTCATATCTATTTATTTATTATTTATTTATTTATCTTCTAGTACTCCTAAGATGACAAGGGCTTTTGTAAATCATTCCTTGTGGACACTCTTTTACACATCCCGAAACTTTTGAAGGGTTTGATGGGTTAGAGCAAGTAACTCCCGAGTACTTAATTCCTCCACCAACATTAGAGAAGCCACTTGCAGTTTCAGATGTTTCTTGGCTTTTTTTCCACAATAGGTAAACTACTATAGCTCCTCCTATCATTAACATTGTATTCTGTTTCATAATTTATTTATTTATTTATTTATTTCCATAGCGGTCTTTTTTTAGCGTCTATCCCACGGACATGGAACTTTTACAATAGTGCCATCTTCTTTTCTGTAATAACATATTTTAGGTCCTCCACTCGCACTTGACATTTCTTCTCCTTCAACTATTACAGTTTCAGATGTTTCTTGGCTTTTTTTCCACAATAGGTAAACTACTATAGCTCCTCCTATCATTAACATTGTATTCTGTTTCATATCTATTTATTTATAAATTTTGTCGAGGAATCAACTCCACTAAGGTTGCCTCTGAGCAAATTTTTTCACATTTATGGGCAGAATAATACCCTATTGACACACCTTGACAATAACAAGGTCTTTTGCCTTTTGGCTTTTTTCCACTAATGTTAGAAAAATCACTTGTAGTTTCCTCTTGGCTTTTTTTCCATAGGTAGTAAGCTACTATAACTCCCCCTATAATTAACAACGTATTCTGTTTCATATCTGTTTATTTAAGTTCTCCTTGTTTTTCTGACCTATGACATCTTCTCCTACAAGCTCCACTGCTCATCATACCTAGAAAATCCATGCCTCCCGTAATTGGGTTTCTGCAAAAACAAGCTTTTTTTCCTCCACTAGCATTTGAATATGTCACATCTATTCTATCTTTCCAAGGAATACCAAGGTTAGGTAAATTAATAGGGTTTGATGTAGCTACTAAGTCAGAAGGTAATGGTGTTGCTGATACTCCATCTGGGACATCTACTTCCCAAAAAGGTCTTGGTTCATCAGCTAAATCAAGTAACATTGGTTTAGTCTGGTGAATTACCTCATTTGTATTGGGTTTGTTTCCTCTACTCCATAAATAGTAAACTATTGCTCCTAATCCTAAAGTTATTATTGTATTCTGTTTCATATCTATTTATTTTTTAATGATGAAGTATGTTATTGTTCCTAAAATAGCTACTATTCCTACTCCTATTCCTATTTTTGCGCCCATACTTAAACCTTTGTCATCGTCATCACCACCACCACCACCACCAGTGCCACCACCAGTATTTCCTTGTGGTTTATTAAGAAAATTATCTAAAAAACTAATTCCCGTATTAAGAAACCCTAAAAGTTTAGCATTTCTTTTAAAATTTGAAAAATCTTTTGAGTAACCTTCTTTTAAAGCTTGTGCATACTTTCTAGCTAATTCACAATCAGCGTCATTTCCACAACCTACAGAAGCATCCATGCACATATCGTATTTTCCTTCTGTATTATCTAATTTATCACAGTTAGTTAAAGCTTCACTAGAAGTCATGTTAGACCACCCACTTGCTCTTGACCAACTATCTTTATTACATGGCACACACCTTGTATGTTGTGGGTCTATTGCTTTCCAGCATAGCCCTTGTGCCTCACAACTGCTTGGAGTATCTTTTCTTCCAAACACTCTGCGTATTATTTTTTCATCGTTTGTCATATCTATTATTTTTTTGCTTTGCTTATTTCATTTACTAATAAATAAACTACCGCAATTCCTATTATTATTGCTCCTACCCTCGCAATTTTTGTTTTCCCGCTTGGTGTTGGAGAAACGGTAGGAGGACTTTCATCTATTTCTACTGGTGCATCTATCCATCCCCAATCTTGTGCCGTTGTTATCCAATCTCCAATATTTCCCTTAAACCCCTCTTCTTCACTGCCCTCAAAATTAGAAAAACTTTTTTTTGCCTCAAGAAATGCCTTATTCATGGAAATCTTTCCACTTTGAACACTACTAGCTAACATTCCATATCTTTTTCTTTGTCCTTCAGTCATTTTTATTACTTAAATGGTTTCATTACAAATATTATTGCTCCTACCCCGATAAGTATAATAGGAAGCCAATCAACTTTTTTAACCGCATCTCCACCTAGAGCGTCACCGCCCGTAGGGTTTTTAGCGTCTGGAATATTACCATCTGTTCCTTTTGGGGGAATAAAACCACCACCACCACCACTAGGTCTAGGAAAAAAATCTATTGTTGGTCTAGGCTTTACTATAGGGTCTGTTGTTGGTCTAGGCTTTACTATAGGGTCTATTATTGGTCTAGGCTTTGGTATGGGACTTGTTGTTGGTCTACTTACGTAAGTAGGCTCTTCTTTTTGTAAAGACAGTTCGCTTGGAAATGAATATTGTTTTCTTATGCTCATAATTTATTTTTTTACCACCATTTTAAATTTATTCCCCAACCATCGTTAGCTTTTCCTACCGAGCCTCCTTTAGCGTAGTCATAGTCGGGATTATTAGCCATTAAAGTGTACAAATCGCCATTATAGTCTATACTGCCATTGCCATCAAAATATTCATCATTTATTGATTCTAGCTTTTCCTTACTTTTAGAAGTAACGTAAATATCTTGTTCATCAACATCTACCTCAACATTAGATTCATTAGCCTCTATCTCTCCACCCGTTGCATAGGTAAACCAAACACCCGAACTAGAACCATCGTCAAGAGTTCCACCCTCTGCGTAGTACCCGCTATTATCAGAATATCTTTTTCCATATATTTCTCCATTACTACCACCTTTAAGCCATTTCCTTAAATCTTCATAAAGTTCAGTTCCTTTATGTTGTCCTATATGATGGGCAGTAGCATACTGACTTCCTACAAATCGAGCATTATTGCCCATGAAAAAATGTGTAGTATCTCCACCTTTTCTAATATAGTATGGATAATCATTTATAAAAATTTCAACAACCTCTCCCTTTTGCATCATTCTTCCACCCTCTGCGTAGGTAGATTTCCAATTCCCATTAGCAATATCGTCTTTAACACTCTCTGTGTCAAATTCGACTTTATTCCCATCAATAGTTGCGATAACATTCTTGCTTGTAACTATCTCTATAATGTATTCAACACCTAAGTCATCAACATATTTATCGCCTTTTTTTATCTCTCCACCTCTTGCCATTTTATCCATAGTTCCCACACTTGCGTATGCTCTCCTACCCATAGATTTTTCCATGCCCTTAGATTCATCCCTTCGGTCTTTTTTGCTTTGAGAGTGACTACCTTTGTGTCGCATACCCAAACTCTCATCCATTCGGTCATTATAGCCTTGTTTCATTTTTCCACCAGAACCACCTTTAGCCATTGACGTAGCTAGTTTTTTCTTTTTTCTTTTTTCAGCACCCTCTTTAAGGTCTTGTTTTACTTTACTTGCACCCTTCTTTAGTTTAGAAGCAATCTTCTTTTCAGTATCAAAACCCGATTTCTGTGGTCTTGCCCTACCAATTTTGTAACCAGCGTAACCCCCGATTGCACTTCCTAATAAAACACCGCCAAGCCCGTAATGAGGGTGACCAAACTCTTTTTCATAATCAGAAATTCTTTTATCTGACCACTCATCAACTTCTATTACGTTTACTTTTTTACCCCCATCTAACGCACCAATTTTTATAACCTCTTTGTTTCGTAATATTTTGATTGCTTCGTCAACATTAGAAACTTCTTTTTTAGAAATGGTTTCAGCCCAAGTAATTATTTCAGATTCAGAAACACCCCCAGCATGACTCTTATATTTGTTCTTGACTTTATCCCAAATTTTTGTGTCAAAAACTCTACCGCCTATTCCGTTTTTTAATTTAACCTTTCCCATAACCTATTTCTTTAGCTTAATTACTATCAATGCAATAACACCGATAACTAATAATTGTTTGTATGAAAACCCTAATGCTGATTTTGGATTGAATTTCTCAGTTTCTTTGATAACAGTTTCTCCAAGTTCCTCAGCACCTTCAACAACATTCTCTGCAACTTGTTCTGTTTCATCTACTAAGTCACTTAAAATACCGTCACCGTCTGCGTTAGAGTGTTTCTCCATTAACATTGAAAACGGAAGCACATATACTCCACCCTCATCTTTAACTAAAACACCCTTGGTTTCTTTGTAAGGAACAAATCCACCGTCTTTCTGAACAATTACTTGAGCGTGAACGGGCATACCGCTAACCATACCGTCTTTTATAAAACTCCTTTCAGTGCCAATTAAGGCATCTTCCATAGTAAAAATTGGATGTGTTTGGGTTTCGCTTATCATAAACTCACCTTCTCCACCAATTTGTTGCCATCTTACGTTTGATTTCATTATTTTCTAGTTTTTAAAAATATTAATAATCCAATAAGTGCAACTCCTCCTACTACAATTCCAATTTTAGCATTTGTAGATAAAGGCTTTTTTGTATGTGGTTCTCCGATAGGTAAACAACATTGTCCATGTAGTTCATATCCATCTTCGCATTTGTAACCATCGCCACAAACCATTATTCCAAATTGATTCGGTTTTAAACCACCTTTGCAAATTGGAGCTTTGGCTTTTATGCCATGACTCACTTTACAATTTTGTTCTGCGCTCATTAAACTCATTTCTTATCTTCTTTAAAGTTAGTGTAAGCATTGCCTACAAACCCTCCTAAAACAGTCCCCATTGCACCATATATAAACTTGTTACCACCTTTTACCATTGCGTAAACAACTCCAACTAGCAACCCCCCTATAGCTCCATTAACAGCATACTTGCTTCTTAACTTTGCTGATTCAATAAGTTTTGTTCCGCTAAAATTAGCCGTAGCCGTTTTAACTTTATTTATACTGTTCTGACTAACATAGTCATTATCTTCTACTACTACCGCTTCTTGCACATCATTTGAGCTAGGTCTAGCCTCTCCTATAGGGTGCAAATACGACTTTGGTATTATATACCCTTGTGTCGTTTTAAATACGGCAACATAGTTTGCTGGTGTGGATGAATGATTAACGGTACTCCCAGTAACCACTTCTCCTTTTACAAACTTTTTGAACTGCAACTTTTTGCCGTTCATTATTTTTTTAGAACTTTTAAAGTCTTGTGTTAATCTACATTTCAAAACCTTTCCGTCCATAATTAATTACTTCTTTTTCAATACCACTAATACTACAATAACCCCAATAAGTAGCACCCCACCTACAACAACTATAGGCATCCAATTAGTTTTTCCTTCAGCTCCACCTAATAGCTTTTCATACAAACTCAATTTAGCTTGTTCATTTGCTATTTCTTGGTTAGTTTGAGAGGTTTTCCAATCAAATATTGATTCAGTAACTCCTCCTAATGTCCCAATGACAACTCCCCAAATTCCACCACTAGCACCTTCAGAAGCTCCTCCTCCTACGTTTTCTATTACATTACTACCACCATCTCCCATAGGAGTACCGCCACCACTACCGCTAATCTTTCCCCATATTTTTCCAAAAAAATCTTTAACTTGTCCATCTGCGCTTGAAAATCCTTCTTTGCTGACTTGTGCAATGGCTTTTTTTAAAGCACCCGACTTATTGGCTACTATTAATAATGGTATTTTATTACGAAAGCTTGGGTTGTAAGATAGATTATCTACAGTAGCGTCAATTAACTCCTTTTTTGAAGCTCCTTGACAAATATTACAATCGCTTTCTTGTAAAGCTCCTATTAAAACTGATGGGTAGTTTTCTATTAACTGAGCCAATTCATCAAATAGAATATCTTTTTGAATCGACTTGTCTTTTGATTTGTGAGCTTGAGTAATATTTTGTATAAAGTTTCCTCCGAATCTCATAATCTATTTTTTTAATATTAATGCCAATCCAAGAACAATTACACCGCCCATAATTAACAACTCTTTACTTTTGTCTTTATCAGTACCGTTTCTTACTTCTCCTTGTAAATTAGCCATTTCAGACTTTAGTGCTTGTCCGTCTGCATTAGCATATTCGCTATTACGCTTTGAAAGACACTCTGTTTTGTATTTTTCCTTATAGCCGTCAAGTATTCCTTGAAACAAGCCAGTATCGGGATGTATGTCAGCTAATTGCCTTAATGCTGGTTCTCTCCCAGTTTTGACCATTTGTGCTAATTGCTTCGCCATTACCTTTGGATTCTGATGAGCCCTAATTCCATTAGAACTAAGTAGCTCGTGAGCCCCCCTTGGATTATTTATAGCTGTATATTGATAAATATTCATAGGAATCAATTTTAAAATTAAAAAAAAAGGCGGGTAAGCTTTTGCTACCCACCTTTTTAAGTTAGTATATATTAAACTTGAACTATCCTACAATTCGTCCGTTACTACCTTGCGATAGGTTTGGTCGGTTATAATCTTTAGCCACGTTTCTTCCAACTAATCCTCTAGCTACATCAATTTGTTCCATTGGGTACAATCTTAATGTAAGAGTAGCCGATGCTAAAATCGTTGTGCTAAGTTTCGTAAATGCGTTCACTGGGAACTTGTGATTTACAATAGTAACACTTGATTGTTGTTGCATTGGGTCAAGAGCTGGTGTAACTGGTAAAGTAACTTTACGTCCGTTAGGCTCTCTATACTCAATAGTGATTTGTTTAAAAGGTTGGTTAGCATCCGCAGATTGCAAGTACATTAACCCAACTTTAAATGGTTCAGACTTAATAGACTCTAAGAACTCAGTATAAGACACATCACCATTATCCATTGTAATAGTAATCGCTGCAACGTTACCAAAGTTAGTAGCTCCAAATAAGTTAGAGTTAGCTCCTAAAATAGATACAGATGCAACATCATCAGTAGTTGAGTTAGCAATATTTACGATAAATGGCAATGAAGCTTTTGGGCTTCCACCTTGAGCGCAAGAACCTCCCGCATAATCATATTCATCAAAATAATCATAACTGTCAACCATGTTTGACCATCCACTTCCACCGTAGTTAGAGTAGTTTTCGTTAGCGAAATCATCCGCCATATCAAAATAATTTTTCATTTTTCTTTTTTTAGTATTCAAGTACTAAGCTTATGCTTTATCACTAGCCTTCTTGATTTGCTCATATAAGAACATACCAGTAGCGACTCCTAATGCAACTGGAAGCATTGCCTTGAAAATGTTTGTAACTTCTTTCATCTTTCTTTTTTTAAATTTTACACAAAATTTTAATGCAACTTCTTCAAAAGAACTTTCTATTGAATCCATTACTTGAACACAAATTTATATTAAATATATCTAAGCATATAGGTAGCCTATTAACGGTGGAGGTGTTAATGTAACAAGGGTAGGTAGATATAGCACAAGAACCAGCAAGGGTGATTTTGTTAAGAAAAAGCTTGTTTATGTGCCTTGAAAAGCTATTTTTGTAGTCGTAAACTATATAAAAACTAATTATGTTCCCGAAAGTACTGCTATGCGCCCCTCAACATGAGTCAAAAAACTATTGCTGGGATGAGTGGATTACAAGAGCCAAAGAACTAACCTATCCAAACTACGATATTTTTATAGCCGACAATTCAGACTCTTTGGATAATTACACTAAGTTGTTGAGTCAAGGAATAAAAGCGGAACACATCACAAAGAATAAAAAAGGGCTTTTGTTTACTATTAATGACGCTCACAATTCTTGCAGAGATTATGTGCTAAATAATGATTATGAGTATATGTTTCATTTAGAAACAGACATTATTCCCCCGTTAGATGTTATAGAAAGGCTTATGAACCACAAAAGGAAAGTTTGTTCGGGACTTTATGATATTTTTTATGGGAAAAGAAGAAAAGCTATGGTTCAAATGGATGAAAAATATGATAGGTCTGTTAGAGCTTTTAGAACTTCTGAATTTATCGAAGAAAGCGAACCTTTGTTCTTTGATGGAACTGTAAAGAAAGTATTCCATGCGGGTATAGGGTGTGCGCTCATACACAGAAGCATACTAGAAAAGATTCCATTTAGAGTAGAGAAAGGGAATAACTCACACTCTGACACCTTTTTTGCCTTTGATTGTTTCCAGCACAACATCCCTATTTATGTAGATACTGAACTGCAATGCAAACACCTTAACTTTACTTGGCTAAATGTAATTGATGAATTAATATAGTATATACTTTTTTAAAAAAACAAAAACATGAAAAACAAAACAAAAACATCGTTAGTGTTGTCTCACTTAAATAGATACGGGTCAATAACCAGTTGGAAAGCAATAGAATCTTATGGAGCTACTAGGCTATCATCAATTATTCATAGTTTAAAACATAAAAGAGAACTAAATATTAAAACACACAAAATTGAGTTTGTTGATAAATTTGGGAATAAAGGAACATACGCTAAATATCAACTTGTAAAATAAAAAAATGAATGAAATTAATTGCGTTACGGAAATCGTAAATGAAGTAAAAAATATAGTATCAAGAATATTAAGTGTTCACCAACAAGAGGTTTTATTTAGTTCTAGGCTAAATGAAGACTTAGGAGCTGATTCGATTGATATGGTAGAAATAATAATGGACTGCGAAAAAAAGTTTAATATATCAATATCTGAGGAGGAAGGCTCAGATGTTAAAAGAGTAGAGGACGTAATAAATCTAATAGGAATTAAAAAATTAGTATAAAATGGAAAAGATAACTCAACTTCTTTATAGAAAAAAAATGATTGAAAACTCCCTCAGTAAATCTGGTAAAGGGGCTGATGTTTATAGCGAATTACATGACATCTTAGTAGATGAGCTTACAAATGGCAAAAAACTTACCAAACTACAAAGAGCTAGAATGGAGGTAGAAATAATAGAGGTTAAGTTACAAGCTCAGAACTTTATAAATAGCTTTAAGGAGTCTAAAAGAGAATACAATCACTATTTAATTCCCGAAATAGAAACGGTAATAAAAGAAATGGATGAAGTTCCCGAAATAAGTTTTGAAGATTATGAGGACGAAGCCAATAAGTTAGCTATAAGAGAAATTTACGGAGTAACTACAAAAAAACCCGACAATGTTGAGCATATTGACATTATACAAGATTTTAAGAAAAATATTTCCTTAACAGAAAATTTAATTACTGCCAGTGTTAAGGCATTGAAAGTCTGTAAAGATGATTTAGAAAAGGCTAGATTAGAAAAAGACATATTCAAAGGTAATCTTGAAATAGGAAATTTAAAGAAAAGACTAAACGCAAGAGAGGAGTACTATAACAAGCAGTTTTTACCAAAATTTAAAACCGACATGGCAGAAGCAGATGAAAAGCTTCAGCAAATGTTAGAAATAGGTCATAAAATGGTTAAATTTGGAATTGACCCAAAACTAACTTTTATGTTGCAACAATACGAATCTCACAAAGAAGATGAGGAAAAAATTTGGTTATTTTATACAGCATTAAAGTCAAGGCTTAAAAGCATTGCTAAAGCTATGAGAAAAGACCCTTCTGGCTTTAAAGGAAATATGAGTTTAGCAGATAAGAAACTATATATGTAGTGAACAGAAAAGAACAAATAGACAAATTAAAAAGTTATATATTAGATTCTGAAATAAGTAGAGATAGGCTTTGTGATTTAATGAAAACAGAAAAAGTGTCTTCAGATAATTGGATTAATTATCATAAATCTTACAGTGAATTAACGTCTAAAATATGTATTTCAAACAGAAAATTAAGTTATCTTACTAAGGGGCATGGAAGATTAGGAGAACCTATTTCTTTTATAAAAGTATCTAAAGAAAACTAAAGCTCTTTGTAGTCGCTGTTGTTGAAATAAGAAAAAACATCTTCCATTGTATCATCGCATTTAAACCTACTCATATACTCTCTCACATTAGTTCTTCTAGGATTTTTCCTACTTCTGCAAGTATCTACCACGTTAATTATAGTTGGCTTTATTATTACTGGTGCTAAAACAATAGGTCTTGAAATAGGTTCTGAATGTATAGGTTCTGAGTACATAGGTTCATCGTAAATAACTTGAGGCATAGGCTTTTCAAAAATAGGTCTTGGAGAAACCATTGGTGGTTTTGGGTGAGCTATTGGCTTGTTATTAAGAACTGGCTTAAACAAAGGCTTAGTAGGTAAAATAGGTGGTTTTGGGTAAGCCATTGGCTTAGAAATATCTTCCTTAATTACGGTTGGTTTTGTTTCAACTAAAGGAATTATTGGGGGCTTTACGTTTACTGTAGGCTTAGTATAAACTATTGTAGGTTTACTAGGTTTTATTATGCTTATTAATGGATTTTCAATAGGCTTTGTCATTGTATTAATTAAAGGTTTAGTTGTCACCTCAGCTAAGGGCTTTGTATCGCATTGGTGCATTTGTTCGTTTAATATTTCCGAATCTGCAAAACAATCTGATGTTCCACACCCTAAGTTCTTTTTATATTTAACTATAAGCCTAACCGTTTCTCCAGCATTTAAAGTATATGTTAGTTCGCTATTAGGATTAGGAAAATATTTTATTGGAACACATTCATTTACAAATTGTGCTTGGTATGGCATTATTGCTGGATTTTGGATTTTTACGTTTGTCCTACCATTTGCTTTGCCGACTGTTATTGAAAAAGGCTTGTTTGCTTGAGCTATATCGTCTGCATATACATTTACACTCGTAAGCTCGTAACAACCATTATTAAATTCTGTTGAAACTTCATTATAGTCGCTTTGTTCAGAGCTAGGCAGTTGAACTGCATAAACTGTATTTGTTCCACTTACCAACATAGCTAAAACACCAGTTGATGGAGGGTCACTAATCAATAAATCACAATCAACGGGACTTCCAGTAAAAAAAATTTGATATTCTGTACCGCTATCAGTATAGGTTGCATAACTACCTCCTAAATGATTATTTATTGCATCAATTAATTGATTTATAGCTATTGATGGTGTTGGGGATAAAGCCCCCGTAATAATAATAAATTCTGTGTTTACACCGTTAACCAAATACCTTAAAGACCAAGAATCCACAGTTGCGGTAGTGTAAAAAGCGTATGTTCTTGATATGTAATTTCCATTATATGTAATTACAGTTGAACCCCCGCTAAAAGATAGGTCATTAATTAAAGGTAGTTGAAATAAAGATACGGTTGCTGGGCTTACAATATCTATGTTAGTCAAATTAAGTGCTACAGTATCTTCATTAAAAAAGCCGTCTTCATTAGCAAGGTTGTCATTTTCACTTGAAACATATTGTGTTTCATTTGTTTGATTAGACTGTGCTTGAACAGATATAGGCGGTGCTATTACTGAACTTGATTGCGCTTGAATTAAACTTAACATAAAAGCAAAGGTAGTAAAAAAAAAATTACTTTGGATTTCCGTAGTAATCTTTCATTAACCTTTTTATAAGATGCTCAACAGCTTGTTTATGGCTTTTAAATACATTTTCCCCCGAATGTAAGTGTTTTCTACCTACTTCTTTTTTGACAATAGAGTAATTATCTTCTAAATATTTTTCTATTGCTTTCTGAAATTGAGCTTTATTGAAATTGCCTTTAATCGTTCCGTAATCCTTATCAAGATAAGCAAAAAATCTTTTGTTTCCATTTTTGTAATTGATGTCAACCATCTTTTCAAGAACTTTAAGGTGTTCTACATTTCCGCCAAATTTATTTTTATGCCGTTCTACTGTATCATCGCACTTATGGTATCTTAGCCAATTACAATTAGCCCATAATTTAGGGTTGGCAGATTTTCCGATTGACTGAAAGTGAGTAATTACATCCACTGATACGTGACGTTGAGTAGCAATACTTCCAATTAAATCATTAGGCAAAGAATCTGAAACAAATTTATTAATATCTTCAATAATTAGTAGTCCATTTTGGTAGTGAGCTAAAATATAATCTAAAGCTTGTTGTATTTCAACCAAGTTCATTTTTCCACCTTCGGGTTTTAAAACAGAAACCCTTCTAGCTTCAATCTTTGGGTGATATGTGAATTTACCTACATCCTCTAATCGGATTGCTTTTACTTCGGGAAACATGGGGTTGTTGTGGTCTTGTTTAATATTAGTGTACTCGTTGTTTGTGTCTAATATCAACACTTTTCGTGGCTTTGAACCCCCAGCCGTACCAGTTAAATACTGAGATACAATTTCCAATGTAGCATAGGTTTTACCCACCCCCTTTCTGCCAACGGCTATTCCTAATAATGCTTCTCTTTTTCCCATTTATCTTTTTTTAGTCTTCTCCACCTAATTCAGATTCTATATCTTCAACTTCTTCTGCCTTAACATTTGGCTCTTCAGCTACGCTTTCAGATTCTTGAGGTTGTGGTGGCTTTGTTATAGAGTCTGGGCTAACTGGAGCTTGTGCTTGAGCCATAGCCTCTAGTTTTTGCTGTTGCATTTCCATAAAAGTATTCATCATCATATTAGATTGCTTTTTCAATCCAAAAACCATCATACTTTTTACTCCCAAATCCTTACCGAACATATACATCAAGAACTGTTCGTCCGTAAATCCCCATCCTTTTTTCTCAAATACCCTACGCATTGCGGGTTTAACTTTTTCTCCAAATTCGGGGTCGTAAGTCAGTACTTCTTCTACTTGTGAATTATAAGTTTGGAAAAACTCTATTGGATTAGTAGTAGTTCCTTTTTCGTCAATAGGAATCTCCATTGAAGGGTCTATCTCTCCCTTCATTGCTTTTTCCATTAACTTATTTTCATCAACCGATGCAAACTTTACTCCAAAAGTATGCCCCATTTCATATAGGTCAAGAACAGTATCAACTAATTGTTCACAAGCTATTTTCTTTTCTTTTCCTTCAAGCTGATTTACCTTTTCGTTGGTTACATTTTCAAATGGAGACGGCTTTGCATCTTCTTCGCTTGATTCTGTGTTAACAGTAGAGTTGTTATCATCTTCTACTCCCATTCCGCCTTTAAATTTAGGCTCTGGAATGTCTCCCGTAACATTTTGAGGGGTAATTTTATTATACTCTCTTTGCTTAACCTCTTCTGCTAACGGAGAGAAAAAATTAGGTATTCCCCCTTCTTTTGCGGTTTCAGTAATTGGCTCTGTAGCCTTTTCTGTTGATTCTACTTCTATGTCTTCTATTTCTGCCATTTCTTTAGGTTTTTCTATTGGTGTTGCTTCAACTTTTTCTATTGGAGGAGCTTCTTTTTTACCTATGATTCCGTCCCAAATAGATTCTAATTCTGTTTTATTATTTACCGACTTTCCTACAAAGTCATGTTTGCTTTTATCTTCGTCAGATAAATTACTTATCCAATCGTTAATATTTTTTAACAAGCCTTTTTCGGCTTTATTTGGTCTTCCTTTTTTAGTAAGTTTTATCATTTACTCTACCATTTTATATTTTAGGATAACTACTTTTTTGTGTTGCGAAATATCATTGTCAATGCTTTTAAATTTTTCTATAAAATCTCTATCAGATTTAATGTCTACATTTTTATAAGCAAAATCTTTTAGTGCTAATGAAACAATGGTGTGGTTTTCTCTCCCAAATATTCCAGCTATATTTTCGTGGCTCAATGCCAAATGCTTTTTCATTTGACAAAAACACATGGTTCTTGCGGTTACTTTTTCTCCCCTTATGTGTGGCTTTTTCAAATCTTCAAACTTCATTCCATAAGTCATACAAGTTTGCTTAATAATGAAATCCTTTATTTCATTCTCGTAATCAGAAAAAGTAGGCGAATTTAATTCGTTAAGTTTGTTAAGAACCTTTTTTAGTCCAACTCTTTGAATTGTGCTATAAAGTCCCTTTACTAAGGAAACTATCTCTTTTTCTTCTACCATTTGCTTATTCACTGTTAACACAAAAGTAATGTTAATTTTGTTAAAATGCCTTAATTACGTATAAAAAATAATATTATTCACTTTGAGGAAGCTCCATGTACCAGTCAATAACCTCTTTTGCTTTATCAAACCCCTCGCAAAATCCAGTAAAATAACCCTTATTGCTTAATGACATTAACATTTTATACTGAGTTCTTAAATGCTCATCATTTTTCAACATCCCCGATTTTCGGAATACAGTTACCCCAGTTGCTTTCATTTCTATTAGCAATCCATTATAACCCCCTCTAGCCTCTAAAACTAGCAAGTCGGGTATTCCATTTGAAGATTTAAGTCTTTTGATTTTTTGTTGGAGTCCTTTAGTGACTCTTAGACCAGAGTGGTCTGATGTAAAAACTACTTTAGGGTACTGTAGTTTTATGTAATCGCAAAGGGCTATTTGCTCCCCCTCTTCATTTCTAGCCATAAATATATCTTTTACCAAAGTAACTTATCAGCATACCACCCATTTGAGCCTCGTTTAGTTCTATTGCTTTGGTGTCGTGATTTATAAGCTTTTCTTCTTTTATTGGCATAAACAGTGCCTTTTGTTTTCATAAAAGTTGGGTAATCTCCATATCCAATAGCTCCTACGGATGCTACTTTAACTCCGCCTTTAAAAACATCAATTTTTTTACCTTTTACCTTACTAGGTTTAACTGTTACTCCTAACTTAGAGGCTTGACTTCTTGTATATTTAGTTATTACGTAAGGCATAAAATAATTTATAAGCACCATAGCCAGTTAAAGCTATAAGTGAAAACATAATTAATTTGTTTTTAAATATTCTCATTCCAAAATTATAACCTTTCCAAGTTCCATAAGGCAAAACTTTCCAACGATATCTGGTGTCATCTGAATCTAAAAGCTCCATTAACATATAATCAGATTTTCCGCTATCTGCAACGTGAGATAGAGCTTCATCAACGGAATCAAACATAATGCTTTTCATTTCCGTATAATTAGTTTGAGGAATCCAAACAAGCTTTATAGTTCCTTTATTGTAGTACATAATTATATTATATTCTTTTCTCTAGATATAGGAAACCACTTATCAATCATTTTCCTTCTTCTATCCTTATGAGAGCTAAAGTCATTGCCAAACTTATAAACATAATCTGAAAGAATCTTTTCAGCGTCCCAATCTCTACTTTTTGCTTTGCTTGAAAAACCACTATTACCGTAGCTATTTGAAACCCCTACGGCAATAGCTAATTGCCTATCAGTTTTCCACCCGTTTTTAATTGCATCGTTTACCGCACCTTGTCTTGATTTTTTACAAATATTGACTTGAGTTTTATTATTTCTTGGGTTGTTTAAAAACTTTTTAAAACCTTCCCTCCACCAGCTTTCTTGATATGCGCCACTTGTTTTACTAGCCCAGTTATCACACATATCTTTTTCAGTTTTCCCAAAATATTTTTGCGTGTCCATGCCTTTGTACAAAGAACATAACCCTCCACTTGCGAAATGACATATACCTACTGTGCCACCGTCTAAGTCTATTAAATCGGTGTACTTTTTACCTTGACCTCCAATTTCTTTATCTGTACCTCCTTCGTGTGCTAATACACCATAAATTGCCTTTCTCCAAAACCTATCCCATCTTTTGCTTCTTCTAATTAACAAAATTGCAACTCCAGTTAAAAGAAAACTAGAGCCTATTATTATCCAAGTTTTAGTGTTTTTATTCATAACTAATAATTATGATTTTTCCTCAATTTCTTTTATTCTGAGCTTAGTAAGTTTTATGTCATGGTAGGATTTTACCATTAAAAACACCCCACTAGCAATCCCTATGAGAATAATTGCTTGGCGGGTTTTTGGGTCTTTGACTAATTTAGCGATTCCTTCTATCATTTTTTTATTAACTTTTAATTACCATGAGGTGTCTATTCCCCAACCACCGTTTGATTTTTCTGCTTTCGGTGTTTCTTCAGCAATCGGTTCTGTTTCTTCAGTAATCGGTTCTGTTTCTTCAACA
>ENA-UOXV01001945-UOXV01001945.1-marine-metagenome-genome-assembly--contig:-NODE-1945-length-27763-cov-5.754981_pt1 | contig 27763 bp, 52 predicted proteins | sample MGYA00238165_ERZ766961 | MGnify/ENA primary metagenome ERZ766961 (study PRJEB28924, sample SAMN03173240) | marine metagenome | biome: Marine; feature: Water; material: Subsurface seawater | place: North... | reverse complement strand
TATACAGTTCAAAGAATAATTAATAATGGCAAACATAAGTAAGAACATAACTTATAAAGAAGCAACTAAAAGTGCCACAGCCTTACGCTTAGGTATAGATAATACTCCTAATGATTACGAATTACAAAATATGGAGTTGATTGCAGAGAAAGTGTTTGAACCACTTAGAAGAGCTGTTAATGGTCCAATAAAAATTAACTCATTTTACAGAAGTGAAGAACTTAATAAAGCTATTGGTGGAAGCAGTAGAAGTCAACATTGTCAAGGTAGAGCTATTGATATTGATGATGTTTATGGCTATGTTTCTAATTCTTATATGTATTACTATATTAAAGATAACCTTGATTTTGACCAACTTATTTGGGAATTTGGTACAGATACTGAACCTGATTGGGTACACGTTAGTTATGTAGATGGTGACTCTAATAGAAAAAGATGTTTGTTAGCGTATAAAGAAAATGGTAAGACTAAGTATAGAGATATAAGTAATTCTTAAACACAATAGATATTACTTCTTAAACATAGTATATCCTACTTCTTAAACATAGTAGGTTATTTCTTAAACATAGTAGATATGAAATATAGTATTGGATTTGCTGAGACGTTTTCAACTGGACCTATGATTGGTTGGTCTATTTATGGTCCTACTGAAGAGCTTAATTATAATGAAATAAACATATATCTAATTTTTTTAATGATATATATAAAAATAGAATAATGAGAAAAATATTAGCTAAATTATTTGGTGCAACAGGTTCTAATATAGCAGAAAAGATTTCTGATATAATAGATAAACATACTTTTAGTAAAGTAGAGAAAGCTCAGTTTGAAAAAGAGATGGAACAAATTTGGATTGATGCAGAGGCTGATATACAAAAGAATATTACTGATAGATGGAAGACTGATATGAATAGCGACAGTTGGTTATCTAAGAATGTTAGACCTTTAGTACTTATCTTTTTAGTTGTATCTACAGTTCTAATGGTATTTATAGATGCAGGAGTTATTGCATTTGAAGTAAAAGCAAGTTGGATTGATTTATTACAGCTAGTTCTTATAACTGTAATAGGTGCTTATTTTGGAGGAAGAAGTGCTGAAAAGTTTAAGAAATAATCTTCTTGTAAACATCTTTTGCGAAGCAAAACATAAAAATAAGTATGCGGTCATTTAAGAACATACTTATCCTGTATACATAAAAAAACTTATTCCTTAATATATATATAGAAATAAACTACTTCTACTTCGTTTCTTTCTACTTCTACTTCATTAAATAAAGAAGAATAATTCAATTAAGCTGGGAAAGTTACAGTTTTTATTTGATAAAGTCAAGTAATTTAAATAAATAATTATTTTTGTATTTATATATATTATTATTATATTGCAGTAAGTTACTATAAATAATGAATATAGATAATTGCGAAGGTTTAACGTATTTAACTTGGGATATGTTTGATAGCCCTGACCTTCCTAACTCTGGTTATAAGTTTATGGAAAGAGAACCAGTTCTTATATTAGATAATATAGTAAAGAAATATAGAATAACTATAAAGATAGTTTTAGGCTATACTAGTAAACCTCATGCAGATAAACTTAGATTAGTAAGAAGCAACTCTCATAGAGTAGGTAAAGCTATTAAGATTAGATGTGTAGGTACTAAGAAAAGATTAACTCTTGTTAGAGGATTAGTTCAGCAAGGAGTCCATAGAATAGGTGTTAGTAATGATTATGTTTATTTTGATACTGATGACCTTAAAGAGAGAGCATTTTATATCTGGTAAAGATATAATTGTTTGTTTTGTTTAATCATTGTTGTGTGTTGATTGGGGTGGCTTCGGTCACCCTTTTCTGTTAAAGCTATGTTAAAACTCTTTAACATTAAATTATCTCATTATATATTTGTGTAAAATTATAACAATGGAAGAATTATTAAGATTTAAGAATTTAAGAATAGAAGCTTTAGTTAAAGAGCTTAGTAAAAGTGATAAGAGAATATTAGACTTAGAAACTTTTATATTTGAATTATGTGATAAGGATTGTCCTAAAGCATACAAACAAGTAGTAATAACTGAATTATATGAATACAGAAAGAATAATAGATAAGCCAACAGAATTAGAAATAAACTATTATGACCAGTTTGTTTTGTTGTCTCAAACTATTCTTAAACTAAGAGAAGGTAGAATAAGTGACAGACACATAGACACTATTATAACTCAGTTAAACGAACTAGCTTTTTATGTAAATGAATTACAATTAAAAGTTATGTATAAAACCTCAGAATTAAACTATTATAAACAAGCAGTAGACGACTTAACCACTGAGGTTGTATCTAGTAGATTTGTAGATATAAAATAAAGTTGTATATTGCATTAAAACAAACAAGTATGTCAAAAACATTAAATTTTGAACAAAAGGTAATTGCAATTCAAACAGAATTAAAAGCACCTAAAAGCCAATACAATAGTTTTGGTAAGTACAGATACAGAAACCAAGAAGACATTTTGGAAGCTGTAAAGCCGTTATTGAACAAGTATGAGTTATCTATAACTCTAACTGACACAATTAACGAAACACCATCAGGTATTTGTTATGTAGAAGCAAGAGCTATACTACATGGCACAGATGGTAAGATTGAATCAGTTGCACAAGCTGGTATTGATATTAATAAAAAAGGTATGGATATATCTCAATCATTTGGTAGTTCTAGTTCTTATGCTAGAAAGTATGCTCTAAATGGTCTCTTATTAATTGATGATACTAAAGATGCTGATTCGACTAACACTCACGCAACTTCAAGTCTTAAATGGCTCAATGAAGGAACTCCAGAATTTAATAAAGCAATAGCTTTCGTTAAAAAAGGAGGGCAGATTAATGATATAAAAAAGAAATTTAATATATCAAAGACTGTAGAAACTAAATTAACTAATATTAAATCTTAAATTATGGCAGGACTAATTTCAATGAATTTAGATGTAAGTAAATTACCTAAAGAAAAATTCGTTAAAGGAAAGAAGGGAGTTTATTACAACTTCACTATTGCGATTAATGATGACACAAAATATGGAAACAATGTTTCTATGTTTGATGCACAAACACAAGAAGAGAGAAAGGCTGGAAAGCCTAAGCAGTATCTAGGAAACGGTAAAGTATTCTGGAACAATGGCTCTATTGTAAACGCAGAGAAAGAAGCTCAACCTACTGAAGTATCAGCAGAGGGAGACTTATTTTAATTTATAAGGGGGATTCATTTCCCCCTTTTATTTTCATAAACACACACAATGACAATAAAAGATTATACAAATGAAGAACAACAGTATATGCAATACATCGAGGATAAAGCATATATTGACCCTAATAAAGAAGTTAAATATCCTCCAATAGCTATAAGCATGGGAAACTTTAGAGCAGGAAGTGAAATATATCCAATACCAATAGGTACTTATGGAAACTTTTCATTTATTGCTGCTCCACCAAAAAGCAAGAAAACATTCTTTGTTAGTTTACTTTCAGCAGTATATCTTAAAGGACAATTAGATAGTCATGCAAAAGGAATGTTAGGTCACAGAGATGGGAGATGCTTAGTACACTTTGATACTGAACAAGGTAGATTTCATGCTCACAAGGTATTTAGAAGAGTTTTAGATATGACTGGAATGAGTGATGAATGTTATCATACTTTTGGGCTTAGAACTTTAAACAATAGAGATAGGCTTAATTTTATAGAATACTTTTTGTATAATAAAGTACAGGATGCAGGATTAGTTGTTATAGATGGTATAGCTGATTTAGTTTCTGATGTAAACAATTTAGATGAATCTAGTATGGTTATTCAGAAGTTAATGAAATGGACTGAAGAATTAAATTGTCATATAGTTACAGTAATACATAGTAATTATGGAACAGAAAAGCCAACAGGACATTTAGGAAGTTACCTAGAAAAGAAAGCAGAGACACAGATACAATTAGAATTAAACACAGTAAATGATGAAATGGTTACAGTTAAATGCAGAAGGAGTAGAGGATTTCCTTTTGATAGTTTTAGCTTTAAAATAAATAAACAAGGTCAGCCTACTATTGTAGATGACTTATATGAAGTAATAGAAGAAAATAATATAGATGCAACTAAAGCTTACGTTTAATATAAGACCTGTTCCACACCAATCAGTCAGGATTGGCAGGAATAATATTGCTTATAAACCTAAGAAAATAATTAATTACCAAGTTGCAATAAGAGCTTTAGCTATAGCTCAATTACCAAAAGGATTTGAAATGATTCCTGCTGGTACAGAAATAACAATACAGAGATTATCATATCAATTTGAATATCTCAAATCTACACCCAAGAAGAGAAGAACAGGTAAAGTTCCAAAAACCACAAAACCAGACTTACACGACAATTTAAACAAAGCATTCATGGATGCGTTAGAAGGAATTGTATTTGAACAAGACCAAAATATCGTTAAGATAAAGAATCTTGAGAAATACTATGACAAAGAGAATTTAATAACATTAATATTAAAATACTAATATGTTAGAATTGTTGGCTAGGAATCATCTGTTATGGGTAAAGATGGTTGCTAATATGGGATGTCCTAAACATCTCTGTGAAGATATAGTACAAGAAATGTATTTAAAAATAAATAGACTTGTTACTGATAAAAGAAAAATAATGTATGGAGATGATGATGTAAATAGATTTTATATTTATGTTACATTAAGAAACTTATATACTGATTACAAGAAAGCTAAAAACAAATATACTTTTTTCAGTTATCTTGAAACAGATGATGCTGATACAATACATACAGCAGAGTATTTATATTCAGATACTGAAACAGAAAAAGAAGAAGCTTTCTATAAAATAACAATGAAGTTAGCTAAAGAGATTAATTCTTGGCATAGCTATGATGCTAAATTGTGTAATACTTATTACTCAGGAGATATGTCTTTAAGACAAATATCTAAAGGAACTAACATTAGTTTAACAAGTATATTTAATTCTATTAAGAATTATAAAGCTATACTTAGAAGCAAGTTTATAGAAGATGTAGAAGATTACTTAAACGGAGATTATCATTTACTTTAAATAAATAAATTATGAAAGAACCAAAAGACAAAAGAACCAAAGCATACAAAGAGTGGAAGAAAAACTTTGATGCAGTACAAGAAACAAAATCAAAAGGATTAGGAGATGACATTGAAAAGATTACAGAAGCTACAGGAATCAAAAAGCTAGTTAAGTTTATAGCTGGAGAAGATTGTGGATGTGATGCTAGAAAAGAAAAGCTTAATAAAGTATTTAGACATAATAAGTTAGAGTGCTTAACTGAAGATGAATACAATTATTTAGTAGAATTGTTTGCAAAAAATAAGAATGTATTAAATAATGAAGAAATTAAGAATCTTTATGAAATAAGCAATAGAGTATTTAGTAAGAATAATAAACCTTCATCTTGTTCTTCTTGTGTTAGAACAGTAGTGTTGAGATTAAAGAAAGTTGTAGATGCCTACAAATAAATCTTTAATAAGAAACTCAAAACAAGTAAAGCAAGTTATAGATTTTACTGGTATACAAAACGGAAAGATACATCCTTCTGATATTGATGCTGTACTTGAATTTAATAACGATGCTTTAATATTAATTGAGGTTAAAAGAAAAGGGAATAGGATTCCTACTGGTCAAAGATTATTGTTAGAAAGAATAAATGACTCTTGGCATAATCAAGAAAAAGCTATTGTGCTAAAGGTCGTTCACTCTTTTAAAGATGATACAAGAGATATTCCTTTGACTGAGTGTACTGTAGAGGTATGTTACTACAAAAGTAAATGGACAGAAAGAACTGGTCCATTATTAGAGGTGTTAAATAAACTAGGAGAAACATGGGAAATAAAAAAGCTATCCTTTTAAAGTGGACTATGAGTTCTTCTTATGATATTAATGTAAATTATATATATAATGACAGAGAGAAAGAAAATACCTGTTTACTCAGGAGTACTGAATTACTTTCCTGATGCAATCAGAGAAGTAGCTAAGTGTAGTTATGCAGGAAACTATCAGCATAATCCAGATAAACCTTTACATTGGGATAGAAGTAAATCTGGAGATGAATTAGATGCACTTACAAGGCATTTGTTAGAAGCTGGAACAATAGACTCAGATGGTATAAGACATTCAGCTAAAGTAGCTTGGAGAGCCTTAGCCAATCTACAGAAGGAGATTGAAAAAGAACATAAAGTTTAACAGACTTTTAACAACATTTAATTAACAAAAATGTATATTAGCTTAAAATATAAATTATGATAAAAACATTTGACAATAAAGAGTGGAACTACATAGACATTATAAAAAGAATGTATGATGACGATTTCTACTATGGTTATTTAGGTTCTAACGCATTATCTTCCTCTTCAGCTAAGAAACTACTACAAAGTCCTAAAGCATACCTTAAATCGCTTAATATCAATTCTAATGCTCAACCACTAAGAGATGGTAGGCTTGTACATTTATCTGTACTTGAACCACATAAAGTAAAAGACTTAACTATAGTTGATGGTTCTAAAGCTACTAAAGCTTTTAAACAGGCTGTATTGGAATTAGGCTCAGAGAATGTATATACAAGAAGTGAATTTAATAATGCTAATGCTATTGCTAACTCAGTTCTTAAATGCAGTGAGGTTACTAAACTATTACAAGGAGCTGAGTTTGAAGTACCTCAAGCTTCTATGATAGAAGGATTACCTTTCAGAGGTAAAGCAGATGTTTTAAATGGCAATGTTGTTATAGATTTAAAAACTACAGGAGACATAACTAAATTTAGATGGAGTGCAAAACATTTTTCTTATGACTTACAGGCTGCTTTATATATGAAGATGTTTGATGCAGATGCTTTTATATTTGTTGTTGTAGATAAAGATACTAAAGACATAATGATATGTGATTGTTCGGATGAATTTATAAGAACTGGATTGCAGAAATTAGATAGAGCAATAGAACAGTACAAGTATTTCTTTCAAGATGAAATACCTAATCTGGATAATTATGTAACACATGAAACATTATAAGGGAGAGGAGATTAAAAATGAGTATTTTAATTTATCTATGTATGATTTGGAAGACGGACTATCTATAGATGATTTAAGAAACTTACTACAAGAATATGAAAACAATGAAATGTATTGGGAATGTGCAGGAATACAAAAAGCAATAGACCAAATGACTTTTAGAATATTAACATTAATGAGTGAAAAATTAAGTAAACAAGAAATAAAATTAAATTATGCCAATACCAAAGAAAAGACCACAAGAAAGTGAAGATACTTTTGTAAGCAGATGTATGACAGATGCAACAATGAGAGAAGAATATCCTTTAAGAGAACAGCGACTAGCTGTGTGTATTAATCAATTAAGAAAATAATAATGGAATCAAATAAAACATTACAAACAGAAGAAATAAAAGTTTATATAGAAAATTGTCTAGGTATAAACTTATCTAATAGAACAAGAAAAAGAAACTATGTATATGCAAGAGCTTTATACTTTAAACTATGTAAAGAGTATACTAGATTAAGTTTGGCAGATATAGGTTCTAGTGTTAATATGGACCATGCCACTGTCCTTCATGCTATAAATAATGTATTCCCTATGGTTATTCAACACGATAGGCATTTAAGTGACCTTTATGAAGACTATAGGTTTTCTCATAAACACGATATAGAAAGTATATTTGAAAATTATTCTAGGTTACTAAGAGAAAATATAGAATTAAGGAATGAGATTAAGGACGTAAAGGAAAGTGAAGGTTTACTTGACAGAAGGTTTGTTGATTTGTATAATGAAATACCAAAGCAAAAGATTAATGATGTTTGTGATAAGCTAGATACTATTGTTAAAGTTGCTAAGGCATTTCATGAGAGAGATACTTTACAATCTTAAAGCTCAAAGTTGGTGTATAGAAAAAGGATACAAGATATATCCTATACCTTTAAACAACAAAGGAACTAAATGTAAAATTGGTATAGAGCTTGGAGAAAAGAAAGCAATAACAAAAGAGATATATACTAATAAAGAAGTTAGTAAAGAGATATGGAAACTATTTACAAAATTATATAACAGATGGGAAGAGCAAAACAAAACTCATCATACATAAAACCTAATGATGGCAGAAAGAATAATGGAAGGAAGAAGGGCGATAAGTATGGAACAAAGAAAGAACTGATTAAATCATCATCGCAATTAACACCAGCAAAGAAAGAGAGGATATCTATTTATGCGTTGAATGCAATGAAGAATGTATTTGGTAGTGAAGAAGAAGCTTGGAAAGCATTAGCAGAACAAGCTAAAGATTCTTTTGCACACATGAATTTACTTTGGCAATATAGATATGGTAAACCTCAAGATGGTAGTGAAGGTAATACTAATAAGAAGTTAGATGTACCTGTAATTAATTTCTATGCTTCTGCAAATCAAGTAGAGAAGTTAGAAGATACTATAGATATAGAATCAGAAGAAGTAGATATGGATGATTTAAATAATGAATAACTTAAAGTTAAACGATAAATACAGTCCTCTGTTTACAGACAAGAGTAGATACTTTGTATGTACTGGAGGTAGAGGTTCTGGTAAATCATTTGGCGTAGCTGTATTCTTATTATCATTAACGTATGAACAAGGACATAAAGTTTTGTTTACTAGGTATACAATGATTTCAGCACAAACATCTATTATACCTGAGTTTATTGAGAAGATAGATTTAATGGGTGTGAATGACCATTTTAGAATCACTAAAGATGAGATTATAAATATGACCACAGGAAGCTCAATAATCTTTAAAGGTATCAGAACATCAAGTGGTAATCAAACGGCTGCCCTGAAGTCTCTAAATGGTGTTACAACGTTTGTTATTGATGAAGCAGAAGAGCTAACAGATGAATCTTCTTTTGATAAGATTGATTTCTCTGTAAGGTCACAAACTAAACAGAATAGATGTATACTTATATTAAATCCAACTACTAAAGAACACTGGATATATCAAAGATTCTTTCAGAACTCTGGTGTAAACTCTGGCTGGAATGGTTCAACAAATAAGGTTACTTACATACATACAAGTTACAAAGACAATAAAGATAATTTATCTGATTCATTCTTAGAACAGATATTTGAAATGAAACTAAAGAGACCAGACAAGTATGAACATCAAATACTTGGTGGTTGGCTTTCTGCCGCAGAAGGAGCTATCTTTAAGAGATGGAGAGTAGGAGATTACATACAAACAGAAGTTACCTGCTATTGTCAGGATTTTGGATTCTCTGTAGACTTAACAACACTTGTAAAAATATCAGTAGATAAAGCTTTAGGTAAATTATATGTAAAAGAAATATATGGTAAAGCAGGATTGTCTACTACAGATATAGCAATGAAGAATAAGATGGAATGTGGAGCTGACTTAATTATATGTGATTCTTCTGAACCTAGACTTATCAAAGAGATAAAACAAAAAGGAGATTTAAACATAAGGCCTACAATAAAAAAGAAAGGAAGCATATTGTCAGGAATCGCATTGATGCAAGACTATGAGATTATAGTAGATAGAAAGTCTCATGGCATTGTAAGAGAACTTAATAACTATGTCTGGCAAGAAAGAAATACCAAACCTAACATAGGTTATGAACATTACATTGATGCTATTAGATATGGATTGACATTTCTTATACAAGGTCAGAACTCTGGCAAGTATGTCATTAGGTAGCTCTTAAACATAGTAGGTATTTCCTTCCCCTTAAACATAGTAGGTATTTCCTTCCCCTTAAACATAGTAGGTTTTGTAATCATTAAACATAGTAGGTTTTCTGATTGAGCCAAAATTCTTTTATCTGAAATGATTCCAAATAAATAGAACTTTCTTTTGTTCAAATATCTTTTGGTAATAATCCATTAGCCAAACCAAAAATATTTTGTTAGTCTCAATTATTTTTTGTATACACGCACACGCAATAATAAGGACATATTAATTATGTTAAAGTTTTGTTAATGCTTTTGAATTGTTAACTATTTGTTTATATATTTGGGTAAACAATAAAAAAAACACTATGACAAATCAATTTACAATTTACAAGCAGTACAAAGATGAAACTTTTAAAGCACCAACACCATTAAAGAGATTTATAGAACTTACAGAAGGTAGGGGTTATTGCAAAAAAGATACTGCATTACAAGAACTAAAAAGATGTGGCATGATTCAAACTGATTGGGCATGGTATACAATACAATATAAATAAAACACTATGAAAAAAACACAATTTAAACACAATTTAAGCAAAGCCAAAAGGCAAAGAGAAAACGAAAGGAATGTATTAAACAACCTTTTTAAAGATTATACCAAAACATTAATTAATATAACAAATCAAAACAAATAATTATGACACAAAAAGAAAAGATTAAAGCCTTAGAATGTCAATTAGACATTGCAAAAAGACATACATATATTTATAATACACATACTTTGCATTGTAATAATGGGGAACTTTACGTTGATTATGATGATGACAAACGTCTAGTTTGGAACATTGATGATTTATTTAGAGATTTAGCTTCCATAATTTATATGGTAACTAAAGAGAATACTAAAATGCAAAATATGTATACAGAATTAATAAAAGATTCATTAAAAGAAATTAACCTTAAAAACAAATAAATTATGAGCTGGATAGAAAGTGAAACATTTGAGCATTACAGAATACAAGAGAGAATTAAAGAAATTAGAAAATCAATTAACTTATTAAAAAGTCATGGATATACTATCGTAGACTTAGAAGGTAAAATAATTGATAATGAAATTAAAGTAATTGAATAATGAAAACAATAGAAATAAAAGCTTATGAGTTTAGCGAATTAAACGAAAAAGCAAAAGAAAAAGTATTGCAACAATATTGTAGTTTAAATGTTGACAATGAACCTTGGTGGGACTTTGTATACGAAGAATTTAATGATTTAGGATTAAAGATAAATTCATTTGATATTTATAGACAAGAAATTAATATTGATTTTATAGATGATATAAGTGAGTTTTGTGTTAATGTAATAAATAATTTTGGACATGAAGATATTATAAATGTGTGTGAGGATTATTTAAAAAACAAAGGAGACAAACAATATTATAAAAAATTAATAGCTGAGGAAGTTTTAACTAATTTAACTAATGAATATGATTATTTAATCTCTGAGGAAGCAGTCATTGAAACTATTGAAGCTAATGAATGGTATTTTAATATAGACGGAATTAATATAAATGATATAATATGAGAAAATGCAACAAATGTTCGTTCAAGTTTGAAGAGCAGAAAGGTCCAAAGTTCTTTTGTTTTAGATGCAAAGAATACAAATTTAAATATGAGACCTATGAATTTTATTCAATAGCAAATCAATTTAATAATAAATAATTATGAAAGCAAATAAATTAGTAAAATTTCTACAACAAGTAGAAAAACAAATTAAACCCTATGGCAGAACATTAAAAGATGTTGATGTTAATTTTAGGAGAAGCGATGACTCTGATATTGAACAAACTGATTTTGTCGGAGTTGATTTATATGACTCTGAAAGTAATAACATTATTGAAAGTATAGTATTAATGGGTAAATATTAAATAATTATGAAAGTAAACAGAACATATAAAATAATTAGACCTATGCGAAAGTTTGGGAATTTATTAAAAGATATATTTAATCCTGATAAGTCAAATCATTTTTGGATTAGAGTAATGGAAACAACAGAAACAAAAGAACAGAAACAAGAACAGATATTTAAAATAATAGAATTGTTAGATAATAGAATTAAAGTAAATAAATTATGACACTAGATTATAAAAAGTTAAGAAGTGATTTAGAATATTATTATGAATTAGATTTAAATAATTGTCAAATGACTCATAAATCATGGATTAATGAAATAACTTTATTAATGACAAATAAAGATTATAAAAATGAAATATTAAAGGAAATAAAAGAATATAAACAAATAAGAATTGATGATTATGACACACACAGAAGATATTGAAAGATTAAGAAAATCATTGTTAAATAATGAAGATTTTGAATGTTGGTTAATAAATGTTTTAGATAGCGAAGATTTAACAGACACAGAAAAAATAAAGTTAATAAGAACAAAAATTTAAACATATAATTATGAGACAAATAACAAAACAAGCAGTAAACAAATTTAATAATAAAGAGAATTTTAATAAAGATAATACAAGAGTAATTTATAGCGATATTACAACACCAACAACAAAGCTATTTTTACATAATAATTTAATAGCATATAAAAAGTATAGTAGTTTAGTAATAACAAACTCTGGTTGGTTTTCTAACACCACAAAAGAAAGATTAAACGGATTATTAGACTCAATAGGTTTTAATGGAATATATCAAAAAAACTTTGAATGGTTTTTAGGTGGTAAAAAATGGAATGGCAAACCTGTTAAGATATTAAAGAATAATAATTGGGAATATATAAATTAAAGATTATGATTGTGCATCATAAAGATTGGAAATATAGATTTTTTAAATATTGGAAAGAAAATAAACCTAAAGACTACAAAGGTAATTTTATATCTTTTAAAGATTTTAAGCAAGAGATGAAGATATTTTTAAACATTAAAGATTAAACGCAGTAGGTTCTTAAACGTAGTAGGCTCTTAAACATAGTACCTCAATTCTTAAACATAGTACCTCGATTCTTAAACATAGTACCTCAATTCTTAAACATAGTAGGTTTTTATACCCCCTTAAACATAGTAGCTTTTTGGGGGATTTTTATTTTCTTATTTAGAATGATTCTATATAATACTTTTGCGTTCTTCTTCATCTTTGCAAAGTAGTCAATTAAAGAAATTTATTTTGTTAATGTTGAGTTAAAATAGTATACACTTAATTTAAGGTACTTTTTAAGCTATTTAAGACACTTTTAATTAGTTTTGATACATAGGCATTAGAAACTTACAAAAGTCTATTAAAATAAAATCCCCTCAGAGAAAAAAACGTATTTATTAACAAAATTGTTGATTATTTAGAATTAATATAAATTAATATTTCTTTTGTTAATTATTTGTTAATTAAATTTATTTACTTATCTTTGAGTAAATTTAAAACACACAATATGAAAAAACTAATACAAAAAATAATCTTAAGTAAAGTATTTGTTGCTTTATTTATTTACTCTTCAGCATTGATAGTATTAACTTTTTTAATGCTCGGAGAATCACTAATTGAAACCATAATTTTTAACCTTTTAAATTAATACTATGAAAACACAAAAATTTATATTAATATGTAATGAATATTTAATTAGTCCTAATTTAGTCATTGAACAAATAACAAATACTTTTTCAGGACAAATAAACATTCCTTTAAAAATAGCTGATATTATAAGCGATGAAAATAAAACAAGAGAATTTATACAAAATAACTTTTAAACTAAACACATGAAAACACAAATAATTTCAACCTTTTACAATTCCTATAATGATGAATCATGGCAGGAAATACATGATTTCTATTTAGATAATGAGCTCAATAAATATACTTTAAAAGAATATGCAGAGCATGTTAACGACTGGATTCATACAGATAATGACATAGTTAAAATGTCTTTTTGTTTTGAATGTTCAGCAAAAGAATCTACAAAGTATAAAATGACTAAAGATTTATTTTCTAATAATGGGAAAGTATATTTTAAATATGATGAAATAAACAATGAATTAATAACACTATAAAATAAAAACTATGAACACACAAACAGAAAACAAAACAGAAATAATAATTTCAACAATAGAACACCCTGAAAGATTAAAAAAAGATAAAATATGGGATTATAAAAGCTGGGGGAATGGTTATTTAGAAATACCTAAAGAACACCCAACACACGACTATATAAGTTCTTGTGTTGATGACTGGGGATTTACAGAGAGCTTCTGTAATGAAGAAATAACATATCACAGACATACAGAGACAGGATTTAAAATTGGCTTTGATACATTACATGTTTACAACAATGAAAGCCATAATAAAGAATGGGTGCTTTCTAAATGCAATGAAATTAAGGACTATATAAATAGTTTAGAATTTAGAAAAAAGGCAATAGGCTCAACATATCGCAAAATATGGGATTATGAAATGAAGATAAAAGAATTAAAAGAATATGTTAACAAAATAGAAAACTTAAAATAAATATCATGACTATACAAATGACAAAAACAACCCTTAGAAAAAACCCAAACACAAAAACAACTTATATTGTTGAAGGTGAAAAAACCGAGACAATAACTGAAGAGAATTACGATAACATAACTTCTAAAGAAACTCAAAGATATTTCAGAAGGTTGGGAGGTTCAGAGACTGCTCAAAGGTCTTATACTTGTAGAGGTTATTTAATAACTAGACTAACCTCAATTAGCCCAGACAGACAAAGAAAAAGCTTATATAGGTTTAAGTTCAGTTAATAGATTAAACCCCCTTAAACACGCTATAAAGCCCCTTTAATTAGGGGTTTTTTTATACCTTATATTCACCCCTTTAGAGTAATGGACTTTTTTTATAACTCTTTTGTAATTAGATAGAGTAAGTATTTCAGATATAACAAACATTATTGATTTCCTCCCTTTTAAGCGACTATCTCCATTCAACCTATACATACATATCACTTAAACATTAAAGTGTCTTAGAAAGCTTTATATTAAGTCATTGAAACTTTAACATAATATTAACAGAAATTATTTGTATATTAACGTAAAATGAGTATGCAGTAGCTGAGTAGCCCTCTTCTATGAATTCAAACCATTTTGAGGCAGGGGGTACCCTTTTTCTTGCAAGTAACATTCTATTAGGCACCCCAGAAATTTATAAGCAAAGTCATTTTAGTAGCAAGTAGAAGTAGATTACAACGGTGCGTTGCAAGAGTACTTTTATATATAAAACTAATAGATAGTTCTCTTCTGTAGTATGCACCCCCTAAACATCTTTAATTAAATAGAAATATGCAGGTAAGGTTGAATAATGTTTGGGTGCTGTACAAAAGATGATTAAAAGAATAACATTGCAATCACTTAGCTGACTTAGAGTACCTGAACCAACTGACTTACACTTGTGACAGAAGTTTAGGAACTTGTTATGTAGATTTCCAACTACAATAAGATAACTGCAATATAGTGTTTTTGTTCAACCTATACAAGCTATATGAGGTAGTTTATACTTAATCTAAATAACATAATTGACAAATATTGTCAACAATACACACTTACTATAAAGCATTGGTGGTACAGAATACTACTTTTTTAGTTATCATATTATATATGAATATATGGCAATAATAGAATTAGAATTAAAGGTACCACAAAAGTTAGAAGCTATTAAACTTAGACAGTATCAAGAATACTTAAAGATACAGAAGGAGAATGAATCTAATGAAGATGCTGCAAACTTTCTTAACTCTAAGTGTATTCAGATATTCTGTGGATTAACATTAAAGGAATCTTATAATCTACCTGTAACAATGTTTGATGGGGTACTTAACCAAATAGGTAAATGCTTTGAAGAACCTACTCCACTAATAAAAGAGTTTAGTATGACTGGTTCTAATGGTGTAGAGGTCAGCTTTGGTATGATACCTGCTTTAGACGAAATGACATTTGGTGAGTATGTAGATTTAGAAAGCTTTATGTCTGATTGGGATAGTATGCATAAAGCAATGGCTGTACTATACAGACCTATTAAATATAATAACAATGGAAAATATCTAATTGAAGATTATGATGGTACAGATAAGTACTGGGAGGTAATGAAAGATGCTCCTGTTAATGTTGCTTTAGGTGCAATGGTTTTTTTTTATCGTTTAGGGAAAAAATTATGCAAATATACGATGGACTATTTACTCCTTCAGCAAAATCAGAAGGAAGCTTCAACGCAGGAGAAGGCTTTGGAAAGAAATGGGGATGGTATCAATCAATTTATGCTCTCGCTGGAAAAGACGTATCAAGAATTAGTGAAGTCACAAAAATTTCATTACACCAGTGTTTGATATGGTTAGAGTTTGAAAAGGAGAAAAACGATTTAGAACAAAAGATGATTAAAAACGCTTATAATAAAAATAGATAATGACACAAGTATACGACATACTAGACAAAGTAAGAGACAAGCTAAGAGATAATCCTAATGTATTTACAGTAACCTTTGGAGATATTAGTGAAGTTGACTTAAACAAGACAACAATATTCCCTCTAAGCCACCTTACAATAACAAATGTAACCTTTGAGAGAAGTGTAATTAATTTTACTATAGCTCTTATGTGTATAGACATAGTAGATTATAATAAAGAGAAGTATGATGATGATATATTCTATGGCAATACTAACCTACAAGACGTTTACAATACTCAACTACAAGTAGTGAATGATGTTGTACAGTCTGTTAGAAGAGGTAGTTTGTTTGATAGTAAGATACAGATTATAGGAGAACCATCTGCTACTCCTTTTCAAGATAGATATGAGAATGAATTAGCTGGATGGGGTATAGAAATACAAGTAAGTATGATTAATGATATAAGTATCTGCTAATGCGAGTAACTAACTTAAGAGCTGAACTAAAAAAGTATGGTAGACTGTACAAACAGAAGTTTAAATCTGAAATAAAAAAAGACGATACTTATGCTTCTGGTAATTTGTATAGAAGCGTTAATTATATTCCAGATTTTAATGATAATTATTCTGAAATATCATTAGTAGCTAACAAATATATAGAACAAATATCTGAGGGAAGGAGAATAGGTGTAACACCTTCAAGTACAAAAATATTAGAATGGGCTAAACAAAAAGGAATTACTCCAGAAAAAGGTACAGCTAGTGATAGCAACATGAAAAGAATGGCTTTTGCTATAGCAAGGTCTATAGGTGTTCATGGTATGCTTAAAAAATATGGCTTTAAAGGAAGTAATATAATAGATACAGTATATAATTCTTTATCTCAAGAAATGGAGGTAGATATAATTAAAGCCTATGAATTAGATTTAAACGAAGCAATAAAGAAACAAGTAAAATAAAATAAATGTCAACAGTAATTAACACACGAAGTCCTTTCTATAAGAAAATATCTAATGCTAGTTTATCTTATGCAAAGCTAGAGCTATATGTATGGACTGGAGTATATGCAGACAGAACAGCTGCTGATAAAAAATATACTATAACAAAAGAAGAACTAGGAACAAACAATTATGTCACTTTTGAATTAAGTGAACTTATAAGAGACTACATGATAACTGAGTATAATGATTATGCTACAGATACTTTATGGGTAGATGCAGATGTAACGATATACGATGAGAATGATGCTATAGTACAAGTCAATTCACAAGACACAACTATTTATCCATTCTTAGCAATAGATGGTTACGGTTACTTTGAAGATGCTATTAATCCTAGAAGTGTTGAGTATACTACTCCTATGGTCCTTCAACATAATACTGATATTTATTATTATGGAGGATATGATATTAAGATTCCTATATATGCAGAAGCTCAAACAATCACAGCTACTTTAACAAGTACAGCAGGTGCTAATGTAAATTGGGATAATGCAGATGACTTCTGGGATACATACGATGTCACTTGGGGGTCAGGACAAACTCCTGTAGTAATCACCGATAATGGTAACACAAATCAAAAGATACAATACTTAATTATAACAGACACTGAAGATTTAAATGATGGAGATACTGTAACTATATCTAGTACTAATGGCTCTTACTCAGATATTGTAATAACACTTAGAAAAGTATGTGAACCTAAGTTCACTCCTCTTAGTGCAATATTCTATAATAAGTATGGAGCATTACAAAACTTATGGTTCTTCAAAAAATCAATGACTGATATTTCTATAAAGTCTAATAAGTTTAAGAATAATATAATTGACTTTGATAATTCAGGAGGAAGCCCATCTTACTCTTTGTCTAAGCATCAAGAAAAAATATTTATGGCAAATGGTAAAGAATCTATTACAATGAATACTGGATTCTATGAAGAAAGCTTTAATGAAGTAATTAGACAAATGTTATTATCAGAACAAGTTTGGGTTTATGACGGCACAAATACTTTACCTATAAATCTTAAATCTAATACACTACTATTCAAAAAAGGAGTTAATGACAAACTAATTAGTTATACAGTATCATTTGACTATGCTTATGATAAAATAAATAATATACAATAGTGAAACAACCTATACTATACATAAAGGACAGCGAAGGCAATTATAAGCAAATAGAAATGTTTAGTGATGAGACTATTACTATAACATCTAAAATACAGGATGTAAGAGATATATCTAAAGTGTTTACTGATTTTACTAAACCTTTTACAATTCCAGCATCTAAAGAAAACAATAAATTATTTCAACATTGGTACAACTATGATATTGATAATGGATTTGATAATAGAATAAAAAAAGATGCTTTATTAGAAATAAATTATTCTCCATATAAAAGTGGAAAAATACAATTAGAATCTGTTAACCTTAAAGACAACAAGCCATATTCTTACAGTGTAATATTCTATGGCAATACAGTAGAGCTTGGGACACTAATGGGAGATGATAAGTTAGACGTATTAGTCTATTTAGATAACAATTATAATCACCCCTATAATTCAACTAACGTAAGACTAGCTGTTAGAAACGGATTGTTTTCTCAGTCTATAATATATCCTCTAATATCTCATACTAAAAGATTCTATTATGATTCTACTAATAGAATACCTCAGTTTAGTGGCAACTTATATCATGATTCTACCAATCCTTCTGATAATCAAGGAGTGTCTTGGTTAGATGTAAAACCTGCTGTTAAATGCTTAAACATAGTAGAGGCAATAGAAGATAGATATAACATAACATTCACTAGAGATTTCTTTGGTACTGCTCCGTTTTCTAACTTATACTTATGGTTAAGCAGAAACAAAGGAAAAATAGGAGGAGATGATGATATATTAAAAACAAGACTTATAGGGGATTGGACTTATACAGGAACAGGAAGTAATCCTTTTAATGTATCAGGAAATTTAATTACATTTTCTGTTGTTAAGAACACAAACTCATTTACTGTTGAATTAGACATAACACCTACAGACACTGGAAGATATACTTTAAAACTCGTGGACATAGAAAATGATGTTACTTTAATAGAGGAAGATAATTTGCAGGGAAGTACTAGTATATCTGAAGCATTCTTAAACACAGGAAGTCATCAATTAAGATTTATATTAGAGTCTACTGAATCTATATCTTTTGATGCTGATTTAACTGTTGAAGAGGTTTTATTTACTATACCAACGCAAGTAACAACAGCAAACTATGAAGCTAATGGTATATCAACTACTGAAGAAATAATTATTACAGATAATGTGCCAGAAATAAAAAATATAGATTTTTTTACTGGTATATTTAAAATGTTTAATCTAACAGCATATTATATTGATGACGTAGCAGACTCTGACTTTGGGAAAATATATGTAGACACTTTAGATAATTATTATGCTGATGCAATAAACAATCCTTCTTCTGGAAGTTATGATATAAGCAGTATGGTAGATATATCAAATACTAATGTAGATGCTCCTGTCAATTATACTGGAATAGATTTTAAATATGAAGAGCCAAGTACATTACTTGCTATAAATCACAAAGAGCAATTTAATGATATATTTGGAGATGAAAGAACAAGATTGACAAATATAGATAAGGGAGAAATATATTCTGTAGAAACACCTTTTGAACACATGAAGTTTGAAAGGTTATTTGACGACAATAAGTCTAGTAGCAGTCCTTATCATACTGGAGCAAATGATACTTACTTAACAGATATACTTTGGGGATATTCTGCTGATGGTGAATTTAGTGGTGATTATGTTATTAAGGTTCAAGGGTCTGCAACCAATACTTTATCCAATAAACTAAAAGATACTTCTGAGGATTTCACTAAGAAAAATTTAGCAGTAGGAGATATAATAAGAAATTTAACAAATAATAAATCTGCATTAATAACAGCCTTAGACAGTGCAGATACTTTGTCTGTTTCTAACAATGTGTTTTCTTCAGGAGACAATTACATGATACTTGAAGATTATACACAAGGAAACTATGAACCTACTTTAACTAAACCCTTAATATTTTATGGAATAAGAGAATCACAGCCTACTGAAGACAAGGCTATAAATTGGATTAGTGGAGGACAAGACTATTTATCTTTTTACTTTAGACCATCTAACACAAATGAAGACGGAACTTCTTCTACTGCTCCATCTCATACAATTAATTTTGATAATGAGGTAGATGAATGGAATCTAAAAGACTATGGAGGTGATACAAATTCTTTATTTAAGAAGTTTTACAAGGAATATATAGAGGATATATTTGACCCTAAAAAAAGAATGTATAAAGTAAAAGCATACTTAACGACAGAGGTTTTTCTTAATATGAGATTAAATGATAGATTTATTATCAATAATAGAGTGTTTATAATAAACTCAATAAAGACAAACTTAAAGACTGAATTAAGCGAGATAGAATTATTAAACGTAGTAGATAACGAATTACCATCATGATAAAGAACATAATAGACTTACTAAATTCTTCTGATTGGTATATATATGATGAAGATATAGATATAGCAAAAGGAAAATATAAATCTCCAGAGACTTGGAATGAAATAAAAAAAAGTATAAAACGAAACACATACAACAATGGCTGAAAATATTATAAAAACATTTACTATAAGAGTAGATACGTCTAATGGAAAATTTGAAGTAGATGGACTAACTCAGGGCTTTGTTAAGCAAGAGACTGCATTAAAAAGCTTGAATAAAGAAGTACAAAAACAAAACAAAGAACTAGGTAAGTTAGTTGATAAATCTGGATTAGCAGGTGCTGCTGTTGTTGAAATTGGTAGAACTATATCTGACTCGAACTATGGTATTACTGCGATGGCTAACAACATATCTCAGTTATCTACATTATTAGTTACATTAATTGCTACTACAGGAGGTACTAAAAATGCTTGGGATGCGTTAATGAAAGCTTTTAAAGGACCCCTAGGAATTATTGTTATATTTCAAATTATAGTTGCTCTTATAGAAAGATTTGCAATGAAGCAAAAGGAAGCTAGTAAAGCAGTTGAATATTTCGAAACTAAATTAAAAAGCCAAAACAGAGAACTTGAAGTTTACATAAAAAGGATTAATGATTCAAACACTTCAGACGAAAGAAGAAATGATTTGTTAATGGAAATGGCTACTTTGAACGAAGATTTAAATTTATTATTAAACGATAGAAACGCAAATGAAGAAGAGCTTATAAGAAGAGCAAATGAATATTATGAAATTGCTAAATTAAAAACAGAAGCAGATTTATTAAACAAAATATTACAAGATGAAGTCAGGGAACTTGATGGTGAAAGAATAAAAATACAAAAAGAATTAATAAGATTACAAAGAGAAGAGCAATATCTTTTAGACGACCCTATATTAGACCAGTCTTATCAAGGTAAAGCAAATTTAAGAGATATACAAGCTGATATAATAATACAGCAAGAAAGGTTAAATGTTCTTAATGAAGATAGAAACATAATTGAAGAGGACTTTTTAGCCGTTAGAGAATCTTTAAATGAACTTGAAACAAGGAGAATCGCTAATGCCCCTAAGTCTGTTTCTTTTTATGAAGAACAAATATCATTATTAAAAAAACAAAGAGATGCTACTGCTTTAACTAAAGAAGAATATGATTCTTATACTGGAGCTATTAAACTAAATGAAGATGCAATAAAAAGTATTACTGGAGAAGAAGAGAAAAGTACTAAAAAAAGAAAAGGGTTTGTGTCTAAAAAGTTACTGTTTGATGATGATATATTAAAATCAGAACAGAATGTAACAAAACAAACTATACATGGCAAAGAACAACAATTAAGAGCTGAATCACAATATCAAATTGATTTAGCAAGAATTAAGTTTGAAGAATATGCTGACAGAGAACAGGATAGAGTAGATGCGATAGAAGACCCTAAGCTAAGAGCAAAAGCTCAAGTTAAAGCAGATAAATCTATAGCAGAATCAAGAGATTCTTTGTCTAGGTTTATAATACAAAAATCTGAAGAAACAAGCACTAGAATAAATTTATTAAGGATAAATGATTTACAAAAAGCTAGACTAGCTCAAGCTGATTTTATGGATGCAGAAGCAGAAGCTTTATTATCTTTTAATGCTTTAATGGCAACAAATGAACTAGACAGAATAGCATCTGAAAGATTGTTAAATGATGAAGAACATAAAAATAAACTTGATAAAATAGATGAAGAAATAGCTGCAAGAAAATTAGCCAAGCAGAGTTATGTTGATTTAGAAGAAGAAAAAACAAATGAAGTTAATGAATACGAAAGACAACAAACTAAATTCAAAGAGAAAGAAGAAAAAACAAAACTTGCTATAGCTAACCAAGTAGGTCAAGCTATAATTGGAATAGCAGGAGAAGGTTCTGCTGTAGGTAAAGCAGTTGCAGTTGCTATGGCTATAATGAATACAAAAGAAGCTATTACTGCTGCATTAGGAGCTAAACCTTATGGTCCTTGGAATATTGCACAAGCGGTTGCAGTTGGTGCATTTGGTATGCAACAAGTAAAAGAAATTATGGCTACTAAGTTACCAGTTGGTGGTGATGGTGGTGGGGGAGGTGCAGCTTCAGTTTCTGTAGCAGCTCCAGACTTCAACGTAGTAGGTCAAGGTGCAGGTAGTCAATTAGCTGGTGTAGTTGGTTCTAGGTTTGGTGAACCAATAAAAGCTTATGTGTTAAGTTCTGATGTTAGTTCTGCTCAAGAACTAGATAGAAAAATAGACTCAACAGCTACAATAGGATAAATAAAACAAAACTTAAATAATAAAGTTACCATATTATGAAAACAATAGAATTATATATTGATGAAGAAAACGAATTTAGTGGAATAGAAGCTATAAGTGTTGTCGAGAATCCAGCAATAGAAGAAGATTTCATTGCATTAAAGAAACAACAAGTACAACTTGCTGAAGTAGATAAAGAGAAAAGAATCCTTATGGGAGCTGCTCTTGTACCTAATAAAAAAATATACAGAACTAATGGAGAAGATGAATACAATATATTCTTTAGTGAAGATACTGTTAGAAAAGCATCTGAATTATTCTTATCAAGAGGAAAGCAAAACAATTCAACTTTAGAACATGACGTTAAACTCAATGGGTTGTCTGTTGTAGAATCTTGGATTATAGAAGACAAAAAGAAAGATAAGTCTAAAAAGTATGGTTTTGATTTACCAATAGGAACTTGGATGGTTTCTGTAAAAGTAAACAATGATGAAATATGGAATGACTTTGTAAAGGAAGGTAAGGTAAAAGGATTCTCTATAGAAGGTTTCTTTGCTGATAAATTAGATGATAGACCAAGAGAAAGTGTAGAAGAAGACTTTGATGAAATGGAGGCATTATCTAAATTATATGAAATGGAAGAAGCATTCTTAGATTCACAAGAAGTAGAATTAGAATCTTATAATGATTATCCACAAGGTGCAGTAAACAATGCAAAGAGAGCTTTAAAGTATAAAGAAGAAAATGGTAGTTCTTGTGGAACTTCTGTAGGCTGGAGAAGAGCTTCACAGTTAGCTAATAAACAAAAAATAACAAGGTCCACGATTGCTAGAATGGCTAGTTTTAAAAGACACCAACAAAACAAAGATGTTCCTTATACAGAAGGATGTGGTGGTATTATGTGGGATGCTTGGGGGGGTAGTGCTGGTGTTAACTGGGCTATATCTAAACTTAAAAGAATAGACAAGAAGGTAAACAATTCAGTTACTGCATTATACTCTGAAATAATAAATGATGACTATGCTATTATAGATGATAGATTAGCATACTCTTCTGAAGAAAAAGCATTAGAAATGGCTAAAGATTTAGGATGTGAATTAATACACGAGCATGAGTATGAAGGAAAGATGTGGTATATGCCTTGTGAATCACATTCAGTAGAAGCAGGAGCTACTACTAAAAGTCCTTGTTGGGATGGTTATGAGCAAAAAGGTTATCAGATTATAGATGGTAAAAGAAGACCTAATTGTGTTAAAAAGAAATAATGAGAAGAAAGTATAAAAAAACACCAAGCAGAACAAGTCCTAAATCATCAAGAAGAGGTTGTTTGTGTAAAGATGGAACTTACTCAAAGAAATGTTGTGATGGTTCTTTACAGGCTCAAGGTATAGGCAATATAAGTGGAGAAGTTACTGTTGGAGATGAATACTACTATAGAGTACAAAGATGTGGTCATTCTATGCATAAAGAGATTCATTTACACGATACTCAGCTTATAGTAGGTAATGTTTATTACTTAGAGTTTGAAAACTCAGGTCATAGTAATTGTTATACTGTACTTAATGTTGCTTCTAGTGGAGAACACCATATAGAATCAGCTACACTGTATGATGACTGTGACGCTTGTACAGCAGCTAACTAAAAATACAACAAAAATAAAGGCTTGAGGTTATCAAGTTATACTGTTAATTTAAATCAATAATATATGAAAGCTACCGACATCGTAGACAAATTTAAGAAAATCTTACTATCTGAGACTGAAGAAGTCAAAGAGATAGAAGTAAAAGAAGATGTACAATTAGCTGAAGAAGTTATCGAAGAAGTAAAAGATGAAGTTTCTGATGAGATTCCTGTAGAGGAAATTGAAAAAGAAGATTTATACGCTACTAAAGAAGAACTTTCTAAAGCTATTGCTGAAGTAAAAGCAATGTACGACCAATTAATGGAATCAATGAGTGACGAAAAGTCTCCTGAAGTTCCACAAGAATTGAATTCTGAAGAAGTATCAGAAAAAAGTGAAGTGGAATTATCTTCACAGGAATCAGAAGTAGAGCCTATTGCTCATTCTCCTGAGTCCAATGTAGAAAAAAACAATGTTCATTTGTATGGTCAAAAAAGACCTCAAACAATAATGGATAGAGTATTAAACAAAATATCATAATAAAACCAAAACTAAAATAATTAAAAATGGCTACTACAACTTCAATTACAAGTACTTATGCTGGAGAGTTTGCTGGAAAGTATATCTCTGCTGCATTATTATCTGGTTCTACTATAGAAAATGGTGGGATTTCAGTAAAACCTAACGTAAAATTTAAAGAAGTAATCAAGAAAGTCGCTACAAGCGGACTTATTGCTAATGCTTCTTGTGATTTTGCTGACACAGGTTCAGTTACATTAACTGAAAGAATCCTTCAACCAGAAGAGTTCCAAGTTAACATTGAACTATGTAAAAAAGACTTCCGTTCTGACTGGGAAGCTATTCAAATGGGATATTCTGCATTTGATAAATTACCTCCACAATTTAGTGATTTCTTAATCTCTCATGTTGCTGCTAAAGTTGCTGAGAAGACTGAGCAAAATATCTGGAGTGGTGTTAACGCTAACGCTGGTGAATTTGACGGATTCTCTACTTTATTAGCTGCTGATTCTGACGTTATAGATGTAACTGGTTCTGCAATTACTTCTGCTAACGTAATCGCTGAATTAGGTTCTATCGTAGATGCAATTCCTTCTTCTTTATACGGACAAGAAGATATGTATTTATATGTATCACAAAATATCGCTAGAGCTTACGTAAGAAGCTTAGGTGGATTTGGTGCTTCTGGATTAGGTGCTGCTGGTACAAACTCTCAAGGAACTCAATGGTGGAACAACGGTTCATTAAGCTTCGATGGTGTAAAAATCTTTGTTGCTAATGGATTAGCTGATGACACTGCTGTTGCAGCTGAAAAATCTAACCTATACTTTGGAACTGGATTATTATCTGACCACAACGAAGTTAAAGTTATCGATATGGGTGACTTAGATGGTTCTCAAAATGTAAGAGTAATCATGAGGTTTACAAGTGGAGTACAATACGGAATCGGAGGAGATATCGTATACAGAGTAAACGCTTAATAATAATTAAATAAAGGGTGGGTTTAACCACTCACCCTTTTAATACTAACTTTTAAAAAACTAATAATATGTCTTGTAATTTAACACTATATCGTTCAGAGCCTTGCAAGGATAGCGTTGGTGGATTGGATAAAGTTTACTTTGTTAATTATGGCACAATGGGAGATATCACTTATGATTCAACAAATACAGATTCTATAGAAGCTGTTGCTGGTACTCCAAGTGCTTATGAATACGATATTAAAGGAACTTCATCTTTTACACAAAACATTCAATCTAGTAGAGAGAATGGAACAACTGCTTTTGAGCAAGTACTAGAACTTTCTTTACACAAACTAACTGTTGCTGACCACAAGGAATTAAAATTACTTTCTTGGGGAAGACCTCATGTTATCATAAAAGATAATAATGGAAACTATTTCTTGTCTGGATTAGAGCATGGAATGGATGTTTCAGGAGGAACTGTTGTAACAGGTGGTGCTATGGGAGATTTAAGTGGATACACATTAACGTTAACAGGAATGGAAAAGCTTCCTGCTAATTTCTTAGATGCTGACCCAACAACTACTGGGTTTACTGTTGTAAACTCTTAAACATAGTACACTATTAAACATAGTAGATATAAAGGGGCTTTTTGCCCCTTTTTCTATATAAAACAAAATCAATACTTTTCAGTTATCTTATTATGATAAGATTACTTCCAAATACAAATTCTCAGACGATTAACATAATCCCTAGAGACAAAACGTCTTTGTCAAGTATAAATCTTACTATAACACAAGACGGAACTAACAAAAGCGAAACACTAACAAACCTTACAGCTTCTGACAATGGAAACTTTGTTTCTGTATCATTAGCTTCTACTATACTAAAAGATGAAACTGCTTATTACTTACAATTTAGTAAAGGTGGTGATTTATGGTATAGAGATAAGGCTTATGTAACTTCTCAAACAAATGATGAAGTAATACACACATTAAACACGAACAAGTACACTGAATATGGTGCTGGTTCTGAAGACGAATACATAGTAATATAATATGGAAAATAAAAATATTAGAGTAGTCAATTTATCTGGTTATGAAATACCAGAAATAAAAGAGGTCTACGGAAAAGACTGGGTTCAATACGGAGATAACAATGATTACTTTGATGAACTTATAGATAAATACTTAGGAAGTCCTACAAATGCTAGATGTATAAATGGTATTGTAGATATGATTTATGGTAGAGGATTAGAAGCTACAGACAGTGAGATAAAACCTGAGATGTATGCTAAAATGAAAATGCTCTTGAAACAAAGGGATTTAAGACGTGTTGTAAACGATTATAAGATGTTAGGTCAAGCTGCCGTTCAAGTGGTCTATAACAAGCGGAAAACAGCCATTGTGAAGGTGCTACACTTTCCTATGGAGACTCTTAGAGCAGAAAAAGCTAAAAAAGGTCAAATTGAAGCTTATTACTATCATCCTAAGTGGTGTGATATAAAGCCTAGTGACAAACCTAAAAAAATACCTTCTTTTGGTAATGGTTCTAAAAGAGAAGTTATAGAAATATATGTATTTAAACCATATAGGTCAGGATTTTATTACTACTCTCCAGTAGATTATCAATCTTGTTTACAATATGCAGAACTAGAAGAAGAAGTAAGTAATTATCATATAAATAATATAAAGAATGGATTACAACCTTCTTTATTAATAAATTTTAACAATGGAGTACCTAATGA
>ENA-UOXV01001935-UOXV01001935.1-marine-metagenome-genome-assembly--contig:-NODE-1935-length-27853-cov-14.350133_pt1 | contig 27853 bp, 31 predicted proteins | sample MGYA00238165_ERZ766961 | MGnify/ENA primary metagenome ERZ766961 (study PRJEB28924, sample SAMN03173240) | marine metagenome | biome: Marine; feature: Water; material: Subsurface seawater | place: North... | reverse complement strand
GATGGTGATTTAAGACGAGCACTTCTGGATAATCATTTATTAACGGATTGCATTGAAGATGTTATGACAAAAAACCCAATTACTTTAAAAGAAAACCAATTAGCGATCGATGCTATTAATAAAATGGAAAAATCTAAAATTAACAGTTTCTTAGTTTTAAATATAGAAGGTGATTTAGTTGGGGTGATTAATTTACAAGATTTACTGAAATCAAAAGTAATCTAATGGAAACAAAATTTTCAGCTTTTTTTGTTCTTTTCTTCGTATTAATAATTGCAATATCTTCTTATTATTTAAAAAATGAGGTTATACGAGAATTCTCAAGCAATGAACAAAAGCTTACAGGGGCCCCAGAATTTTTTTTAAAAAACTTTTCTTCAAAACAAACAAAAAAAGATGGGAGTCTTAAATTTATTTTTTCCGGAAATGAAATGAAAAGTTTTAAGCATGCTGATATTACAAAAGTTAAATTCCCAATATTTAAAAAATTTGAAAATAATATTGAACATTCATTAATCGTAAGTGAAAATGCAGACATTATTAACAAAGGGGATCAAATTATTCTTAAAGATAATGTATCTTTGACAAGATTTCCAACAAAGACCCGTAAACAATTAAAATTATTTACAAATGAACTTAATATTTTCCCAAATGATGATTATGTTTCATCGAGCCAACCAATCAAAATTGTTCAGGAACCAAACATAGAAATTAATGGGGTTGGCATGATTTATAACAAGACTGAAAACACATTTAAAATTTTAAAAAAAGTTACCGTATATTATGAAAAACCTAAAAAGTAATATTTTTACTAAAAAAATATTTTTACTAATCTCTTTGATCATTTCATTTGACGTATTAAGTGAAAAAAGTGATAAAGATAAACCTATTGAAATAGAGGCAGATTCAATGACCGTTGATGACTCTAAGAGCACTAGTATTTATGAGGGTGATGTGATTTTAACTCAAGGCACATTAATAATTAAAGCTGATACATTAATCGTAAGAGAGGATAAACAAGGTTTTCAGCACAGTACTTCTATTGGAAAACCTACAACCTTTAAGCAAAAAATGGAGGGGTCTGATAAATTTATTCAAGGAAAAGCTCTAAGAATTGAATATGATGGGCACATGGATAAAATTCATCTTTATAAAAATGCTGAAGTAAAACGTGGTGATGATATTGTTGTTGGTGATTATATTACTTACGATGCCAATGCCGAAATTGCTCAAGCCATGTCAAATAATAGTTCTACGTCGGGAAAAAAATCTCGAACGAAAGCTATCATAAAACCAAAAGACTAAATTATGTCTGAACTCTCTATTCAAAATTTAAGAAAAAGTTTTAAACAAAATAAAGTTGTTAAAGATATATCGTTGACTGTTAATAGTGGCGAGGTCATCGGCTTGCTTGGGCCAAACGGCGCTGGTAAAACCACTTCTTTTTACATGATAGTTGGTTTAGTCCAGGCTGATCACGGAACAATTGAAATTGATGGTATGAATATCACAAAGAGTCCAATTCACTTTCGAGCAAAAAAAGGTATTTCTTACCTGCCGCAAGAGCCCTCAATATTTAGAAAAATGACGGTGTCTCAAAATATCCTTTCTATTATTGAGCTCAATGAAAAGTCAAAATCTAAACAAAATAATAAATTAAATGAATTGCTTGATGAGCTTAATATACAGCACATTAAAAATCACACCGCAATCAGCCTATCTGGAGGCGAAAGAAGGAGAGTTGAAATTGCTCGATGCCTTGCAACAGACCCAAAATTTATTTTACTGGATGAGCCTTTCGCTGGAATAGACCCCATCGCAGTCATTGACATTCAAAACATAATTACTCAACTAACATATAAAAATATTGGTGTTCTAATTACAGATCATAATGTAAGAGAAACATTGGGGATATGCGATCGAGCTTACATTGTCAATCAAGGAGAAATATTTGCTTCAGGTATACCGCGTGACATTGTAGCAAATCAAAAAGTTAAAGAAATTTATTTAGGGAAAAATTTCGTATTGTAATGAAGCTTAGCTTTAATCTTAAATTATCCCAGTCCCTAAAATTAACCCCTCTTCTTCAGCAATCAATCAAATTATTGCAAGCATCGCAGGTTGAGATAAATGATTTAATTAATGACTATATTAATGAAAATCCATTCCTAGAGTACGAGGATAATCTCAGTATTTCTAAGCCTAGAAATCAGTACACAAAAAATTATAACGCCAATGAAAATCAAGATGATTTTTATGATATTTTTGAAAATCAAACAAAAAATCTGACTTTAAAAGAGTTTTTAATAGAAAACTCTGGGGTATTCTCAATGTCAGAAAGAGAGCAGTTAGTATTTTATTATTTAATTGATGCAATAAATGATGATGGTTATTTGATCACAGATTTTCATGATTTAATAAATGATATCCCCATATCACCAGAAATAAGCTTCTTTGAATTAGAGGCAGCTCTCAAAACTATTCAAGCATGTTCACATCCTGGAATTGGTTCTCGAAATTTAAGTGAATGTTTAACCTTGCAACTAGAAAATATAAAAGATACAAAAAATATAACAAAAATTGCACAAATAATTACAAAGGATTATTTAAACTATATTCCAGCAAATAAGGTGAGTGAATTATCAAGGATAATAAGAGTATCAGAAGATGAAATTCAAACTGCTATCAAGCTAATAAAAAGTCTGAACCCAAGACCCGGGCAAATTTTTAAAGCCATTGAAAAGAATGACTTTATCAATCATGACTTGGAGGTGATCAAAAAAAATAATCAATGGGAAATATTTCTCAATGATGAAGAGTTCTTAAAATTGAAAATAGTAAATCATTATGATGAATTGCTTCAAAAAGAAAATTCCTTAAAAGAGAAATTTCAAGAAGCAAGATGGCTGGTAAAAAATCTTGAGCAACGATCAATTACTATATTAAGAGTGTCGAAAGAAATAATGTCATACCAAGTAAATTTTTTAGCTAATGGTGAAGAGTTTATAAAGCCATTAAAATTAAAAGATATTGCTGAAAAATTAGAACTGCATGAATCGACAATTTCGAGAGTAACTAATAACAAATTTATTAAAACACCTCATGGATTGTTTGAGCTTAAATTTTTCTTTAGTAAGGGTGTAGCCTCAACGGAAAAAGATGGTACTTCATCAAAGTCAATTCTAGCCAAGATCAGATATATAGTGAATAATGAAGATAAAAAGAAACCTTACTCTGATGAAAAAATTGTCTTATTACTTAAACAGGAAGGGATCGTAGTGGCTCGAAGAACAATTGCAAAGTACAGGGATATTTTAAATATTGCTCCCTCTAATCAAAGAAAAGGATAAAAAAAATGAATTTAAGCATTAGTGGTCATCAACTTGAAATTACTGCTTCACTAAAAGACCACATAGAGAAAAAATTCACAAAATTAACTAATCATTTTGATCATGTGATTGATGCAAAATTTACATTAAGTGTTGAAAAGCTCAATCATGTTGCCGAAGCAACCATTCACTTACCGAAAGCAGATTTACATGCTATTTCTACTGATGAAAATATGTATCATGCAATTGAGCTAGTGATAAATAAACTTGATAGACAGGTTATAAAATTTAAAGAAAAAACTTTTGATCATCATCAACTTGATGGGTCAATCAAACGTAAGATCGATTAAATCATGGTTGGATATCTTCTTGTCACTCACGGTGAAATAGGAAGCTCACTTGCTGACTGTGTTTATCATATTTTTAATAAAAAAATTTCTCGATTAGACTGTATTTCAATTAATCCAACAGATGATATTGATAAGAAAAAAATAGCTATTTCACAAAAAATTAAGAAAAATAACTCCGGAGATGGTGTCATTATTTTTACAGATATTATTGGAGCAACCCCATGTAATATTTTAAAAGATTTTATTATCAAGAATAAAGTTGAAGTTTTAACTGGTGTGAATGCAGCCATGCTTATCAAAGCACTTTCTTCAAAAAATAAAGATTTAAATAATATTATCCAAGACTGCATAGAGGCAGCTGAAGAAAATATTTTACAGATTGATCCAAATGATTAAAAAAAAAATAAAAATCATTAATAAACTAGGGCTGCATGCAAGGGCCTCGAGCAAACTTACTGAGTTAGCAAGCAAATTTAAATGTGAAATCAAAATAAAAAAAGGGAATGAAGAGGCGGATGCAAAGAATATGATGGATATTCTTATGTTATCGGCTAGTTTTGAATCAAAAGTGGATGTTACTTTTTCAGGAATTGATGAGAAAAAAGCAGCAGAAGAAATAGAAAAGCTTTTTTTAAACTTTTTTGGTGAAGGTGAATAATGTCAAATTTTAATTTACATGGCTTAAGCGTTTCCAATGGTATAGCAATAGGGAAGGCCTATTTACTATCTGATGCGCTAGTTGAAGTTGAACATTACTCAATTGGTAAAAAAGATATCACCAAAGAAGTAAAAAGGCTTAAATTAGCAATCAATCAAGTAAACAAAGATTTAAATAAAATAAAAAAAGATTTCTTTAAAATAAATCATGCTGAATTTGAAGGGCTAATTAACACCCATCTAATGATGCTCAAAGATAGAAGCTTTAATGATGATGTTTTGAAAATTATTAAAACTAAAAAATGTAATGCCGAATGGGCAGTTAAAGTTCAACTTGATAAGATCATTACTCGTTTTGATCAAATAAATGATTCATACATCAAAGAAAGAAAATTAGATGTTATCCAAGTTGCTGAGCGAATTACAAAAGCCTTATTAGGCCGCTCTAATCATTTATATGTAAAACAATTAGATAACAATTCTATTTTGATAGGCCATGATATCTCCCCTGCTGATGCCTTAATTTTTAAACATAATCACTATGAGGGCTTTATTACTGAAATCGGAGGGACAAACTCGCATACCGCCATTTTAGCGAGAAGTTTAAACATTCCATCCATAGTCAGTATTCCACTTGCTAGAGCTTTGATAAAAAATGATGATGTTGTCATTGTTGATGGTGATTCGGGGACTGCAATTATAAATCCTACAGATCAAATTCTTAAAGAATATGAATCGAAAAAAAATCTATGGAATTTAGAGCAAAAAAAATTAAGTAAAATAAAAAATTTTGAAAATAAAACTTTAGATGGGAATAGAATTTTTTTAATGGCAAATATTGAGGAATTACAAGATTTAAAAACAGTTAAAGAGAATAAAGCTGATGGAATTGGATTATTTAGAACTGAGTTTCTTTTTATGAACAGAATTAAGCTGCCTGATGAGAATGAACAATTCGAAAATTATCGATCAATTGTTCAATCAATGCGAGGCAAAGAAATTATTATTCGGACACTTGATTCGGGTGCAGATAAAATGACAGTGGCTGATACAAAAAAATCTTCGAATCCTGCATTAGGTTTACGCGCTATCAGGCTATGCTTGTCGGAACCCAGGATATTTCTAACACAATTACGAGCTATTTTACGCGCATCGGCTTTTGGAAAAGTTAAAATATTAATACCGATGATTTCATCTATTGATGAATTGAAACAAACAAAACTCCTTATTGAAAGAGCAAAGCAATCATTAACCAAAGAAAAAATAAGGTATGACAAAAAAATTGAGGTCGGTGGTATGGTTGAAGTACCAGCTGTTGCTATCAATGCCAATTTTTTTGCCAAAGAACTAGATTTTTTATCAATTGGAACGAATGATTTAATTCAATATACTTTAGCTATTGATAGAACAGATGATTCCGTATCTCATCTTTATAATTCCATTCATCCCTCTGTATTAAAATTAATGGCAGAAACAATAAAGGCTGGAAAAAAATATAATAAACAAGTTGCTGTTTGCGGAGAAATGGCGGGTGACCCAAAATTAACTAGGTTGTTATTGGGTATGGGTGTAGAAAATTTCTCAATGCATCCTTCAAGCATTCTTCATGTAAAGAAACAAATTCTTAGTACTAATATAAGTAAATTAAAAGGTTTAATAAATAAAATAATGAATACAAATGAGCCAGAAGTAATTGAAACTTTAATTCTTAAGATTAATCTGATATCCAATGAATAACTTAATAACAAACCCTCTTTTTATTAGAAACAATTTGCCTCTATTCTCGAAAATTAAGGCTGAGGATATTTCCCCTGCTATCAATTACTTCATTAAAGAGAATAAGAAATTAATAAAAAAATTATCCCTCCTTAAAAATCCTTCTTGGGATAATTTTGTCCGGCCACTGGAAGTATGTGACGAAAGATTAAATCGTGTTTGGTCGCAAGCAAGCCATCTGAATGCAGTTATCAATAATGATAATCTTCGAAAAGCTTACAATAATAATGCAATTAAAATCAGCAAATATTATTCTGAGTTGTCACAAAATGAACAATTGCAAAATAATTTTTTAAAATTACGAAATCACCCTGATTTTAAAATGCTTAGTAAGACTAGAAAAAAAATAATTAATGATGAATTACTTAATTTTAAGTTAGGCGGTGTTCAATTATCGCCAAAGAAAAAAACTCAGTTTAAAAAAATAAAATCTGAGCTGACAAAATTATCATCAAAGTTTCAAGATAATATTCTTGATTCTACTAATGAATTTATACTAAATATTTTAGATAAAGATGAGCTTCAAGGTTTGCCCAAAGAGATAATAAAATCTGCAAAAGAAACAGCCGTCGCACTTAAAAAAAATGGCTGGGTGTTCACCTTAGATTTTCCCTCTTATATCCCATTTATGCAATATGCTGATAACAGGTTATTGAGAAAGAACTTTTATTTTGCTTATGCTACAAAAGCTTCAGAATTAGCTAATAAAAAATATGACAATACAAAAGTTATAAATAAAACATTAGCGTTAAGACTGTCCCAAGCCAATATTCTTGGTTATTCTAATTATGCAGAGATGGCATTAGAAACCAAAATGGCGAAATCAAGTAAAGAAATTACAGATTTTTTGCGAAATCTTGCAAAAAAAGCTATGCCTTTTGCAAAAAAAGATATGCAAGAATTAGAGCTCTTTGCTTTAAATTATGGCATTGCAAAAATTGAGGCTTGGGATGTTTCCTATCTCTCAGAAAAATTAAAACAAAGTAAATTTGACTTTTCTGACAATGAATTAAAAAAATACTTTCCCCAAAACAAAGTGCTTAAGGGTTTATTTAATGTCACTAAAAAGCTCTATGGGGTAAATATTCAAAAACAAAAAGCGGATGTATGGCACGATGATGTTGAGTTTTATGAAATCAGAGACAGCAAAAAAAAATTAATTGGGCAATTTTATTTGGATCTTTATGCTCGAAAAAATAAACGTGGGGGTGCTTGGATGGATGAAGCAATATGCAAACACAACCTTGATGAGACTCCATCTTTACCTGTTGCGTTTTTAACTTGTAATTTTTCATCCCCTTCTAAAAATAAACAAGCTTATTTCACACATGATGAAGTAATTACACTCTTCCATGAATTTGGTCATGGTTTACATCATATGCTCACAGAGATAGATGACTATAGCGTTTCTGGTATTAAGGGGGTTGAATGGGATGCTGTAGAGTTACCTAGCCAATTTATGGAAAACTTTTGTTGGAATTGGAAAGTTATACAAGATATGACTGAACATGAGACTACAAAAGATAAATTACCAAAATCATTTTTTGAAAAGTTAATTAATGCCAAAAATTTTCAAAGTGGGATTCAAACCCTAAGACAAATTGAGTTTGCTCTTTTTGATATACTATTACATAGTGGTTTTAACCCCCTGAAGAAAAACTTCCTGACCCTCTTAGATCAAGTGAGGGATGAGGTGGCTGTTATAAAGCCTCCAAGTTGGAATCGATTTCCACATAGTTTTTCACATATCTTTGCTGGTGGCTACGCTGCGGGTTATTATAGTTACAAGTGGGCTGAGTTACTCTCTGCAGATGCATTCGATCTCTTCGAGGAAAAAAATATTTTTTCAAAAAAAATTGGTGAGTTATTTAGAAAAGAGATTCTTGCTAGGGGTGGCTCTAGGTCAGCATTAGAGTCGTTTGTTGCTTTTCGAGGCAGAAAACCTAATATTAAAGCTTTATTAAGACACTCAGGTCTGGCAAACTAAATTGAAACTTGCAACATGGAATGTAAATTCTTTAAAAGTTAGACTTTCTCACGTGATTGATTGGCTCAAAGATACAAATGTCGATGTCCTTTGCCTTCAAGAGACCAAACAAGAAAATCAAAATTTTTCCCATGATGCTTTTAAAGAGATTGGGTATTATTCTTACCATAACGGTCAAAAAACTTATAATGGGGTCGCTATCATTAGTAAAACACCCTTAAATGATGTTCAAATTGATATTCCAAATTATAAAGATCATCAAAAACGTTTTATTTCTGGTAAATATTCTTTAAATCCCTCAACGGAAATATTGATAATTTCAGCATACGTGCCTAATGGTCAATCTCTTGATTCTGAAAAATTTATTTACAAAAAAAAATGGCTGGAAAATTTAATATCTCATATTGAAAACATTAATGAAGTATCTCCTCTGATAGCTATTACTGGCGATTTTAATATAGCGCCAGAAGATATCGATTGTCATGATCCTTCTGCTTGGATCGGCCAAGTTTTAGTTTCTGATCAAGAACGAGAATATTTTACAAAGATAATTAACCTGGGTTTTTTTGATTCATTTAGAAACCTAAATCCTGAATTACAAGAATATTCATGGTGGGATTATAGAATGGCCGCATTTAGAAGAAACTTAGGTATGAGGATAGATCACATAATACTATCAAATGAATTAAAAAATCTGCTTAAAAAAGCTTACATAGACAAAAACCCACGGAAACTTGAGAGGCCGTCAGATCACACTCCAGTGGTGATTGAAATTAAGTAATTATTTTGTTTTTATACCAAGTTGTTTTAATTTTCTATATAAATGAGTTCTCTCAATATCAGCAATTTTTGATAAATCAGAAATATTTTTATTTTTACTTAAATGATATTCAAAATAACTTTTTTCAAAGCTATCGCGTGCCTCTTTTAACGACCTATCATAATTAAATCTATCAGCTTGATTGCTTAATACTTTTTCAGATTTCTCATCAGCAATTTCAATATCTTCCCTAGAGATTTGCTCTTTATCAATACTTATGACAACTCTGTAAATAAATTCCTCTAAGGTATCAAAATCTAAAAACTTATTGGATGAACGTAAAAAATTTAAAGCAGAAATATCAAATTCTTTATAGCCAATATTTGGGTTAGTAGAAATATAATAGTCAAGTAATGCTATTGCATAATCTGGGATCGAATCTACATCTTTTCCGACGGGTAAATTTATCAAATTTGAGACAGTTTCCATATCACTAAAAAATGTATCTCTAATAAATGATTCCTCTGAATCTGAAACAACAATTTTTACGCCTTTTTCATTAAATTGTTTAAATACAGTTTTTAGATCATGAAAAGTTTTACCTCTTATAGTCTCGTTATTAATTATGATTAAGTGATTCTTTCCTTTCTCTAAAACTAATTTTAATAACGATTCATTAATCTCTTTTTTTGCATCTACTAAATAAAAATCATTGCCATATAAATAAGAAATTACTATTTTTAGAAAATTATTATTTAATCCATAAATAAAAAATAAATCGTCTTTTTTAAGCAAATTTATTGTTTTTTTAAATATTTGTACAATAGGTTGTTGGCTTTTTTCAATAAATTCTGGCGATAATCTTTTAATGTCTACAACTTTTTTTAAACTATCCGAAATTGTTTTTAACAGCTTTTGAAGGGAAATTGGTTTTTCTAAAAAATCAAATGCACCTATTTTTGTTGCTTCAATCGCTGTATCAATTGTTCCATGACCTGACATCATAATTACTGGGCAAGTAAGCTGTTTATTTTTTTCCCACTCTTTTAAAAGCGATATGCCATCACAATCCGGCATCCATATATCAAGTAGAATTAAATCAAGCTTTTCATTGTCTTTAATTTTCCTTGCAATTTTTGCGTCTTGGGCAAGAAAAATATCATAACCTTCATCAGTTAATATCTCCTTGAGAGACTCTCTAATATTATCTTCATCGTCAACGACAAGTATTTTTGCTTTTTTATTCATGATTCAATTGGAATTTTAAAAGTAACTAAAGTCCCGCCTTTTTTATCATTTAAAATTTTTATGTCGCCATTATGCTCATCAATAATTTTGTAAACAATGGCTAACCCAAGACCTGTGCCTTTTGTCTTTGAAGTGACATAAGGCTCGAAGACGCGATTTATTAATTCACTGGGCACGCCTGGTCCATTATCTGAAATTTTAAATATTAATGTTTTCATTCTCTTAATGACAGATATATAAATGAGTGGTTTTTTCGTTGATTCAAGCGCATCTATTGAATTTTCTATCAAATTTATAAAAACTTGTCTTAATTTATTTTTGTCCAGACTTACAATTAAACTACCTTTTATATTATCGTACTTAATACGAACTTTAGATGATTCGTATAAATCTAGAATTTCTTGAATAAATTCATTAATATCGGTGTCTTCTTTTTTTAATTTTGGCGTACGAGCATAATCTGCAAACTCATTGACCATTATTTTTAAAGATTCAACTTGGTTCACGATAGTTTGTGTGGATCTTTGCAGCATTTGTAAATCTTCAACCGATAATTTATCTTTTAATTTACTTTCAACACGTTCTGCAGACAGTTGAATTGGTGTAAGTGGATTCTTAATCTCATGTGCTAATCTTCTAGCTACTTCTGACCATGCTTGATGTCTTTGCGCTTCAGAAACATCTGTAATATCATCAATCAATAGAATAAAAATAAACTCTCCAGACTCTTTGATAGATTTTATTTGTAATCTAATTATTTTTTCATTTTTATTAATATTAAATTTAAAATCTTTACTTTTTGTTTTGACATATTTTTTTTCTTTCACAAATTCAGAAACAAAATGAATAAGATTTAAATATTCATCATTTATATGACAAAAATCATTTAAATTTCTGAATTGCCTTTTAACAGCCAAATTAAAAATTTTATAAAACTCAATATTTGTTTGTATAATTTCTAAATTCTTTTTAATGACAATGATTCCAGAAGATAGATTTGTTAAAATAGAATCCAAAAATTTTCTTGCCTCTTCAACTTTAATTCTATTTTTTTCAGAACTTAAAGTAGCACTATTTAATTGTGCGGTCATGCTATTAAATGAATTAACTAACATACCTAACTCATCTTTTTTTCCTTGATCTGGAATTACTTTCTTAAAGTTTCCTTTAGCAACGGCAACCGTTGCCTCTGCAAGCTGGGCGATTGGAGAAGAAAATCGCCGACTTATTACAAAGGATAGAGCCACAGCAGATAAAATTGCTAATAACAAAACTAATGTAAGAGTTAAAGAATAAATAATTTTTAAAGAGGTTCTGCTGTAGGCAAGTTGTTGGTATTCCTCATAAACGGATTCAACAGAAATTGCTAAATTAGAGATTGCCAAAGGTATAGGTTGCGTCAACTCTAGATAAACTTTTTTTGTGATATCTTCTTTGAATTTAATTGGCGATAATGATTTTAGAAATATTTTTCCATTATCATCTAAAATTCTTCCATAAAATGATCCCTCAGCTTTTATAAGATCGTCAGCAGGTGGAAGTTGCGGAATGTTTGCACTATTTTCACTCGAAATAGCAATAATATTATTTTTGTTATCAATAATTATTGCCTGAAATATTGCAAATTTTTCTCTAAGATCAATTAATTGATTATTTCTTAGATTTTCATCAGTGTTACCAAGACTAAAAGCAATGCTTTTTGACTTAAGCTCAATATCCTTCATTAAAATATCTAGCGTTTTTTGTCCCAGACTAAGGCCGCCCTCAAGAGCAGATTCCACTTTTACGTTAAACCATGAATCAATCGATTTTGTCAAAAAGTTAAAAGAAACGAAATAAACAACCGATACTGGGATTATCACCATTAAGCCAAATGATAAAACTAAACGAAGTGTTAATTTGCTGCCAACAATTTCTTTTTTTATATTCCTAAATAAACGATAAATTTGAATGCCAATTAAGAGCACTAGTCCAATAATAAAAATAACATTGAAGATAAGTAGCAAGCGAAAGCTTTCACTAGAAATTAAATCCGAGTTTGCCAAAGACTTTGCTAATAAAATAAGTAAGCCAATACCAACAAAAGCAAATGCTGTTATTAAATATCTCAATTTATTTCCTTAACTTTCATGGCATAAGTTCCAGAGGAGACATTCCATGTGCCATTTCTGCGATTAATCTGTAATGGCTTTGGTAATTGATTGCTATCTAAAGTAACTCCAACCTCTATAAGGGTATCTTCTGAGAAAACTATATAGCCTAAATTAATCTTTATTAAATTAATATTTTCTTTAAGCTTTTCTATATCTGAAAAATACTTATATTTCCCTTCAATATTTCTAAGCTGGTATTTTTTTAGTAGATTTCTGTATTTTATCTCAAAAGAAAATTTATCATCAAAGATGATTTCATTAAACCAAAATTTCTTAAAATTAGTTACTTTGATATTTATATCAAATTTTAATGGGATCCCTTTTTGGATAGCCTGAAAAAGATTATTATTAATTGAAATATCTTGCTCAAAAAAAAGTTCCTGGCCATCAACATTGTTCTCTATTTTAAAATTAGATAAATTAACTTCGCTAGCATTAATATTTAAACTAGTAGCAATATTAAAAAAAAGCAAAAGTTTTAATAATAATTTATATTTTTTCAAGTAATTCATAATAAAAACCATCATGATTTTCATTTGGCACTATTTGCTTACCAAACCTTTTGATATTTTCTGGAAACTCTATATTCAAAATTTTTGCATTACTATGTTTTTTCATAAACAGGCTTATTACTTGAGAATTTTCTTCCTCAAAAATAGAGCATGTTACATATAAAAGTTTTCCATTTTTTTTAAGTAAAGGCCATGCATGATCTAATAAAGTTAACTGCTCTTTTTGAAACTTATAAAAATCATCACTTCTTCTTAACCATTTTATATCAATGTTTCTTCTTACAACTCCAGATCCTGAGCAAGGAACATCAAGAAGTATTCTGTCAAATTGCTTTTGATCCCACCAATTATTTTTCATGGATAAAGCATCATTAATAACCTTAGCTTTCAAGCCTAATCTATCTAAATTCTCATTCACCTTAATTACCCTTAATGAATCAATCTCTAATGCTGTTAAATTAACATTAACCATTTCTAAAATATGCCCCGTCTTTCCTCCAGGCGCTGCGCATGCATCTAAAACATGGTGGCCATCTTTAAGATCTAATATATTCGCAACTAATTGTGCTCCAAGATCCTGAACCGTCACACAACCATCATTAAAACCAATAATATCATCAACTTTTTTTGGCGTTTTAATTAAAATGGCAACGTCTGATAATTCTTTAAAATCTATATTAGCTTCAATTAAGCTTTCTTTGTATTTTTCATAAGAAATCTTTTTCTTGTTTATTCTTAAAGTCATTGGTGGGTGTGAATTTTGAGAATATATTATTTCTTCCCAATGATTTGGATAAAAATTTTTAATTTTTTTAATCCACCATAATGGAAAATTATATTTTGATTCTAATTTTTCATTTGCTTTCTTTCTTAATTCTTCTTTATTTCTTAAAAAATTTCTCAACACAGCATTCACAAAACCGGAATGCCTTGCATCAACTTCTTTTGATAAGTTAACAACCTCATCTACTAGTGCATATATTTTTTTATTGCCATAAGTTAATTGATTCATAGCAACTATTATTAAGTATTTAATTAACTTATTTTGTATCTCTTTTTTAATCAAACTATCCAGAAAAAAAGATAGCGTTTTAAAGTATCTTAGCGTGTCAAAAGTTATCGCTTTTATTTGACTTTTTTTATTTTCCGTAAGATTGGATTGGGGATCTTTAAAATTTTCAATAAATAATTTATCTAAATTCTTCCCATCCATTACGGATGAAGTAATTCTGGCTGAAATTAATAGGACATTATTCATTAAGGAGTAATTCTTGGTGGTCAATTTGATATCCATCAATAAATTCTATTGCCGACATCTTAGATTTACCTTCTATTTGTATTTCTTTAATTTCAATAGCGCCACCTTTTACTCCTAAAAAAAGACGTTTGGACTGCACAGAAAAGTACCCATATTTATGGTTATGAAAGTCTTCTTTAGCTATTTCTGCTTGCCATATTTTGATTAGCTTGCCACGAAATAAATAATGCAAACCAGGGCTTGGATTAAAAGCATTTATTTTTTGTATCAATTGTTTAGGATTATTAGCAAAGTTTAATTTTGCTTCTAGTTTATTTATTTTTTCAGCATAACTAACATCAGATTCATCTTGCTCTTCAAAGCTAAGGACTTTTCCATCTTTTAAATCAGAAATAACATCCTTTATTAATTTTGCACCCAATATAGAAAGTTTTTCTGTAGCAACTCCCGTTGTTAAATTATCATTAACAATAGAAGCCTTTTTAATCATAGGGCCAGCATCTAATTTCTGCACCACTTTCATTATTGTTACGCCCAGTTCCTCATCACCTGCTTCAATTGCTCTATGAATCGGTGCGGCCCCACGCCATCTGGGTAAAAGAGAAGCATGTAAGTTTAATGTCCCGTAGTCGAATAAATCTAAAATTCTTTGTGGAATAATTAATCCATAAGCAGCAACTATAAAAATATCAGCTTTCATTCCCTTGATTTCAGCATAAATTAAATCGTCTTTTAAGCTCTCTGGCTGCAGAACGGGGATACTGAGCTCTAATGCTTTTTCTTTTACGGGGCTTTGTATTATTTTCATCCCTCGACCTGCTCTCTTGTCAGGCTGAGTAAGTACACAACTTATTAAAAAATTAGATTTTGCTAAAATTTCTAGAGGAGGGACTGCAAATTGAGGTGTTCCAGCATAGATGATATTTAATTTATTCTTCATAAATCACAGAATAAGTTTCTGTTTTTTTTGTTTAACTAATTTGCTTTTAATTCGATTTCGTTTTAGAGGAGATAAGTATTCAACAAATACTTTACCTAACAGATGATCCATTTCATGCTGAACGCAAACCGCAAGCAAACCCTCTGCCTCCATTTCATAGGGATTACCCTCAATGTCAAGGGCTCGAAATTTTATCCATTCTGATCTTTTTACTTTTTCATAAATACCGGGCACAGATAAACATCCTTCCTCACAAATTTGTTCCCCCCGCATTTCAATGATCTCTGGATTCACGAGCACATGTAAATTATTTTTTTTCTCTGAAATATCAATCACAATAATACGTTCGTGAAAATCAACTTGTGTCGCTGCCAAACCAATACCTGGAGCCTGATACATCGTATCTGCCATGTCACGTATAAGTTTTTTATGTTTATCTGAAACAACATGCACAACAGCGGCAACTTTATGGAGCCTGGGGTCTGGATAATTTAATATATTTAATACTGCCATAATGATTGATTAATTAATTATTAACTGCTAAATTATTCTTAAGTGGAATTATTTATTACAGTCTATAAAAGATCTTATTATACTTATAGCAGGCCACTTTTCCCCTTTTTCTATCTTACATTAAGAAAATTTCTGTTTTTTTTAGAAAGGTATCGTTATGTTTGAATTACTTATCTATATGTTCGAGAACTATTTAAGCGCTCAGAGTAAGCTTGATTTCAATAACATGAGCCTTGAATTAGAGGCAGCCGGGTTTGATAATGATGAGATAAAAATTGCCTTTGATTGGTTTACTCAGCTCAAAGTAATGTCTGACAAAGTGCCTTTAAAATTAAAAAATAGAACAAAGCCTAAGCTGAGAATCTACACTGCTAATGAAAATGAAAAAATTTCACCCGATGCTTTAGGCTTTCTAATCTTTCTTGAACAAGCACAAGTTTTAAATGATTACGAACGTGAAATTATCATTGATAGATCGATGGCACTAAATCAAAATTTTATCAGCATTGATGAAATTCGTTGGATTGTTATGATGACACTTTGGAACAATGGCAAAGAAAATGATTATTTATTTGTTGAGGATGCGTTGTATCAAAAAGAACAATTCAGCCTACATTAAAGATGCAAATTCTTTATTATCCTGGAAACAGTTTTTGATTTATTCAGTGTGTAAAAATGTATGCTTGGAACTTCATATTGAATGAGGGTTTCACAAAGCTCAGAAATAACTTCGACGCCATAATCCCTCAAAGAATCCAAATCATCATTAAATCCTTCAAGCTTTAACCTAAGCCATCTTGGTATCTCCGCACCACAATTCGAAGCAAATCGGGATAATTGCTTGATATTATAAATAGGCATAATGCCAGGTGTAATTGGAATAGTTATTTTTCTTTTGTCACACTCTTCCATAAATTTAAAATAGGCATCAACATTAAAAAAGAATTGCGTAATGGCGCCATCAGCACCTGCATCAATTTTTTTCTTGAAATTATCTAAATCTTGTTCGGCTGACAACGATTCAGGATGAAACTCGGGGTATGCTGCAACTTCTATTTTAAAAAAGTTTCCCGTTTCTTGTCGAATAAACTCTACCAACTCATTTGCATGATTAAAATCACCTTCTCCAACAACTCCTGATGGATTATCTCCTCTTAATGCAACTAAATGATTAATGTTTTTTGCTTGATAATTCATAATCAAATCATGTACTTCATCTTTTGAGGACGAAATACATGAGATATGAGGCACGGCATTTGCATTCATTGCTTTAATTTGCATTACCGTCTCCAATGTTTTCTCTCTGGTAGAGCCGCCTGCACCAAAAGTAACAGAATAAAATTCTGGATTAAAAACATTTAAATTAGTTACAGTGTCTTTTAATTTTTGCACCCCCTCATCGGTCCGTGGAGGAAAAAATTCGAAACTAATTGTGGGTGATTTCGCCATATTCTAATATCGGTAACTATCCGGTTTAAATGGTCCTGTTTTATTCACACCAATATAGTCAGCTTGTTCTTGTGTCAGCTGCGTCAGCTGAGCATTAAGATTTTTTAATTGTAAGATAGCCACTTTCTCATCTAAATGTTTAGGTAACGTGTAGACTCCAAGTGGATATTTTTCTGTATTTTTAAACAATTCAATTTGTGCAATTACCTGATTGGCAAACGATGAGCTCATCACATAACTTGGATGGCCGGTGGCACAACCAAGATTCACTAACCTACCCTTAGCCAATAATATAATTTTCTTCTTATCAGGGAAAATCACATGGTCTACTTGTGGCTTAATCTCTTCCCATTCGTATTTTTCCAATGATTTCACATCAATTTCATTATCAAAATGACCGATATTACAAACAATTGCCTCGTTTTTCATCTTGCACATATGATCATGATTGATGACATTCAAATTTCCTGTAGCCGTCACAAAAATATCAGCGTGCTCAACTGCATAATCCATTGTAACAACACGATAACCTTCCATAGCTGCCTGCAGCGCGCAGATAGGATCAACCTCCGTTACCCAGACTTGTGCAGAAAGCGCTCTTAACGCCTGTGCTGAACCTTTACCCACATCGCCATAGCCTGCAACCACCGCCACCTTACCAGCGATCATGACATCAGTCGCCCTTTTAATTGCATCCACTAATGATTCGCGGCAACCATATAAATTATCGAATTTTGATTTTGTCACTGAATCATTTACGTTAATGGCAGGAAAGACTAATTCACCGTCTCTAAACATTTGATATAAACGGTGTACACCCGTCGTGGTTTCTTCAGTTACACCTTTGATGTGCTTAATTTTTTCAGAATACCAATTTGCATTAACAGCTAAACGATTTTTTATCGCTTTAAATAAAGCTGTCTCTTCCTCTGAGGCGGGTTTATCTAAAACTGTAAGATCTTTCTCAGCTTTCACTCCGAGATGCAATAACAATGTTGCGTCGCCACCGTCATCTAAAATCATATTTGTGAAATGATTATTTTCCCATTCAAAAATACGGTGTGTAAATTCCCAATATTCATCGAGATTCTCACCTTTAAAAGCAAAAACGGGGATTCCTTGTGCCGCTATTGCTGCTGCTGCATGATCTTGGGTCGAGTAAATATTGCAAGAAGCCCAGCGAACCTCAGCCCCCAAATCAACCAATGTCTCAATTAATACCGCGGTTTGAATGGTCATATGCAACGAACCAGTAATTTTGGCACCCTTGAGTGGTTTCGTTTGAGCATATTCTTCACGAATTGCCATTAAACCCGGCATTTCATGTTCAGCGATTGCAATTTCTTTACGGCCATAATCTGCAAGATTAATATCCGCAACAACATAATTATCTTTTGTAAGAGTATTTTCGGTCACAGTATTCATTTATTTTCCTAGTAAATAGTGTGACTAGTTGGACATCCACTTTTAATTACAACTAGACACTGTTAATAAAAGTGAACGCAGTTTGACTTTACCGAGCCTAGGAAGGAATCTTGCAGCGTTCCTCGGTAGACGAATTTTATTTTAATTAGCTATAAAAATCAATAGATTATCAAATTAAGTAATAATTAACTGAGATTTTTTATCCAGTCTTTCCCAAGAAAATTCTGGTTCATCTCGACCAAAGTGACCATAGGCTGCAGTTTTTTTATAGATTGGCCTCAGCAAATCTAACATTTCAACAATTCCCTTTGGTCGAAGGTCAAAATTATCCGTAACAAGTTTTGCAATTTTTTCTTCCGATAACTTGGCTGTACCAAAGGTATCTACCATGACAGAAGTTGGTTCTGCAACACCAATGGCATAGGAAATTTGTACAAGGCAACGCTCCGCAAGTCCAGCAGCAACAATATTTTTGGCAACATACCTAGCCGCATATGCCGCAGATCGATCAACTTTGGAGGGGTCTTTGCCAGAAAATGCACCTCCACCATGAGGCGCTGCTCCGCCATAGGTATCAACAATAATCTTTCTTCCTGTTAAACCACAATCGCCCTGTGGGCCACCAATAACAAACCGTCCTGTTGGATTAATAAGAAATTTGATATCACCTTGAATTAAATTTTTCGGTAAGATGGGTTGAATAATCTCCTCAATAACAGCCTCACGTAATGTCTTTAAATCAATATCCGGATGATGCTGTGTGGATAAAACAATGGTATCAATGCGTTTGGGCTTGTTATCTTCATATTCAAGGGTGACTTGAGATTTTGCGTCAGGTCTTAACCAAGACAAACGTCCATCTTTCCTCAGCAAGGCTTGTCTCTCCACCAATCGGTGTGCGAGCCAAATCGGCAGCGGCATCAATTCAGGTGTGTCATTGCAAGCATAGCCAAACATTAATCCTTGATCGCCAGCGCCCTGATTTTTAGGATCGTCCATGGCATGATCGACACCTTGAGCAATGTCGGGTGATTGATGACCGAATTTTGTAAGGACGTCACAAGTCTGATAGTCAATGCCGGCATCCACATTATCATAACCAATGCCTTTTAATGTTTCACGAGCAATTGATTCATAATCGACATCAGCATTGGTAGTAATTTCACCAGCTAATACAACAAGATTTGTTGCCGTCATTGTCTCGGCAGCAACACGAGCATTTTTATCTTGTTCTAGAATGGCATCTAAAATAGCATCTGAAATTTGATCGGCAACCTTATCTGGGTGCCCCTCGGAAACGGACTCCGAAGTGAAAAGATAATTTTTCATTATTTAATTTTTATGTAATTTTGAATAAACGCTACAATAGCAAAAAACACAATAAAATAATATGGTAAAAATACCTTTTACGAAGATGCATGGCATTGGCAATGATTTCATTATCATTAATCAAATTGATGTTGATTACCATCTCTCAAAAAAAATCATTCACCAGTTAGCTAATCGCCGCACTGGGATTGGCTTTGATCAAATGCTTATTATTGAAAAATCATCTTTAGAGCATGCTGATTTTAAGTACCGGATATTCAATGCAGATGGAAGTGAAGTCGCGCAATGCGGCAATGGAGCGCGTTGTTTTTTTAGATTCATTCACTATCACGGTTTATCAGCAAAAAAAAATATTGTCGTTGAAACAAAGGCGGGCATTCTTTCTTTGTTTGATAAAGATAATGGCATGATTGGGGTTGATATGGGTGAGCCTATTTTTAATCATGAAAAAATTCCATACCAGCAAAATTCTCAAAATGATTTAAATTTATTATTCAATAATCAAAAATATATCTTTGATGTAATTTCAATGGGCAATCCTCATGCCGTAATTAAAGTTAATGATTTTGATAGCATTAATATCACTGAGATTAGCAAAAATCTGCAAACCTCAAATGCGTTTCCGGAGAGTGTAAATGTGGGTTTTTTAAAAATTAAAAACAAAAAAGAAATTAGATTAAAGGTTTATGAGCGGGGAAGTGGCTTAACGCTGGCCTGTGGTTCCGGTGCCTGTGCTGCGGCTGTGATAGCCATTCAAAATGATTGGGTCGATAACCCGGTCAAAGTTGTTATGGATGGTGGTGAGCTTGAAATCTTCTGGAAAAATAAACAATCTGTCGTCATGGTAGGGCCTGCGCAAATTGTTTATGAAGGACTCATTGAGCTTAATGACTAATCTTGAATACCTAAGTCAGTATCTTGAATATATCAAATTTGAGAAAAGATTAGCACAATTAACGGTCAATAATTATCAACGAGATATTAAAGAATTATTAAAAAAAATAAACAAAGACTTATCTTTATTTCAACATGAAGATATAAGGGGGGCCGTTGCGCAAATGCATGCACAAGGATTAAGCGGCACATCGATTTCGCGAAGGTTATCAGCGTGGCGTGGTTTTTTTGAATTCCTTAATAGTCGTTATGCATTTAAACAGAACCCCGTAATTAGTATCAAGGCACCTAAAGATAGTAAAAAATTACCCCAAACGCTTACCGTTGATCAAACAATAAAATTGGTTGATATTAAAGACAAAACATTTTTGGGCAAGAGAGATCATGCCATTCTAGAGCTATTTTATTCTTCAGGTTTGCGCTTATCCGAGTTAACAAATTTAAAAATAGAAGACATTAGTTTTAGCGAGGCAAATGTCCGTGTTACCGGCAAAGGAAATAAGTCACGTATTGTGCCTATTGGTAAAAATGCTTTGCATGCCATGCATGAGTGGTTAAAAATGCGGCAGACTATAGCCAAGCTTGACAGTAAAAATAATGGCATTTTTTTAAATAAACAAGGTAACCCCATTTCTGCAAGGGCTATCCAATACCGACTTAAATTTTGGGCTATCAAACAAGGAATCCCAGAGAACATCCATCCGCATTTACTCAGGCATAGTTTTGCAAGTCATGTTTTACAATCGTCGCAAGATTTACGCGCTGTGCAAGAATTACTAGGTCACTCAAATATTAGTACAACACAAATTTATACCCATCTTGATTTTCAGCATCTTGCAAAAATTTATGATAAATCACATCCGCGGGCGAAAAAAAAGTAATTCTCAACATCGAGTATTGTGAGTAATGAAAATTTAAATTATAGTGTTCACATGCAAGAAGAAATTAATTCCCTAGAAGAAAAACTAAATCTGTTAGCAGCGAAAATTGGTGATCTTAGAAATGAAAGTGGCTCATTAAAACCAAAGCTTCATCAAGCTGAAGAAGAAATAAAAATGCTAAAAGCAAAGATTAGTGAAGCTACCATAAAAATAGAAAATTTAATTGGGCAGATACCTGACTAAAAATGACAAAACAAGTAGATGTCAAAATATTAGGAAGAGATTTTCAAATTGCTTGTCCTGACAACGAGGAAGAAAGCCTCGTCAAATCAATTGAGTACCTCAACCACAAAATTGAGGAAATACAAAAGCAAGGCAATATTGTTGGGGTGGATAAAACCATTATTATGGCAGCACTTAATATTACCCATGAATTTTTAAATCAAAATTCAAGTTCTGACGCGCATCTGCTCTCCTACAAAAATAAAATTACTGATTTCAACAAGGTGCTTGATCAAATTCTTGAATCAGTCTAAATTAGACTTAGCTTGTTTTGGTGTTGCTTAGGCTAATAATTCCTTGAACTAGTCTATAGCATCGGTTTTGGGTCATCAGATGTGGTGAGATCAGTAACAATTGGGTAACCTTATAAGGGCTCTTGGTAACTGAACCTAAAGCATCTTAGCCTATTACCACCTGAACCTTTGGTTCTGGATGCTGGTCTAGGCAACATCAAAGCAAGTTAATTTTGCAGCTGATGATAAGTTAAGTCACTCAGTGAAATGATATCAAGTGCACGCTCATGTGTAGATTCTAAAATTACTGGAGGCGCGCAGCCTGCCTCCGCAGCCTCAAGCCAACGTTGAGCACATAAGCACCAACGGTCACCAGGATTCAACCCTGGAAAATTATATTCCGGTCTTGGGGTGGACAAATCATTACCTTGTTCTTTTGAAAAAATTAAAAAAGGTTCATTGACCTCAGCACAGACAGTATGCTGCCCCGTATCTGAGGCACAATGATCGCATTCACCATTTCGATAATACCCCGTCAGCGGGTCAAAGCTGCACGGGACAAGAGCTGTGCCTAAAACATTTTTCTTTTCCATGATAGGATTTTACCTTTAAAACAATCGAAAAAATTATTTACTATGCGATATTGGTTAATGAAATCAGAACCGACAGATTTTTCAATAGATGACCTTGAAAAAGCCCCCAAGCAAACGATTGATTGGTATGGCATTCGTAACTACCAAGCAAGAAATTTTATGCGTGATGACATGTCACTCGGTGATCTCGCTTTTTTCTATCACTCTAATTGCAAAACACCAGGCATTGTTGGGATAATGACAGTATCAAAATTAGCCTACCCAGATCGATTGCAATTTATAAAAGATCATAAGTACTTTGACTCAAAGTCCCCGCCTGATAATCCGCGCTGGCTTAATGTCGATGTCAAATTTGTAAAAAAAACTAAATTGCTAGAGCTGAAAGATATCCGAAACTATGCTGAGCTAAAAGATATGCGTATATTACAACGAGGCAATCGGTTATCTATAACGCCGGTATCGCCTGAAGAATGGCATTTTATTTATTCATTAATAGCCTAAAAACTGGTCAATTATTTTTGATCCAGACTACCGGTTGATCGCGGGTAAGTTACGATACCCCATGGAATACCTGACACGGCAATACGTTTTTTTATTTCATAATTATTAGCATCAATCACAAGCACCTCATCCGAGCGGCCACAACCGAGGAGGATATCTTGATCATCAGGCGTGAAAGAAAAGTGCCAACACCTTCTGCCATCAGTCTCAATTCGATGTATTTTTTCAAAATTTTGCGTATCGTAAATTTCTAATGAGCTTCTTTTTTTGTAACCCCCACTGGCTGCTACCAAAAGCCTATCTCCAGCAGTATTAAAAGCTACACCGTACGGTGATTTACCCTTGTGAAGATTGTCTTCAGGAACATCATGTTGTGTTTTTACCGTTTTGAGATGATTAAAATCTTTATCGAGTACAATAAAATTGTCACTATGTTCTAGTGTGGAAACATAGTAATTTCCATCAGGGGAGACCTTGATGCCTCTGGGTCTTAAACCATACTCTTCAGCATTAACCGTTTTAAGTAATTCCCCCGAATTAAAATCATGCACAGTAATCGTGTTATCGGCTTCGTTGGTGATAATAATCTTCGTGCCATCAGCAGAAAATTCTATACCTTCAGTTTCCGGGCCTGCCGTGATATCACGGATTTTTTTGCCTAAAGCCAGATCTACAACCGCCACCTTAGCTGGAATCTTATCGTCATCGTCTTCTTCTTCTTCATGCTTCATGTCACCTTTGGCCGGTGGTTTGCCAGTAGAGGATGGCTCCGTAGAAACAAAAACCAAACCATCTTTAATGCGCACAAATTCGGGATTAATGCCTACGTTAATATCATTCACTACTTTTTTTGTTGCTAAATCTAATACCGTAATACTCGCGTGATCTTTATTCGCTGCGACTAAAAATTTTCCATCATCAGTAATACCTAAACCTCTTGGAAGCCCACCAATATCCAATGACTCAATGACCTCAAATGAATTAAGGTCGATGACTGACACACCGCCATCTTGTGAGGTAACATATGCTTTACCGCGATCCGCTTGTCCGCAACCGATGAGAAAAAAAGTAAGTAGCAGTAGTTTAATAAAGTGCATTGTGTCTCCCGTTTTAATTAATTTTTACCCAAAAACAATTTGTAGCCAGGGTTATCTGTCTCAACAAAGTATGGGTACTTTAACTGATCTAAAAAGTTATTAAAAGTTTCTTTATCTTTTTTAGGTACTTGAAAACCAACCAATACCCGGCCAATATCTGCAGCGTGATTGCGATAGTGAAATAAACTAATATTCCAATTTGCCCCTACATGCTCTAAAAAATTCAGCAGTGCGCCTGGCCGTTCAGGAAACTCAAAGCGATATACTTCTTCATCTTTAGCATTGGGTGCATGACCGCCTACCAAGTACCTAAGATGAAGTTTGGCCATTTCATTTTTCGTCAAATCAATTGCACTCAATCCATTCTGAGAAAATTTCTTTATAAGATCTTGCGTTTCATCAGCGTTTGCAATAGTTACCCCAACAAAAATTTGGGCTTGTTTAGGGTCCGCATATCGGTAATTAAATTCTGTAATATTTCTAGTACCAATCAAATTACAAAATGCTTTAAAGGCGCCAGGCTTTTCTGGAATAGTGACCGAAATAATTGCTTCGCGCTCCTCACCAATTTCGGCTCGCTCGGCAACAAATCCTAGTCGATCAAAATTAATGTTGGCCCCTGATGCAATACCAATTATATTTTGCGACTGCACAGGATTATTTTTTAAGTAGGCCTTGATCCCAGCGGTAGCCAATGCCCCAGCAGGCTCAAGAATGGTGCGAGTATCAATATAAAAATCTTTGATAGCCGCACATATTTCATCATTATCTACAACAATCATCTCATCCACATATTTTTGAGCAATAGCAAAGTTATTCACGCCTACCTGCCTGACTGCAGCGCCTTCTGCAAAAAGGCCAACTCTTTCTAAACAAACCCGCTTTTTTGCTTTTAGTGAGCTTGTCATAGCTTCTGAATCTTTGGCTTCAACCCCAATAATCTTAATCGTTGGGTTAACTGCTTTAATGTAAGCTGCGATTCCAGATATGAGGCCTCCCCCACCAACACAGCAAAATACAGCATAAATCGGTTCCTTGAAATCTTCTAAAATTTCTTTACCAATAGTACCTTGTCCAACGATGACATCGGGGTCATCAAAAGGATGAATAAAAGTTAGCCCTTTTTCTTCTTCAATTTGCCGCGCAAATAAAATTGATTCAGTCAGTGTTTTACCTTCTAAAATAACGGTTGCGCCATGCTGTTTGACTGCATTTGTTTTTATTTCAGGGGTGGTAGTTGGCATAACAATGGTGGCTGGGCTATTTAATTTTTTTGCCGCCATCGCAACACCTTGGGCGTGGTTACCCGCTGACGCAGCGATGACTCCTTTTTTTAGAGCCTCACTTGTCATCTGCAACATTTTATAAAAAGCGCCTCTGATCTTGAATGAAAAAACAGCCTGTTGATCCTCGCGTTTAAGATAAATTTTATTATTAAATCGCTTCGATAATAGCGGTTGAAAATCCAATGATGTTCGTTTAACAACATCATAAATATTGGCCTCATTAATACATTTTAGATAGTCTTTTTTCATCCAGGATAATTCTCAATAATTTCAACGCCGTGTATGATATCAATAAATCATTATAGATAAAAAAGGGTTGAATACGAAATGGCATTTTCACAGGATGAATTAAAACAACAAGTCGCTCAGGCTGCAGTGCAATATGTTAATTCTGGCATTATTGGCGTCGGTACTGGATCAACAGCCAATTACTTTATAGACGAATTAGCCAAGGTTAAAAATAAAATTGATGGCGCAGTTGCAAGCAGTGAAGCCACCGCACAACGATTACGAAAGCATGGCATTGAAGTCTTTGATTTAAACGCCATTGATGGCATGGATATCTACGTAGATGGAGCAGATGAAATAACCGAACATATGCATATGCTCAAAGGCGGAGGGGGCGCACTCACACGTGAAAAAATAGTGGCTGCCAATGCAAAGGATTTTATTTGTATTTGTGATGAAACTAAGTATGTACCGGTACTGGGTAAATTTCCTTTACCCGTGGAAGTGTTACCCATGGCAAAAAGCTATGTAGCACGTCAACTTGTAAAATTAGGCGGGCAACCACAACTTCGCGACTTCACCACTGATAATGGCAATATAATTTTAGATGTTCACGGACTTAATATTGCTAATCCGATTGAGATGGAAGCTAACATTAACCAGATAGTAGGTGTGGTAACTAATGGTCTTTTTGCTGCACGTCCAGCAAACATTCTTCTCTTAGCCACTAACGACGGCGTGAAAACGATAAAAAAATAGCGAAAATAAATTAACAAGGTAAAATATTACCAATTATTGGAAAAATTATGGCTGAAGAACATATTTATAGAAAATTTGATGAAGATCTCGAGGATATTCGCGCCAATGTAATTCAAATGGGGGCAATCATTGAAGAGCAAATTAGAAATGCAATCCAATCGCTCGAACAGATTGATCCACAGTTAGCTCAAAAAGTTATCAACCGTGATGAAGATGTGAATGATTTAGAAACATTGATTGAAGAGGAATGCTCACTATTTATTGCAAAACGTGCACCACAAGCAAAAGATTTAAGAAATGTTCTAATGATGCTTCGAATGAGTAACGATCTTGAGCGCATGGGAGATGAATCCTCTAAAATTGCTGAGGCAACCATTCGAATTAATGAAACCAGTCGAATAACTAAACCAAAAATAAAAAGTATTAAAAAAATTGCTGACCTCGTGCTGGTAATGCTAAAAAAATCGCTGGATGCTTTTGGAAGACTAGACACCACTGAGGTGGTAGAAATTCTTGAAGAGGATAAAGAGGTGGATGAAGAATACCATTCTCACATGCGCGAATTACTTACTTTTATGATGGAAGATCCTCGCACTATTTCAAATTCACTCGAATTAATTTTTGTTAGTAAAGCACTTGAGCGTATTGGCGATCACATAAAAAATATTTCACAAGCCATTGTCTATACCGTCAAAGGTCGCAACGTTGCACATGCTTCAATCAAAGAGATTAAACGAACGATTAATTAGGCTTTCGGCGGAACAAATCCTGAGGCTTGATCTGCACCCTCACCAAAGAAATAAGCTTCAGTTTGCTCCGTGAGGTATTTTCTTGCTTGAGGATCAACCAAGCTCAATCGATTTTCATTCACCAACATGGTTTGATGTTTTAACCATTCCGCCCAGGCTTGCTTAGAAACATTTTCAAAAATTCTTTTTCCCATTTCTCCAGGGTATGGAGGAAAATCTAAGCCCTCAGCTTCTTTTTTTAGTCTCACACAAAATACAGTTCGTGCCATTAATTATCCTTTATCATGGGTTTTCATTCATTGAACTGAATTTTAACAGATTCTATTCTTACTATGAGAAGCATCTTTTCGATTTTTTTCAAAAAAAACTAATTTTTAAAATTGGTCAAAATATTTATGCTACTATCAAAATTGATTCAAAGGTGATTTTGTTTTGTTCAGAAACAAAATTTAAACGGGAAGCGTATGAAAGTTACGCACTGCCCCCGCAACGGTAATTGAGTGTGGATAAATCAATCAATAGCCACTGAGAGTTTTCTTGGGAAGGCGATTTATCTAGTCTCATCAGTCCGGAGACCGGCCTAAAAAATCAAAATATTGCGGGGAGGCAATATTCAATGAAATTCGTTTTAGCCTTTCCGATTTTTTTATAGCCTAATCGGGGA
>ENA-UOXV01001929-UOXV01001929.1-marine-metagenome-genome-assembly--contig:-NODE-1929-length-27890-cov-5.847027_pt1 | contig 27890 bp, 21 predicted proteins | sample MGYA00238165_ERZ766961 | MGnify/ENA primary metagenome ERZ766961 (study PRJEB28924, sample SAMN03173240) | marine metagenome | biome: Marine; feature: Water; material: Subsurface seawater | place: North... | reverse complement strand
TCCGAATATTCCGAATTTGCTTTGGCAGACTGGGCACCTTCTTTTTTGGGTATGGTTGGCAAGGGACTTTTACGGACGGGTCCACGGAGTTTACGCTAGGTACGAATCATACTCGAAGGGCTACGTTCTCGCAACGCGCGCCATGGACATCTCCTCATCCTCAACTCGGAGCCAACCCGAGCGCGAGTCGCATCTGGTCCTTCCAACCCATCGGCGTCACCCCCGTCAAAGAGTTCAACTTGTCGCTCAACATCGAGATGTCGGCGGGAGACTTCACACCCCTGTCTACGCTCGCGCTCGGCACCGCCGCCACGTTCGCATCACTCACGCCAAGTACTTCAGCGGTTTGTTTCGCCATGTCCACACGGCTCAATCGGTCGGGACCCCCCATGTTATACCGCGCGAGCCAGTCCGTCTTTGCGTCTTTACCGGCCAGTTTGCTGAGCGCCACGACGTGTGCCGCTATGTCCACCGCGGCGATTGGACACCTGAACTCGTCCTCAAAGAACGTCACGATCGTATCACCCTTCAGCGAGTTCACGATGAAGTCGTGGAACAGCGGCCTGGACACCGGGCGCAGCGGCGGTTGCGACCCCGTGATGATCGAGCTCCTCAGCGAGACGTGTCTCCCGGCGGCGTAGTTCTCCTCGATGTGAACCTCCGCGCTCAGTTTGCTCCGGCCGTACGTGTTCACCGGGGACGGCGCGTTGACGTCCTCGACGCTGTTGGCAGACTCCCCATCATACACCTGGTCCGTCGACAGGTGCACCAAAAGTGGAGCGACGGCCCCGCTGTGGTGATCCATCAGTGACTTGCAGAGATGCTTCGGCACGTTCAGGTTCATCGCCAGCTCAGCCTCCTTCTCGCACTTCCCTGGGCTAGACATGGCCGCACAATTCACCACAAGATCAAGCGGCGCCATAGCACTCACACAGGCGTCCATCCCCTCCCCAGTCGCCGCGTCCACGCGAAAGGCTCGGCACCGATCGGTTTTGGTCACAGGATGGTCGATCGAGCCTGTCGTCTCGTCCGCGTAGGTGTATCCAACCGCGATGACGTCATCTTCGGGACTCTCGAGCAGATGCTTAAGCAGGAACTGGCCGAGATAGCCGCTGCCACCGACGATGAGGACCCTCATCGTGATCTGTCGTCGTCCCAGAAGAGTGACTTGACCGATGAGAACGTGCCTGCGAAAACAGCCCCCCGAAATCGCCGAGGAAAAAAAAGCGCGTCAAGCTGACTCGGATGGGGCCAGTCGACCGTCGCGCTTCGCCCGTCGACGATGACTGCACTCGGGTCCACGCTCGCGATGTTCTCGCTCGCTCGACTGTCGCGCCTCGCGCCCTACAAGCACGCCAACCCGCGCGTGTCGACACGCAGGGACGCGCGGCCCTTACGCGTCGTTGTCAATTTCCGGGCTGCCACCGCGAGGGCTGCCGCTGCGGATATCCAGCCGCGAATCGGGTTCATCGGCGCCGGATCCATGGCCGAGGCCATGGCACGGGGCTTCGTACAGGGCGGTGTCGCGTCCGCGTCGAACATCTCCGTGTCACCGTCGACAAAGCCGGATCGCAACGCGTCCTGGAGCGAGGACGTGGGCGCGACCGTCGTGGGCTCGAACCTCGAGGTGATGGAGTCTTCGGACGTCGTTTTCCTGTCCGTCAAGCCCCACATTCTCCCCGTGGTGCTGGAGGAGATCGCTGAGGCGGTGGACCCGAGCCGTCACCTGCTGGTCTCGGTCGCCGCGGGGGTTCCCGTCGAGTTCATCGAGAAGACGCTCCGCAAGGCGACGGAGAAGAAGAACAAGAAGGACATGAAGGAAATGCGAGTGACCGTCATCGACCACGGCGACGCGATGGACGACATGGATGAGGATTCGGACTCCGACGACGAAGACGACGACATGGACGATGAAATGAAAATGAAGATGAAGGAGGAGAAGAAGAAGCGCAAACAGCTCAAGAAGCTGAAGAGCCTCCTGGAGGACGGCGTCATCACGCGAGACGAGTTCGAAGCCAAGTCCGCGTCCGTCGGACCGCCCGACCCGACCATCATGCCCGTCGAGACCGAGGAGGAGCGCCGGCTTCGCAAGGAGCAGAAGAAGATGATGAAGATGCGGGAGAAGGAGGAGAAGAAGGCTATGAAGATGCGGGAAAAGGAGGAAAAGGAACTCGCGAAGGAGGCTGAGAAGGAGGAGAAACGTAAATCTGCCCCGCGGGTCGTGCGCGTGATGCCCAACACTCCTTGCATGGTCGGCGCGGCAGCCTCAGCCGCGTGCGTCGGGGACGAACCGGCGGATCCCATGCTCGCCGCATCGGACCTCGATTCCGTCGTTCGACTCATGCGCGGCTGCGGCGAGTGCGTCGTCGTCCCGGAGAGGCTCATGGACGCCGTCGTCGGAGTCTCCGGCTCTGGACCCGCGTACGTCTTCCAGTTCATCGAGGCGCTCGCCGACGGTGGGGTCGCGGCGGGTCTGCCCCGGGTCGATGCCAACCTTCTCGCCGCCCAAACAGTCATGGGAGCGTCGAAGATGGTGTTGGAGACGGGATCGCACCCCGGCGAGCTCAAGGATAAGGTTTGCTCGCCGGGCGGAACGACCATCCGAGCGGTGCACGAGCTCGAGAAAGGAGGCCTGCGCGCGACGGTCATGAGTGCGGTCATGGCATCAGCGGCGCGGTCCGCGGAACTTGGTAAGATGAGTGGCGGAAAGGACGAGGACAAGAAGAGGAAGAAGAAATAGCGTCGGTTTTGGTATTAAAATTGTCGTCGCGTGCTGAATTAGTTAATCGATAGGGACCCTCCCAACGCCTAGAGCTCATCCTTGGGAGCCTCCTCGGCCGCAGCCTCGGGCTCGGCGTCGACATCGGGCTCTTCAACTTCGGCGTCAGCCTCGACGCCGAGGTCGCGGCGGACCATGTCGAAGAGCCTGCCGGCGAAGCCCTTGGGCTCCTCGAACATGAAGCCGCTCTCCAGCAACGCCGTCTCGTACATGATGAGCGCGGTCCTCTTGGTGTCCTCGTCGTCGGCGTCGTCCTCGGACTTGTCCTTGAGGGTCTTGATGATGGGGTGGCCGGGGTTGATCTCGAGCGTCTTGCGACCGCGCATGTACGCCATGCGGCCGTCGTCGCTGAGCGCCTGCGCCTTCATGATGCGCTCCATGTTGGCGGACCAGCCGTACTTGCTGGTGACGACGGAGCACGGGGTGGTGACGAGGCGGTTGGAGATCTTCACAGCCTCGACGTCCTCGGAGGGGAGGATCTCCTTCCACCACTTGATGAAGTCCTTGAACTCCTCCTTGACCTTCTTGAGGCGAGCCTTGGCGGCGTCGGTGTCGTCGCCGAATTTGAGATCCTCCTTGGACGCGTTGGAGAACTTGAAGTCGTCAAACTCAGTCAGGTTCTGCATGGTGTACTCGTCGATGGGATCGGTGAAGTAGATCACCTCGAGGTCCTTGTGAAGGAGCTTCTCGAGGAACGGGGACTTCTCGAGCGCCTCGCGGGACTCGCCCGCGAGGTAGTAGATGGACTTCTGGCCGGGCTTCATGCGCTCCACGTACTGCTCGAGGGAGACGAGCTTGGTGGGAGACTTGGAGGTGTAGAAGCGCATGAGCTTGGCGAGGCGGGTGCGGTTGGACGCGTCCTCGATGATGCCGAGCTTGATCGCCTTGCCGTAGTTCTTCCAGAACTTGTCGTACTTGGTCTCCTCCTCATCGGCGGAGTCGTCGGCGGCTACCGCGGCTTCCTCGTCGTCGTCGTCGTCCTGGCCCTCCTCGGCGAGCTTGCGGATCATGTCGAGCGCCTTGCGAACGAGCTTCTTCTTGATCGTCTTGAGGCTGGTGTGCTGCTGCAGGGTCTCGCGGCTGACGTTCAGAGGCAGGGTGTCGGAATCGACGATGCCCTTGATGAACGAGAGGTACTTGGGGAGGAGCTCGTCGAACTCGTCGGAGATGAACACGCGGCGGACGTAGAGCTTGAGCGCTGCAGCCTTGTTGTAGTAGTTGTCGAAGAGGTCGCTGGGGGGCTTCTCCGGGATGAAGAGGATGGACTTGAACTCGACGTCTCCCTCAGCCTTGAAGTGGGTGTAGGAGAGGGGTTCCTTGTCGTCCTTGGACAACGCCTTGTAGAACTTGGTGTACTCGTCGTCCTCAACCTCGGTGGAGGACCTGAGCCAGATGGCTTTGTTATCGTTGACGGTCTTCCAGTCCCAGACGGTCTTCTTGACCGTCTTGGTCTGGGGGAGTTCTTCCTCGTCCTCGTCCTCGACTTCGTCGTCATCCTCGTCGTTCTCCTCGGACTCGTCGTCCTCGTCGGTCTCCTCGAGGTCCTCCTCGTCTTCCTCGCCCGACTCGGCCTTGGCAGCCTGCTCGGCGAGCTCCTCGTCGCTGAGAGGCACGTCCTCCTCAACCTCCTCGCTGTTCCAGAGGTAGATGGGGAAGTTGATGAACTCGGAGTACTTCTCGACGAGCTCCTTGAGCTTGTCCTCCTCGAGGTACTCCTGGGCCTCCTCCTTGAGGTAGATGTTGATCTCGACGCCGCGGCCGAGGGGTTCGCCCTCGTCTTCGGAGATGGCGAAAGCGCCGTCAGCCTTGGACTCCCAGATCCACTGCTTGTCCTCGGAGTTGTGCTTGGAGCGAACCTCGACGAAGTCGGCGACGAGGTAGACGGAATAGAAACCGACACCGAACTGGCCGATGAGGTTCATGTCCCCGCCCTTCTGCATCTGCTCGAGGAACGCGGAGGTACCGGACTTGGCGATGGTGCCCAGGTTTTCCTTGAGCTCCGCCTTGGTCATGCCCACGCCGCGATCGCGGATGGACAGCACGCCGTTCTCCTTGTCAACCTTGATCCTGATATCCAGGTTGGCTTCCTCCCCGGACCCGAGCACGGACTCGTCGGTGAGGGAGAGGAATCGGATCTTATCGAGCGAGTCGCTCCCGTTGGAGATGAGCTCGCGAAGGAAGATGTCTTTGTTGGAGTACAGCGAGTTGATGATGATGTCCATCAGGCGAGAGACCTCAGCCTGGAACTCGGACACCTCAGCGCCGGACTTGAAAGACTTGTCCTTGTGTCCGGTGAAAGCGGGCCTGGAGGAATGGAGGAGGACGGCGCGATCGGTCAGTCGAGAAGATCTTGGAAGTTTGCTTCTCCGCCGCTTGCTTTGCCGATCTCGCGCGCGCGGGTCGGGTGAAGCCGGCGCGATATTCGAGGGAAGGACATTCGAGACGGGCGAAAGGTACTCACTCGTCGGCATCGGTCGCATCCTGCGCGTGGACGGCTGCGAAGGAGGGAAGAAAGGGATCGGACAGTCAGGTTTCGTGCCGGTTCGATCGGCCCCGCGCAAACATCGGAGGCGAGAAACGGCGACGGCTGCGCGACGATCGATCGCGGGCTCACGCACCAGGAACGGCGGCGCCGGCCACGAGCAAAAGCCCGAAGATGAGCGCGAGGCTCTTGGAGAACTTCATGGGTTCTCGGTAGCACTTGTGCGCAGCCTGTACGTGCGCGCGCGAGGTACTGGCGCGGCCGCGAGCGCTGATTGGGGCCAATATTACGTGTTTCCGGCCCTGTGATTGGCTGATGCCGCACTCGAGGCGAGCTCGCTCGCTTCGACTTTTGGTCAAACGAGGATTTTTGGATTCCACCTTCCCAGTGCGAAGCGCACCGAAGCGCGTCGCCGCCCGAACCGGGCCGTTTGACTTCATCAGGGGACGCGTCGTTTAGGTTTAGGTCCAGCCGCGATGGGCTCCGACCAGGTCGCCGAGCGGTTGTCGAACCTGACCGTCGGGGACTCGCCGGGAACTCCCGGGGTGTCAACTCCCCCGGTGGTGAACAGGCGGGAGCCGGTGCTTCCCGAGCAGGCGCTTCGACTGACGCGTCCGACGGAAGGGTTCCTCTGCGCGATGTCCGCGAACAAGTACAAGATTGACTTTAGGGAGTTTGAGATCAAGGACTACGACAGCGGCGAGTCGCTGTTTCACGTCAAGCGGGACCCCGAGGCTGCGCTACCGATGGTGCCAGATGACATCGATCCCGCGATGGAGGCGGCGGTGCGCACCGTGCGGTACACTTTTCCCACGTCGTTCCTGGGGCGGAAGACGATACGAACGGCGCTCGTGTTCTCCGTCGGGCCGGAGCCGGTGCCCAACTTCCGCATGATCGAGAGGCATTACTTCAAGGATGAGCTCGTGCGGTCGTACGACTTCAACTTTGGCTTTTGCATCCCGATGTCGGTCAACTCGTGGGAGGCCATCTACGACATGCCGGAGCTCACCAAGGCGCGAGAGGAGGATATACTCGCATCGCCGTTCGAGATGCGAAGCGACAGCTTCTACTACGTCGGGGACACGCTGGTGATGCACAACAAGGCGGAGTATCAGTACAAGGACTAGGTCGGTCAAGCGGCGCGACGTACATTTTTAGAATTGGAAAAAAAGTAGACTATCATATCGTAGCGACGACTCACGCGCCGCCGCTGGTCCACGGCTGCAGCACCGGCAGCAGAATCGCGCACGCTATGAGCAAGACACAAATCAGCGAGCAGCACATCCACTTCCTGCTGCTCTTCTGGTACTTCCTCGCCTGAATGAGCGACACCTGCCCCCTGTGCACGTAGTCAACCGACTTGCTCACCTGGTTCTCTATGTTGTCCAGCATCTCCCCCTGCGCCTCGACCAAGACGCTCATGTCGAGGAAAATCTGATGCAGCTCCAGAAGCTTCCGCTCCAACTCCTGGACGGCATCGTGGCGCTCCTGAATCTCCGCCACGGTGTCGAGAATCTGCCCGCGTCCCTGTTCCATCATCGCCTTTTGGAAAATCGTCTCCGACTCTCCCGTCTCGATGAGGTGGTCCAGCGTCTTCTCGTCCGCCGTTTCCCCCGTGACCGCGAAGTACCTGTGCTCCACTACCTCCCTGTACTCCGACTGAAGCCTGGCGCGTAGATCCTGGAACTCCGCCATCTGCTGCTTCAGCTTCATCTTCAGCGACGACGTTATCGTCGTTCGGGTCCGCTCCTGGCTCGAACCCGGGCCCGAATCCGCACCCTTCACAGCTGTGTCGTTGGATCTGTCCAGGTTCTCCAACCGAAGCACGCACTCGCGCGCGGTGGTGGATACCGTCTCGATCACGCCGTTCATCTCGTCCCTGTACCGCTTCATGGTCTCCGTCCGCGTCGCCGTCTTGGCCTCGTCGTTGAGTTTGTTGAGCTTCACCAGTTTTTTCCTGATCTCGCCGATGATGGACTTGATGGTGGCGACGTCGGCGAAGAACGCCTCCATGCTCGAGTCCCCGCCGCCCGGTGTGGGGACCACTGGGGGTGCCTCCTCGTCGACAGGAGGCGGCGCGGTAGACTGCTCGAACGGGTTGCCGCTCGCCTCGGGACGTGTCTGTGGAGTAGGAAAGAGTGATGTCAGCGGTCGAGGACACCGACGACGAGATCGAGGGTTGAAGAGGGCAGGAGTGGTTTTACTCACCCTGGCGGAACGGGCGGCGGGCGCCGCCGCATCGGAGCCCTGCGAAATCGAGAAGAAGAGGTGGGAGAAAGCGAAGGTCAGTCGACGGCGACGCGCTTTCGAGGAAGAGACGTTGGACATCTTGAAAAAAGGTCCCTTCGTCTGCTGGGAAGGCGGAGGCGGCTCAGGGCGCTCCCGGGATGGGCGATGGAGGTGACGGAGCGGGTGAGCTCACCTTGACGGACGAGAGAAGGTCGTTCATGTCGACTCGGTCGCACTGACGGCGAAGGTCACCGCCCTCCCGTGGTGCCGATCGCAATGTCAGCCCTGCGCAAACTTTAACTCCGCTCGCGCCCACCTCCTGTCAGCTGCTCAGTTTTTGGTGCGCCGGTTAGATGCTCGTGACCTGCGCCGCGTGGAGTCGATCAGTCGCGCGTATTCCGGCGTCGACCGTCACCCGCGGGACTCCACTTCGGTCCCGGTGGCAACAGCCGGTGAGGATGCCGCCTCGTACTCGCTCGGCGAGAAGGGACGCGCCCTCGACTCGAACGAAAGCTTCGATCGCTGATGTTTCCACGCCCGAAGTCGAGGTCGCGAGTCGCGTGGTCAGGGTCGGGCCGAGGAAGGTCCCCGCGGAGTTTATCAACATCCCCGCTGACCCTTCCATTGAGACACCGAAGTACGACCTCATCATCGTACCCGGTAACCCCGGTGTGCCATCGTTTTACACGCACTACGCCAAGACCCTGCACACACTGCTCGGCGGAGATGTGGACATTGAGATATTCGGATACAAGGGCCACACGACGGATAGGCACGCGGACACCACCGGGGACTGGTTCACGCTGCGGGATCAGCACGACCACCTGCGCGAGTATTTGCGCATGAGAAAACCGCGTTCGACGAACGGGACGGTGCTGGTGGGACACAGTATCGGCGCTGAGTTGTGTTTGGCCGCGATGGATAAGCTCGGAACGGACGCGGTGCGCGGCGTCGTCGGCCTGATGCCTTTCGTGTTGGTCAACGCGCAGTCGACGCTGCAGAAGTTCCTGAGTGCGCTGGTGCACATCAAGCCGCTGGTGTACCTGGTCGCATCGATCGTCGGGTTCCTCGGTTCGCTGCCCGGGTTCCTCAAGCGCCTCGCTTTTACGCCAATCACGGCGTCGATGAGCTCGACGCCGGCGGATCTCACCAGGAGGTGGCTCAGGCCGGATAGTATTCGGAACATGGCGTTCATGGGACGCACGGAGTTTGACGCGTTGACGGCGCTGGACATGTCGCGTTGGAAGAGGCATAAGGACCGTACGTCCCTGTTGTATTGCCCGGATGATCATTGGGCGCCGTTGCGTCAGATGGAGGATTTCGGGCGGATGACGGAACTGAGTGGGATGGAGACGGTGCTGGAGTCCGCACCCGGGGTGGACCACGCGTTTGTTTTGCACGACAAGTCAGCGGAGCTCATAGCGCGACGGACGAAGGAGTTGCTCGAGACTCGACACGCGGTTGAGAGATGAGTAAAAGTATTTGCATTTAATTGTTACGCGCTGGAATGAATCAGCTTTGCCCAACGTTCCGCGTACGTCTGTCCGGTCCACATGAAGTGCAGGGCGAAGAACGCGACGATCCGGTAGCACGCACTGACCAGGACGAGTAGCCAAAACATGGGCCAGGTGGAATCCGGGTCGAAATCCAACATTCGAAGGTACTGGTCACCCGTCAGCGGCACGCATCCTTCCTCGGCGATTGCGCGCTCGGTGCACGTAAACGAGTGCCGTTTAAAGTCGCTCGCCACCGCACCTTCGACCGCGTAGCCAATGAACGACACGTCAGGTAGCCACCTGTAGTACACCGGTATATTTCGTCGGTTGATCCAGTTGCCGTCGAAGAGCATGAGCACGATGAGCATCGTAGCCGCCATCGCGTTGGTCTGCTCGAAAGTCTTACACAGCGTGCCGACCATGGTGAGGAAGGACGCACCCGCGACGGTGACTGCCACGATGATACAGTAAAACTCCATCCTCGCCTCGCCACTGTCGCTCAACCCGAACATCTCGTACGCGATCACCGCACACACGATCGCGAAGAGAACGATGGTGACCATCTCGACCAGGATCCTCGCCATGTAGTACGCCGAAGTCGGGTACATTCCGCCGTTGCTCTCGTGCAGGTAGTTCCCGCGCTCCTTCGGAAAGAGCAGAAGCTGGTCAAAGGCACTGAACGACTGCATGAGGACGATGAGTGATATCGCACGAAGCCTATCGCCGGCGCCGCTCACCGTTAAAGGCGTGTTGTAGTACAGTGAGCCGATGATGAGGGGCAGGGCGACTGAATTGACCGCCTGGGACATCACCGCTGACGGCTCGCGGAGCTTGTACAGAAAGGTTCGTCCGAACAAGGCGTTGTACCGCGCAATCCATGTCACCGCCCAATGGCGGCGCGCGTTGTCTTTACCGACGTCCTCATCGTTGTTCCTGACCGCGTCCATCTTTGCGATTGTGTCTCCGTCGGCGAGGTACGCTTTCCGGCGATCGGACTTGGCCCACCACTCCGTCAGCTCCCGCACCATCGCACTCCTGTCACGAATGGCCAGCCCCCCGCCCTCGGCAACGTCGATCTTCGCGCCTTCGCCGTCGACCGCGTCCACCTCTGGCTCGTCGACGCGGGTGTTGATGAGGTCCAGGAGGAAGTCGGGGGGCGATTCGAACATTGGGCAGTGGTAGCCCACGTCGTCGAGCCACCCCATGACGCCGTTGGTGCTCAGTGACCCGTCCGGGTTCGCCGTGTACGTCGGACCGGCGTACACCTCGCGCCCGTCCGCGAGTAGCACGCACTGATCGAACAACGGCATGATCGATGACCTGGGCTGGTGGATGGACGTGACCACCGCCGCTCTGTGCGCCGAACCCTGCTCACCGTTTGCAATCTCGCGGAGCTTGTTAACCACCAGCAGCGCGGTGGTGGCGTCCAGTCCCGAAGTCGGCTCGTCGAGTAGCAGGAGCTTGGGTCTGTGGACACACTCCATGGCGATGACGAGCCTACGCTTCTCGCCGCCGCTGATACCCCCTTGTCCGACGACGCCGATTGGAGAGTTTGCCGCGCGGGACAGGTCGAAATCGTCGATGGCGCGCTCGACGATGTCCTCGATGGCCTTAGCCCTCGACGTTGGCTTGCCCGCGATCCCACTCACCTTCCTGCCCGCGAGTCGCAGCCTGGTGGCGAACATGAGCGTTTCCTTCGTCGTGAGTGAGTTGAGTAGGACGTCCTCCTGGGTGACGTAGCCTAGATCCCCGAGAAGCGTTCGAGTGTTGGGGTATTTGACACCATTGATAACGAACGACCCTGTCACGCCGCTCTCCCTCCTACCGCCGAGGACGTGTATCAGGGAGGTCTTGCCGCTGCCCGAGGGACCCATGACCGCCACGACCTGACCGGCGCGGACGTGGCCGGATAGACCGTGCAGGATACGCTTGTGTGTGTCTTCGGGCGGGGTGGCGTTGTTAGCATCGGAATCTGCAACCCCGGTCTTCAGCTTAGCGGGCTCAACCTTGACCTTCACCGGTACTTCGTAGGTCACGTCGCGCCACGCGAGGTTCACCTCATCGTGCGACATCGACGACAGCGTATTGGCATCCATGGCAAGACCCGCGCGTGCCCGGTTGTGTGCCTCGGCAACCCCATCCGATAGTTCGGCCCTAAAAAAACGTGAAATTTTCAGACGACATCAGACAGTGGCTCACGTCAGCACGTCGCAGAACCAGGCCGCGCTCCTACTAGGTGAGTCAAGAACTCCCGTGCGCCGCCGTGTATCATCCTTGAGCCGAGGGGACCCGCGGGGGTCCTTTCGTGTCCGGCAGCCCAGTCGCTGTTGACGTACGTCCCTGGTACAAGGTGGGCACAGGGTGGGCACAACCCCTAAAAAACGCACGAAGCGGGGGCGATAATGGCGGACCCGGAGGAGGAAGGACCCCGCGAGACGGAGCCGGTCCTTGTACCCGAGCCCAAGCCCACACGAAGTGTTGCCGCGACCGTCACGGATGTACCCTGGCTCGCCGATGTGGAGCAGATGCGTAAACGGGTCCTGGCGGAGGCTGAGTCACTCCGCGGCGAAGCCCGGGGTCATTACGAAAACTTGAGCCTGGTTGCGAGAGAGAAGCTGGAGGAGGCCGTCTGGGAAGCATCGTCGCTCGCGGGGTTACAGTCCCAGAGCGCGGAGACGCTCAGTCTTCTGACGAAAGACAACATCGAACGCAAGTTCAAGGGGAGCACAGAGGAGGTTGCGCGCTGGCAGGCCCAGGTGGTCAGGTCGGTGGAGGACAGAGTTCTCGCCGAGTTTGAGTCGTTCGTAGACGAGCTGGAGCCGAGTCTGCACCAGTCGGGGCGGATGATGACAGAGTCCGCGCTCGGGTTCGTGAGGTTCACCAGGGCGCCGGCGAAGGACGCGATACAGGAGGCGCGAAAGACGGGCGACGCGGAAAAGAGCTCGAGGTTGGAACGCTTCGAGACGACGATATTGAAGCCCATGTTGAAACCCGTGCAGCGGGGGATGAAGGAGCCGCTGATGGAGCGTGCCCCGTACGTCGCGGGTGGCGTCGTCGCGTATGGACTGGCGTGTGGTTTCATCGGTGCGTGGCTGTGTAAGAGAGGAGGCGGGGGCAGGGGAGGCTCTTCAGGCGGCGAGAGCAACGTATGATGATAGACTATATAGGAGGTGAGATTATTACAAGATTCTCGGTTAAGCCGCTCCGGCTCCCGCGGCGGCTCTACCCGCGGCCGCCTTGGCAGCTGCGGCGGCAGCCTTAGCCGCCGCCGCCGCCGCCTTGGCAGCCTCTGCGGGCGATGACCCTTCGGTTTCAGCCTTCTTGCCGCCGGTTCTGTCTTTGGAGATGGCGGACGCGGCGAACCCCTCCTCGATGAAGCTCGCGTCCCCAGCCCTGGCGGGTACCTTCACCAGCCTCCGTAGCTCGGCTCCCGTCAGCGTCTCCTTATCTAGCAGCTGCTTGGCGAGCATGTGCAGCTCCTTCTCGTGCTTCTTCAACAGCGACGTCGCCCGTTTGTTCGCCTCCTCCAGCAGCCGCTTCACCTCGTCCTCGATGACCTGCCTGGTCTCGTGGGAGAGGCCGTAATCGGAATATTCCGTGCTGGCCAGACCGAGGCGCTCGCTGAAGCCGTACTTGGTGATCATCTCCCTCGCGAGCCGCGTGGCCTGCCTGAGGTCCGAGCTCGCGCCGGTGGTCACCTCGGACTCGCCGAAGATGAGCTCCTCGGCGACGCGCCCGCCCATGGTCACGTCGAGCATCGCCAGCAGCTGCTTCTTGGTGAGGTTCAGCTCATCCTTCTCCGGGAGCTGCATGACCATACCGAGGGACTGGCCTCGGGGCACGATCGTCGCCTTGTGTATCGGTCTGGCACCGTCGGTGAACAGCGCGACGAGCGCGTGGCCACCCTCGTGGTACGCGGTGAGCCTCCTGTTCTCCTCCGCCACGACGGCGCTCTTCCGCTCGGCGCCCATCATGATCCGATCCTTGGCGTACTCGAGCTGCTTCATGCCGACGTCCAAGGCGCCGTCCAGGGCGGCGCGTAGCGCGGCGACGTTGATCAGGTTCGCGAGGTCCGCGCCGGAGAAACCCGGCGTACCCCGCGCGATGACCTCCCAGTCCACCGACGATGAGATGACGACCCCTTCCGCGTGCGTCTGTAAGATCTGTTTCCTGCCGTCCACGTCGGGGTTGGGCACGGCGACGGTCCTGTCGAACCTTCCTGGGCGGACGAGTGCCTTGTCCAGTGACTCCGGGGTGTTGGTGGCGGCGAGGACGATGACGCCCTCGTTCTTTTTGAACCCGTCGAGTTCGGTGAGGAGCTGGTTGAGGGTCATGCGGGTGTTCTGCTGATCCTTCGGGTTCCTCGCGCTGCCCACGGCGTCGATCTCGTCGATGAAGACGATGCACGGCGCCGCAGCCTTGGCAGCCTTGAACAGGTCCCGTACCCTCCTGGCACCCACGCCCACGAACATCTCCTCAAACTCTGAACCGCTGGTGTAAAAAAACGGAACCCCAGCCTCCCCAGCGACGGCCCTCGCCAGCATGGTCTTGCCCGTGCCCGGTGGACCCACCAACAGGAGACCTTTGGGCAGCTTACCTCCCAGCCGCGTGAACTTGGCGGGCGAGCGGAGGTACTCCACGATCTCCACGAGCTCCCCCTTGGCCTCGTCCACGCCCTTGACGTCTTTAAACTTGGTCTTGGTCTCCGGAGTCGGCTTGGGGGCGCTGTCGCCGCCCATGATCCCGCGTGAGATGCCCCCGCGCTCGTCCGCGAGGGCGCCGATGCCGCTCAACACGATGAACGCGGTGCCCAACGTTCGAAGCGTGCGCCAGAACTGAGCCTTGAACGTGGGCTCCAGCTGCTGGGTGTACACGGGCGACTGCGCTGTGCCGAGGACCTCCCCGTTCTGGAGCGCCGCGGCACCCATGGCGCGAGCCGCGTCTTGGACATTCCCGCCCGCGGCAGCCTCGCCCGACGCACCGCGCTGAATCGTGCGCAGCAGGGCGGATTCGTTGAGTTTTTCGCATCGTACCAGAGCCTGAGACGGGGGAGCGCGGGTGTGGTGAGCGGTCGGTACGGGAATTGGGCGATTTTCTGAAAGAAGCCAGGCTGGAGATCTGGACGTCCGCGCCGGGTTGGCACGTGGCGTGTCACGGACGCACCTTGAGATACTCGGCGAGGTTACCCTCGGAGGCTGCCACCTTGCCCTGCTCGTAGAGTCTGACCACCGCTTCCGGATCGTTGCGGTTCAGGTCCCGGAGGTACCTGGCTTGCTCGGACGTGCTCGAGGGCACGCTCCCGCCGGACCCGCCGGTGAACGTCCTTCGCGCGGCCGGGCGGGTCACGCTCGGCACGGCCCAACGGGCGGGCGCCATCGAGGTCGCCGCCGGAGCGGGCGCCTGGAGCGCGCGCGCGGTGGCCGCGGCGCGTCTGACCGCGTGTCGAAGCATGGCGACGCCGGCGCGGGTCAGAGTGGGTAACCGATGCTTACGTGGCCCACCTGTTTGACCTGCTCGAGAAAAAACCCCATCGACGTCGCGCCCCAGGTGCAGACCACCTGGGCACTGATGAGCACAGCTGCGAATTTGGCGGACGTCGCCGCGCGCGTCGTCGCGGCGTCGACGCGTTCCACCGCGCGCGCATCCACCAGCCCCGCGCGCCTCGTCGCGGTGTCCAAGACCAAGCCCGTGGAGCAGCTACGGGAGTGCTACGACGCGGGCCACCGATGCTTCGGCGAGAACTACGTGCAGGAGATCGTGGAGAAGTCGCCGCAGATGCCACCCGACACCGTGTGGCACTTCATCGGGCACCTGCAGAGCAACAAAGTCAAGGCCCTCGTCACCGGCGTGCCGTCCCTCGCGGTCATCGAGACCGTGGACTCGGTCAAGCTGGCGAACAGGCTGAACAACGCGGTGGGCGAATTCATGGATGAACGAGCCAAGGTTGGGGTAGGTAAGCTGGGCGTGATGGTCCAGGTGAACACGTCCGGCGAGGAGTCCAAGTTCGGGGTCGAGCCCAAGGATTGCCTGCCCCTGGCGCGACACATCCGCGACGAGTGCTCCAACCTAGCGTTCCGCGGACTGATGACCATCGGGATGCCGGACTACACGTCCAGGCCGGAAAACTTCCAATCCCTCGCCGCGTGCAGGGACGAGGTGTGCGCAGCGCTCGGGCTGGAGACGAAGGACGTGGAGCTGTCCATGGGCATGTCCGGCGATTACGAATCGGCGATCGAGATGGGCAGCGACAACGTCCGCGTGGGATCCACCATCTTCGGAGCGAGGGCGAACATGTACTCGGAGCACCTCAAGAAGTGATCGATACGAAGCGATTGCTCACGAGTCTCATTGGACTCTTAACACTTACATTCTTTTAATTCCACGGCGAGTTTAACTATACTGCGACGATTGTCCCGACGGCGCACGGACCGATCGAAGGTGCGCCGCTGATGCCGGGCGGACCAGCACTGGTTGAAGCACCCCGGAGAAGCACCCACACGAGGGCTCGGCACCCGACAACGACCGCCGAGGTGGTGCCGCTCGAGCGTTCGAACACGGGGAACGGGGGAGGGGGGACCGCACGCATCGCTCCACTTCGCCCGATGAAAGTCTCCGAACGCGTTTTCATCGGTGCTTTTCTCCGCCCCTCCGCCCCGCGGAGTGACACGCGCGCTGGTTGTTACATCGCGATGTATTCTCAAAAAACGTGACTGGACTCACGGCTGTACTTGTAAGTTATATTTCGAGCCCTCGCGTTCACTTCGTGCGCCACGCCGAGCTCACCGCACGGACGGAACATGGCGAGCAACGCCGATGCCGCGGCGCCCAGTGGCGATGCCGCGCGGACGGTGACGCGCAAGTTCCCGCGCGACGCCGTGGTGGTCATCAACGTCCTCCGTTCCATGGTCAGTACCCACGATTTCCCATCGGGATCCCACGAACCGAGCTTTCCTATCGCGCCTGTTCCCTCGCACGCCCCGGCCGACACACGTCGCTGACCGCCGCTTCCCCATCCCCGTCGTCGCGATAACAGGGTGTTGAAGAGTGGGAACCTAGGGTGGTGAACATGCTGATGGAGTTCATACACAGTGAGTGCCCATGCTGACCCGCGACGCGTGTGATCAACATTAGGGTTGGCACCACGATCGACTGTCATCCCGCGGTCCCTAGTCTTTCTCACACCCCTGACAAACACACCCCACTCTTCTTTCCCAAATTAGGATACACGTGCGAGGTGATCGAGGAAGCGCAGGTGTACATGGACCATCGCTCCGGCGAGGAGGTCAACCTGGACGACGTCAAGCTGGCCATCCACGGCATCCTCCAGTCGCAGTTTGTCAAACCGCCAAACGCGGACGCCATGCACCTGTTCGCCCAGTCCCTTAACCGCACACCCTTACCGCCGCTGAACAACCGCCCGGGGATCCACGTGCCGCAGGATGATAACCTCCTAGGCGCGCACTACGAGTATTTCCCACGGGATACCCCCCTGGTGGACCCCGACGAGGCGGATGTCGACGACGATCGAGAGACGGCGATTGGGACGGGGGGCGGGGCGGCTCGGGCGGAGGCGGCGCCCGCGGAGCCGACGGAGATGGGAGACGGGGGCGTGGAGGGGTTCAAGGTGAAGAAGGCGAAGAAGTGACGCACACGACGTATCATCATAACTTAGTGACGCACAAGTGTATCATCATAGTAGCAAATGTCATCAGGCGAGCGCGTCGGAACTGAAATCGCTCTTCGGTCCAAGAGGACAAAAACTTTCACGCACTGGGCCACTTCACTTCGCGCGAGTCTACGCCATGTCCGAAGTTCGCGCGTCCCACCTGCTCGTCAAGCACCAGGGCTCACGCCGCCCCGCGTCCTGGCGCGACCCCGACGGCGCGGTTATCACCAAGCGCTCCAAGGCTGCGGCGCTCGATGAGCTCGAGGCGTACCGCGAGCAGATCGAGTCCGGTGCCGTGACCTTCGCCGATCTCGCCGCGAAGGTGTCGGACTGCTCCAGCGCGAAGCACGGCGGCGACCTCGGGTTCTTCGGTCCCGGAAAGATGCAGAAGGCGTTCGAGGTGAGGCGGAACACCCCTCAGAGATGCTCCCAACCAACCGTCGACTCCCTCTCAACCAACCGTTTGATTTGGTTTTTCCTAAGACCAAAAGTGCCGTTCTCGTCTCGCCCAAGCGTACCTGACCATCGCTCCCCCCACCACCTTTCGCCTCAGGACGGAGCGTTCGCGCTTCAGGTGGGTGAGATGTCCGGCGTCGTCGACTCCGATAGCGGCGTGCACATCATCATCCGCACCGCGTGAGCGAGGCCAAAAGTTAGATTTCCGATGTCAACGGTGAAGCGGGTGAACGCCACGTCCTCGAATAACAAATAAGATTCGCACATCTCCCGCCGTCGTTCCCACTCTGTCCCGCACGACACACACATCTTGTCGATTGCAACACCGCGTCATCAGCGTCCTTTACGCGGTATCGATAGAGAGATAACATGTCCGCATCGTTGCGCGCCGTGCCGACGCTTCCGTCGTCGTTCACGAAGCGAACCTTATCGCATGGTAATAAGAAAAGGCACCACCGCCTTCGTGCCGTCGTCGCGGGCGACTTCCCGACGCCCGACCTGGACCAACCGGGCAACGCCAACTACCAGGAGGCCAAATCTTTGTCCGCGAAGCTCGCCGGTAACGTCGCGTCGGTCGGTGCGAGCCACGAGGCCAAGCGGGTGGTGGTCGTCGGTGGCGGTCTGGCTGGGCTCTCGTGCGCAAAGTACCTCGCAGATGCGGGTCACGTTCCCGTCGTGCTCGAGCGCGGGGACGTGCTCGGCGGCAAGGTATCGGCGTGGCAGGACAAGGACGGGGATTGGATCGAGACCGGCCTTCACATCTTCTTCGGCGCGTACCCCAACATGATGAACCTGTTCAAGGAACTCAACATCGAGGACCGGCTGCAGTGGAAGGAGCACGCAATGACGTTCGCGATGCAGGACTACCCGGGGGAGTTTACCAAGTTTTACTTCCCGGCCGGCCTACCCGCGCCGTTCAACATGGCGTACGCCATCCTGACCAACGATAAGATGCTCACGTGGACCGAGAAGCTGCGCACCGGGATCCCCCTCGTGCCGATGCTGCTCGGAGGTCAGGAATACATCAACGCGCAGGACGAACTCTCCGTCCAACAGTGGATGAAGAAGAACTTCATGCCGGAGCGGGTGCGCGAGGAGCTGTTCATCGCCATGGGCAAGGCGCTGGATTTCATCGACAGCGACAAGCTCTCCATGACCGTCATCCTGACCGCCATGAACCGGTTCATCAACGAGACGCACGGGAGCAAGACAGCCTTCCTCGACGGTAACCAGCCCGACAGGCTCTGCGCGCCGATGGCGAAGCACGCCACGGACAGGGGCGGGACGGTGCGAACGCAGGCGGGGCTTAAGCGGATTCTGGTGGATGAGACCACGGGTAACGTGACCGGTATGGAGCTCATCGGCGGGGAGGTTGTGACTGGCGACCACTACGTCAGCGCCATGCCGGTGGACGCGCTCAAGCTTCTTCTTCCGGATGTTTGGAAGCCGAAGCCGTTCTTTAAGCAGTTGGAAGAGCTCGAGGGTATCCCCGTCGTCAACGTTCACATCTGGTTCGACCGTAAGCTCCAGCCGTACGATGGGCTGGTGTTCTCCCGGTCGCCTCTGCTCTCGGTGTACGCGGACATGTCGGAGTGTTGCAAGGAATACGCCAGCGGCGACAAGTCGATGCTCGAGCTCGTGTTTGCGCCGTGCTCGAAGGAGGCGGGCTCGGACATCAACTGGATCGGCAAATCGGACGAGGAGATCGTTCAGGCGACGTTGATCGAGCTTGAGAGACTCTTCCCAACGGAAATCGCCGCGGACGGGAGCAAGGCGAAGGTACTGAAGCACGCGGTGGTGAAGACCCCGAGGTCCGTGTACGCGGCTGTGCCCGGGCGGAACAAGTTCAGGCCCAGCCAGAACACGCCCGTCGAGAACTTCACGCTCGCGGGTGACTTCACGTATCAGAAGTTCCTCGGTTCGATGGAGGGTGCCGTGCTCAGCGGGAAGCTCGCGGCGGAGGTGGTGGCTGATAAGATGGCCGGGAGGGAGGCGAAGCCCGTGAAGGAGATCGTCGCGCAGTACCAATGATTGTTTTTTGACAGCGGCGTGATCAGCGTCGACAGCGGCGTGATCAGCGTCAACAATAAATTACTAAAGCTCGTCCACGTTCATGTCCGGGTCTGGGTTATCCGTCACCTGGACGTACTCCATCCCTTCCGGCCTTAAATGCGGTGGGACGAACCTGTGAGCCCACGCGGGCAGGTCATCGCACACGTCCTTTCCCTTTCGTTTGTACGCGAAATTGACGTAGTTGGCGGGAGCGGCGAAGCAAATCGCAAACACCGCGAACCCGGCGATGACAAAGTACGCCCCGGCCGTTCCCGCGCCGTCGACCGCATCGTCATCGTCGTCATCGTCGTCGTCTACATCGGCGCCGGCGTTCCTCGCGGCGCTCTCCGCGTCCGCCGACTTGCCCGAACACGCCTCCGACGTATCCGCCCCCTCGCACACGTCCTCCATCGCCTCCACCGGATGGGCGTCCGACTCCGGTAGCAGGTCCTTGATGGCCTCGTCCACGTCCACGAGGCACGCGGCTTTACCTGCGTCCCACGTGCAAAGGTCCGTGGCGTCGCACGCGCCGGCATCTTTCGCCGCGTCGCACGCCTGCGCGATCCGGAACGCGGGTTCCGCCAAAGCGCACGCCCCGTCCTCACCCGCCGACAGCCCCAACAGCGGCGCCACCTTCTCAGCCACGTACATGTAGCTCGGGTAGCAGCTCATCGGTTCGTTACCTTCGGTACCGTCGTCGTCAGGCACGAGTCCCTCCCACCCACCTTGGCCGTCCCCACCGTCGCCGCCGTACTGCGTCGGTACGATGTTCGTTGACAGCCGCTTGGGTCCGTAGATGCACGAAACAGTCGTGTCACCCGCGGCGGCGCACTGCGCCTTACCCTCCTCCCCGTTCCCGCACTGCTCCAACAAAGTGAAGTACTCCACCACGGACGGCGACTTGAGCGATTCCTTCAACGTCTTGACGATGCTCACGGCGCACGTTCCGTCGATCCAATCGCACCCGAGTGAATCGCCCCCCGCGTCGCACGATCCCTCGTCCGTCTTCTTCGGGCACTCGCTCACCGCCATCGCAACCTTCACCAATCCGTCTATACCCAACAAAGCCTGCGCCGCGTGTAGCGGGTTAGGTCCACAGAACGAAGGGACTCCGTCGGCGAGGCTGTCGGTCCACTGGCACCTGCCCTTCATGCCGTCGCACGCGTCCTTGTTCGTCGATTTGTCGATGCAGTTGACGCTCACGTCGAGGAGCTCCTGTACCAGCGGGTCCGCGCCCGCGCCGTCGCCGCTGAGGCACCCCTGGAGCTCCTTCGTCATCCACCGCGCGCTCAGGTTACACTCCCCCGTGCCTTCGGTCGAACCCGCGCGCCAATCGCACGTCCCGACGAGGGACTCGCATCGCGCCCCTTCGTTCGTGGCGAGGGCGCACTCCTCGTACGCCACCAGGACGCGCGCCATGAACTGCCCTTGCTTGCTGTGTATGAGGTTGTTCTCCGACACCCACGTCGCGGACGCAGAGCACGTGCCGTCGCTGGGGTCCCAGAAGCACGCGTCGGTGACGGAACGCGCCGAGGCCCCGGTGGGGACCAGCGAAAGCGCCGCGAGGAGAAAGAAACTCGGCAAGATGTCGCGTCTCGCCGACTTCCGAAGGCGTCTCCGCGCGATGGAAGCCCCGTGCGCCGCCTCGCGCGACGCCATCGCTCCACACTGACCCACCAGAGTCCAAGTCGAGGGCGACCGGCTCGCGAGACCCCCTGAATCTCCCCAACCCTCGCAGGGTGCGAGGAGCTCCGCGTTTGGCTTTATGGAATAAAGCCGAGTGACAGTTGTCTCCAAGTTGTCTCTCTGTTGCACGGTTGAAAATCAATCTACCTCTCACTGTACCAGGCGCGCGGGGGCACGGGCAGGTCACGAGCCAACACGGACAACGAGCCCCCACCCTCGCGCCACGCTCGCAGCGCGCGCGACGGGATGACCCCCGAAAAATGCGAGTCCGAGCTGGACGACATCAGCAGGAAGACGCCGATGGTGCGGTTCCTGCTCGAGGCTCTGGAGAAGGCTGGGTGTCCGGTGAACCGCTCGTTCTTCGAGGTGCAGCGGTGCAACGCGGCTGTGCTGGGCGGGTTCAGACCGGACGAGGGTGTCGTCCTGTGCCACAACAACCTGACGAATAGGACGGACATGGAGAACATGCTGACGCACGAGCTCATACACGCTTACGACCACTGCAGGTGAGGGTCATCGCGGAAACCTAGTTTTCCACCACACCGCTCGCCACTGGCAACTGGCTCGATTTTGGTTAACATCCACCTTCGAACCGCGTCTACCCTGACGTCCACCCCGGCACTGACCCACATTTCTCCCCCGATTACCAAATCGTGACACAGGAATAAGAACATGGACTGGCTCGACCTGAAACAGCACGCGTGCTCGGAAGTCCGGGCGAGTAACCTGTCTGGGGACTGCCACTGGGTCAACGAGATGTTCCGCGGTTATTTCGGCGTCGAGAACGGGCATCAGAAGTGCGTGCGGCGACGTGCGGAGCTGTCCACGGCGATGAACCCGCGGTGTAGGGACAGAGGGGAGGCGAGTAGGGTGGTGGGCGAGGTGTTCGAGCAGTGCTTCAAGGACACGCGGCCGTTCGACGACATTCCCTGATATTTTTTTGGTTTTTTAGTCGAGTGCCCTCGTAGTTGTACCTTGTAGTTGATATCGTATATTGAGCGAAGACGTTCTTTAAGAAGCGACGCGCGCGGTGAATGTAAATGAGAACGTTAATATGAATTTAAAACGGCCGCGGTCCAGCGACCCGCCGACCCTTCCCCGGTTATCCTATGTGTTACAGAGTTGCGGCCAGAGTCGTCGCTCACTTCATCCAGCTGGGCTTCTTAAGGCCCTTGAGACCGGGCATGCCGCCGCCCATGACCTTCTTGAGGTTATCGCCCATCTGGTTCACGGCGTCGGCCGCCTGGTCCGCCGCGGTCTTGGGCTTAGCCGGGGGCGCGAACGCGGGGTGCTCCAGCAGCGCTTCGAGGAGCTGGGTACCCCTGAGCGCGTTGGTGAGGGGCATGTGACCCCTCGCAGCCTCCTTCTCCCAGATGAACTCCTCGGGCCACTTGCGGTACGCGTTGTTCTCGCCCTGGACCCAGTCGATCTCCTTGAACATCTTGGCCCATTGGCGCCTCTTGCCGACCCAGATCTTGCGCTGCACGGAGAAACCGAACTTGCCGTCGGAGTAGAACGACCAGAGGGTGTCGATCGTCTTGAGATCCGTCACCGGGAAGGTTTTCACCTCGGTGAAGTAGACCCAGCCGCGGTCCTCGGCGTCCTCGCCCGCGAGCTCGATCATCAAACGGCGGTGTTCGTTGTCAGCCTCCTCCCACTCGCCAGCCTTGAGACGATCGCGGAGGGCGGTGTAGTCGACGCCAGCCTGTCGTGGAAGGTGGAATTAATAATTAGTCTCAGACTCTGTACGGTGGGACGATATCTGTGCGACGATACGGCGAATCCGAGGCGTGTCGATCGGTGTTTGGCGCGTCGAGTTCGGTCGGAGCGCGCGCCGGTGACGACCTTGCCGACTCGACACGACATAACGCGGGATCTTAACACCCGTCGTGCGGTCCGCGACGAAAGCACCGCGTGTCGCGCGCGATCTCCCTCGCGCGTTTATCCACTTGTAAATGAAACGAATGTGTCGGGGGTAAATATCGGGAGTGGGTTGGGTCTTCCAGGGGCTGTTCACTCACCTCGGAATCGAGGCCGGGCTCCTCCACCTCGGCGGTGGGCGCGGCCTCCTTGGTGTCGGTGGCGACGGCGGCGAGCGCGACGCGGCGAGCCGAGCGCGCGGGAGCCGCGGCGCGAGCGCTGACGCGAGAACCCTGGCGAGCCCCGAGGGAGACGCCGTTGGTTTTGGAGGTCATGGCGACCGGGGCGCGGGCCGCCGCGCCGTTGGAGGCGCGCGCGGCCTTGGCGCCGGCGCCGGTCGCGCGACAGGTGACGAAGGTTGCGGAGACGGCCGCCATCGTTCTAACCGATATTTGGTGCCGCGGTTGTGGCAGGAAGGGCCGAGGCGGGGGCCTAATCGATGGAATATCGCCGAGAAAAACCGGGGAGATCTCCATATCCAGATCTGAACGCTGATTGTGATTGGTCGAGAGGTTTCGTATGGGCATTGGGTTAGAAATCTAATTGACGTAAGAAGAGAGACATTTGGCTTTTTACTTGACCCTTTTACATCTTCAAGCATCCATTGCATTGGGGAAGCGCGACCGGCACCATGGAGGAGTTCGGAGGGCCGTATCCACGGCCGTTCACGCGCGACTTTGACGCGTGGTCCCGCGCGGTCACGCCCGCTCGTATCGACGAACTTCGCCGCGACGGCTTCACGGTCGTCGACGACTTCCTCGGGGGCGGCGGTGCCGACGGGGACGATGGCACCGACGCCGGGTCCTCTCCGTCGCCGTCGAACAACGGCGACGCGTGGGCGCTGGCACTGCGCGAGGAGATCGAGTGGCTCTCTTCCAAGGACGGCGTGATGCGTCCCAACCGCACGCACTTCGCCAACCCCAAGGGCGAACGGTTTCTGTTCGCCAAGCCCGGCATCGCGGAGGCGGACATGCACGACGACTCCGTCGCGGCGCTCGTCCCGGAGCTTCGCGCGTTCTTCGAGGCTGCCTCCACCGCGTTCGCCGACGCGTTCGACCCCGCCAAGGATACGTCTCCCTCATCGGACAAGTACGCGTACGAACTGTCGAAGGGCCACGGCGCACGGACGGTCAAGCTGCAGGTAAACGACGGAACCGGCGGGTGCTTCCCGACGCACTACGACAACCCGGGCCCGCCGTCCAAACGAGCGCTGACCTGCATCCTGTACCTCAACCCGCACTGGGTGGACGGGCACGGGGGTGAGCTGGACTTGATGCCGTTCTGCGCCACACCCGTCCGCGTGGTGCCAAAGCTCGGCCGTTTAGTCGCGTTTCTTTCAGACCGAGTGATGCACCGCGTGACTCCGGCGCGGGCGACGCGGCACTGCCTGACGGTGTGGGTGGACGGACCGTGCGTGAACGCGCCGGAGACGTGCGGGCTGAGCTTACCCCCGAGCGCCATGGCCGACATACCGGGCACGGCGCGGTGTCTGCGTATGAGTCCGTCGCAGAGGGTGATCAGCAGGTGGTGTTACCCGGATGAGTACGAGGCCAGTTTAAGGGAGTGCATGCGGGACGCGGAGGGCGGCGATGAGATGGTGACGAGCCACTCGGTGCACCTCGCGAAGCTGAGGGATAACCCGCCGCTGCGTAAACTCGTCGACGCGCTCAGGACACACAGGCGGGAGGTCGAGGGGAAGCAGAAGGTGATCCGTTAGCTAGCTAGCACATTTTAGATCAACTTGGCGGGACGAGTTTAGTTACACATAGCGCGAGTCGTTTCAAGTGCTATCATTGAAGTGCTATCACAAATTGGTGAGATCAGTACGTGCACTTCCTGGCGGTGTCGAAGAAGAGCTTGACGCTCTCCTCCGGGGTACCCACCAGCACGCCGTGTCCGAGGTTGAGGATGTGCCCCGTGGGACCGGCTTTCGCCACGACGTCCTTCACCGCCTTTTCAATAGCCTCGGGCGGCGCGAAGAGCACCGCCGGGTCGACGTTCCCTTGCACCGCCTTGTCTCCCACCCTCCTGCGACCGTCCTCCATGTCGATGGTCCAGTCCAGCCCGATGCAGTCCACGCCGGTGGTGGCCATGCGCTCGAGGAGGCCGCCGGAGCCGTTGGCGTAGAGAGTCAGCGGCACGCCCGGGTGCGTCGCGCGAACCTTGTCAACCACCTGCTGGATGTACGGCTTCGACCACTGCTCCCACATGTGCGGGGGGAGCTGACCGCCCCAGGAGTCGAAGATCTGCACGCACTGCGCGCCCGCGTCGATCTGGTACCCGACGTAGTCGCCCACCGCGTCCGCGACTTTGCTCAAGATGGACCGGAGAACCTCGGGCTGCGTCATGGTCATGGACTTGATCGTCTTGTACGTGGAGGAGCTGCCGCCCTCGACGATGTAGGTGGCGAGGGTCCAGGGCGCGCCGACGAAGCCGAGCACCGCGGCCTCATCGCCAACCTCCTTGCGCAGGGTCGTGAGCGCCTCGCCGACGAAGGGGAGCATGTCGAGGTCGAGCTCGTGCATCATCTTGAGCCCCTCCGAGTCGCGGATGGGCTGGTCCAGAATCGGTCCTTTGTAGTCGTCAATCTCGAAAGGGATCCCAAGCGCGGGGAGCGGGGTGAGAATGTCGGAGAAGAGGATCACGCCGTCGGGCTTGAACGCGTTGAAGGGCTGGAGGGTGATCTCGACGATCAAGTCGGTGTTCTCCGAGCGCTCGCGGAAACTGGGAACTTTCACCGCCAAGTCGCGATATTCCTTCATGTAGCGGCCAGCCTGGCGCATCATCCAGGCGGGGGGGCGATCCACGGGGAGGCCCTTCGCGGCGCGCACGAGCCTGGGCTCCTTCGCGTCTGTTGATTGATTGGAGTCGTTGAACGGGGAAAGGTCAGCGGTTGGTTGGCGGATGAGTACACAGCTCGTGGTGGCGTGTGGCGATTTGATTGTTACAGGGTTAGGTCCGCGTTGATTGGGTGGTCTTAAGGCGCGCGGGTGGACCGGGTGTGCGATCCGATGCGTGTGTCCTCGATCGATCGGGCACCGGCGCGTTCAGAGACACATGGTCGGGCACGGGACGCACCATCGGCGGCGCGGACGGTGAGGTTCCTGGCGGAGCGCGCGAGCACCGGTTTGGCGGAGGAGGATGCGACGCGCGCGTTCGCGATGTTGCGACGCGCGCCGAGGAGCGCGGTGTTGACGGATGCGACGGCGGCCATTGTGGTACGTGCGACTGGCGAGTGGTGTCCTCACGAGTCTCGGAAGACGACCTGGTTGCTGGTCGACCGGGTGTCGGGGCGTTGTGTCGTCGGGTCGGGCCAATCGGAACTACTCGGAACGGGCTCATTTGATTGGATAAGGATTGGATCTCGGGATCTCACAGTCTGCTGACAGTCTGGATCTCGACCGGCAAATACGGAATTACGTTTGATATGTATGCGCAAATGTGCTATTTGTAGTTAAGTGACACCACAAAGGCATACACGTGGTCTACGAAATTGTATCGGGCGTCGGTCGATGCCAATTTTTCTCTCATTCCTCAACGACGTAATTGCATTGTCGCCGACGCTTCGAGAGGGAGGCGGCGTTGCTTCGGGCGGGTTCAGCGCGCGTGGACCCACCCGCGCGCATGTCACTCCGCGGGGGAGCCGGGGCGGCGATGGCGGCCGCGAGGAGCCCGCGTGAGTCCTTCGACGGGGACGACAGTCAGGACGTGCCCGGAAATAATGACGGTTCGACACGGACGAATGTTTTCTCCTCGTCCGCGGTTCCTCCGCCGAGCCCGACGCGGACTGGCGACGGGACCGTCTCATCGTCGACAGCGCTCGGGAAGATGCAAGCTCCCTGGCAGAAGATGAAACACGGGGTGAAGGACATCACGCGGAAGCTGAGCATGCTCAAGGCGCCGGCCATGCTCGAGAAGTTCAAGCCGACGTCGCCCCATCTGAATCGGGGCGTCCACACCGAGGGCTGGGTCGGCGCGTCGTCGCCCCAACAAGCGTCCAACCCGGGCAACGGCGCCAAACGGTACGGCATCATGGACCCGCGGCGCCTCAGGTACCTCAACCCCAACGCCCCGTTCGGCGAGCAGTCCGACCCGCCCGAGGGATACGTCAACCTGTGGTTGAACAACTTCAGCAGATGGCAGAAGCGTTGGTTGGTCGCGACCACGCCGGGGGTGCTGGTGGTGTACAAACGCGCGAACAGGCTGGGAGGACCGGTCGGGTTCGTGGACCTCGCGGACGCGTCCATCATGGTCGCGGACAGGGGCAACCCGCGGCAGTTCCTGGTCGTCACCGGCACCCGAATGTTTCGCATAAGAGCGCTTCACAAATCGGCTAGGGCCGCGTGGACCGCGTGTTTGAAACGGTCCGCGGAGCAGTACACCTCCGCGGTGGAGGTGGTACGAGACCGGCGGTTACGGTTCGAGTCACGCTCCTCGGGAAACGAAGCCTCGGAGACGAAGGTACCTTCACGCGGAGGCAAAGGGGTCGGCGTCGACGTCGAGGCGGCGGCGGAGGCGAGGCGGAAACTGAGCGGCTTGTCGCGGGAGGAGCTCCTCGAACGGTGCGCCGAGCTCGAGGTGGAGAACGTTCGGCTGAACCTGAGTCTCGCGTCTATTGACCAGAGGGACGCCATCGACGAGAGGGACGCGAAGAAGATCATAAGGCGGGACGTCGGCGCGGAGTCCGACGAGGACAGCGAGGACGGGTCGGATGACGGATCGGAGTCGGACGATCGCGGCAGCGAGTACGGCTCCGTCGCGTCGTTCGCGTCCGCGCACACGTCGACGTTCACGCAGGACTTCGAGACGAGCAGGTACCTCCACGCCATCGAGGTCGTCAACCGGCACGACTTCGCGGTGACCGCGATGGGCGACGATCCCAGGGGCGGGACGGAGCTGCCGAGTCCGGGGACGGACATCTCGGGCGACGCGTACCACTCGGACGACTCGATGGGATCCGACGGGAACGAGGACGACGACGACGAGCTGGAGAACGACGAGGCGTCATCGCTGTCGGAGAATGACGATGACGACGCGCCGTGGACGCCCAGGGCGCGTCTTCCCGCGCCGCAGCCGGTGAACCGGAGTTTTTCGCTCTTTTCCATCCTACGGCACGCCATCGGG
>ENA-UOXV01001928-UOXV01001928.1-marine-metagenome-genome-assembly--contig:-NODE-1928-length-27896-cov-5.614418_pt1 | contig 27896 bp, 15 predicted proteins | sample MGYA00238165_ERZ766961 | MGnify/ENA primary metagenome ERZ766961 (study PRJEB28924, sample SAMN03173240) | marine metagenome | biome: Marine; feature: Water; material: Subsurface seawater | place: North... | reverse complement strand
CGTGCCTGCTAACCACTCAGGCGGCGCGAGAGCGCCCACAGACCGGGCTGCGACATCGCGCGCCTCTTCGCGGCGCCGTACCCGCTCGCATCCCGCGCCGATCGCTTCACGTCCCCGTACGTCGTCGCACCGCCCGTCGCACCGCCCGCCGCCTCGAGGTGCGCCCCGAGCAAGCCTGCGCGGGACAACGCCGACACGCCCGGGGCACACCCAGAGTTTCTATTCAATAGCCGGAGACCGGCGCGGCCGTCCAGGACCTCCCACATGCCACGACCACGTTCTCGCACGTTCTCACCCACGCCGACGTCATCATCCCCCGACAGCGTTTCGTCATCCACCTTCAGTGAGTCTTCGTGAGTCTCAGTCTCATCCCCCGCGCGAGTCTCGTTCGTCTCCAGCCACCACGCGAGTGCCTCCCGTCGATCGAACACGGCACCCTCACCTTCCGCGTACGTCCCGAGGTCGAACGGCACAGCCGTGCACATCACGCTGGGATGTCGCACCTCGAACCCGGTCCCTCCCTTCGTACACGTCTCCCGCTCCGACTGGAACCTGTGCATGCGGCAGCACAGAGCCCTGCGTAGGATAGCCTGGTTGAACTTACGACCAACCGTGACGGACGCGAGGTACACCGGCGTGGTCAGCATCCCACGCGACATCAGCGCGGCGCCCTGCACACCCACGCACGACCACACGGCGAGCTTGTCGCTGCACGTGAGCACGCGGCCGGAGGTCCACGTCCCGGGAGGTACAAACGAAGGGGGTACGCACTCGCACGGAACCGCATTCATCGATGTGTTCGTGTTCGTGGTGGTGAGTTCAGTCGCCCCGGTGGTATCAGTCGCCCCGGTGGTATCAGTCGCCCCGCGTGTGTCTCTGTTCGGTGAAACGCACGACCCCGGGTCCCTCTTGTACAGGAACGCGATCTGTCCCTCCTTGACCGCGCTCCAGCTCGGTGACCCGTGTTCCTCGGACCCGGGCGGCGTTTGGAACGGACCGAGTCCGTCGGTGAACTTCTCCTTGGCGCCCTTGGCCCACCGCTTGATCGCCGCGTTGCCGCACGGCGTGGAGGAGGTGTACATGTGGAAGGTGACGGAGGGACGGACGCGGTACCCGTCGCCGTCGCGCTCCAGCACCGACCAATTGGCGTCGTCGAAGTAGTTCGTCGAGTGGGCACCCCTCCCATGGATGGAGCCGGGGTTGGAGCCGGGGCCGGGGCCGGCGTCGTCGCCCTCGCCGCGCGCGGATTCTGTCGTCGCCGCGTCCCCGGTGTCATCGTCGTCGCGCGTGCGCTTGCGACTGATACCGGTGGAGGGTCCGGCGGAGCGCTTCGACGCCAGGGCGAGCTGCGCGTAGAGGAAACGCCTGAGCCCCCGGCGCGCGAGAACCTCCGCGTGGCTGTCGCGGACCCTCGCTCCGGCGTCCACGTCCGCCTCGATGTCCACCGCGGACATGAACTTAGTCCCCGTGCCGAGCGACACCACCCTGAGCGCGTCCATCAGCTCGTCCCTCGCCACGACAGCCGCGAGCACCGTCTGTTTACCTCCGCCGAACGCATCTGTCCGTGTGGGCTCGGGCACGGACGCGAGCGCGGCGTCGTAGGCGGCGATGGAGGCTTTCGCGATGTTATCGGCGAAGATGCATGATGACGTGCGCCTGCCCACGTGCTCGGCGTCGCGCCCGCCGCCTCCTCGGCCCATGCCTCGGGCGCCTTCGCGAGTGTTGGTGGTTCCGACGCGGAAATCCGACGTGTTCTGTTCCAACAAAATAAAACCTAACGACCTCGTCTCACTCGTTGGGGCGCGAAGAGCCGGACCCACACCAGTTCACACACGATGGACGACGCCGCCAAGGCTGCAAAGCGCGCAGAGATCGAGGCCAAGGTGGCCGCGATGAAGGCCGAGCAGAAGAAGCAGGAGGTGAGCGCCCCGACCCGGTTCCACGTCGCGAAGGGGCGATCGACAAACGAGCATCGGGACCCACACACTGAACCCCGATCCCTCCCCCTTCCCGTGTCGAATCATCCAGGAACAAAAGGCTGCGTACTTCGGCGAGCACCAGGGTATCACCTGCGACGGCTGCGGGGCGGAGCCCATCATCGGCTACAGGTACAGGTGCAAGAAGTGCGCCAACCACGACATCTGCGAGGCGTGCCACGAGCGTTGGGACAACGGGAAGGGCTCCATGGCGAACGGTCTCGCCAAGCAGACGATCTCCCTCGACCCCAAGGACCACGACTTCTTCGTCCACAAGGAGCGCGGGTTCAAGCCGCTGGTCAAGACCGTTGGGCCCACGAAGAAGAGCGAGAAGAAGCTCAAGGTATGACCCGCACCATCCGGTTTCATCACGGCATCCTTTTGTAAGAGTTATGCGTCACACACTGACGCACCACTCTGTCACAACCGCACCACTCTGACGCGTCCCCAACCCCTTCCCTCTCTCGTCTCGCAGCCGAACGATCCTTGCTCTTGTGGCAGCGGGAAGAAGGCGAAGAAGTGCGGCTGTGGAGCCTTCGCGTGATCGAGTTGTCTTTGTATTACATCCAAATGTTGGTCATATACATGTTTACACATACGAAGAAAAATAAAATAGGCAAATAGTATATCCAATTGCGCGTGTTTATGTATGCATCCTAGTTAGAATTAGCCATAAAGCACAAGATCGGACCTTTTTGGTGTGCTTTATGAGTGCTGACGTCATTGGCAGTGTGTGAAGCGCGCTGGCCCTTCACGCGCGGTCCCATCTTCGAGAGTCACTCTCGAATCCAACACCATGTCTGCCGCTTCGCTCCTCGGCAGCCGCGCGGCTCTGTCCGGCGCTTCCGTCGCGACGTCGACCGCCAATGCGCGTCGACACTCGTTCTCAGCCGCCGCCAGATTCACGACGCGGGCGGCAATCTCGCAGCCTCCGTCCGGGGGCGAGGCCGAGGCCAACACCGAGCGCGCGAAGGTCTCCATGGTCTCGCTCGGGTGCCCCAAGAACACCGTGGACGGCGAGGTCATGCTCGGCGACCTCTTCGCCAACGGTTTCGACGTCATCGACGAGCACGAGGATGCGGACGCAATCATCGTCAACACCTGCGGCTTCGTCGAGGACGCCAAGAACGAGAGCGTGGACGCCATCCTCGCCGCGGCCGCGATGAAGGCGGAGCAGGCGCAGGATGGAAAGAAGAAGAAGATCATCGTCACCGGGTGCCTGGCGCAGAGGTACGCGGACGACCTCGCGGACGAGATGCCCGAGGTTGACGTGGTCATGGGCTTTGAAAACTACAAGGATCTCCCCAACACGCTCGGCGAGCAGCTCGGGGTGGCGACTGGGGCGGTTGAGGACGGGGCTAAGCGCGGGAGGGTACGAGTGGGTACCGCGTCGCCCCCGTTCAGGCCCGAGGCTTTGCGCAAGAGGCTCACCCCGCAGCACTACGCCTACCTCAGGGTGGCGGAGGGTTGCGACCACAAGTGCACGTTTTGCGCCATCCCGGGCTTCAGGGGCAAGTTCAGGTCCAAGCCGTGGGACCCGATCGTCGAGGAGGCCAAGGCGCTCGCGGACACCGGCGCCCGGGAGCTGTGCCTCATCGCGGAGGACACCAACCAGTGGGGCATGGACCTCAAGGCGAGCGACGGCCGCGGGCTGGCTGAGCTGCTCGAAGCGTTGGCCGAAGTGGACGGCGTCGAGTGGATCAGGATCCTGTACGCGTACCCGTCCTACTTCTCCGAGGAGCTCATCGACGCCATCGCGGACATTCCCCAGGTGGCCAAGTACATCGACATCCCCTTGCAGCACATCACCAACCTATCTCTGCTGCGCATGAACAGGCCGCCCCGCGCGCACACCGAAGATCTGCTGTACAAGCTCAGGGATCGCATCCCGAACCTCGCGCTGCGCACCACCTTCATCAGCGGCTTCCCCGGGGAGACGCAGGAGGAGCACGAGGATTTGATGAGGTTTACACGGGAGTTCAAGTTTGAGCGGCTCGGCGCCTTTGCCTACTCTGAGGAGGACGGGACCCCGGCGGCGACGTACCCGGACCAGGTGGAGCAGGCTGTCCGGGACCTGCGCAGGGACCAGCTCATCTCCCAGCAGCAGCAGATCTCGGAGGACTTCGCGCAATCACGCGTGGGCTCCGAGGTTGACGTCATCATCGACGGGTTCAACCCCGAGTTTGACGCGTGGACCGGGCGGACCTCGCTGGAGGCGCCGGATATCGACCCCATCGTGTTCGTCGCGGACCCGACGGGTGGACAGCGGGCGCTGGAGATGGGGCAGATGAGGCGGTGCAAGATCGTGGGTACGTCCTTGTTTGACTTGGAGGCCCACCTCGTGGACTGAGCATCGTGACCCGGGGATGGGAAAACGGGGCGTGTACGAGTACGAGTTAGCCGGTTGCAAAAGAATTCTAATAAGTCGTTTTTTTCAACGTCCCTGGATCTGGACTCGCTACGTGTCTACGTGCCGGCCCCCGGTTCCCAGGACCGGCGGTGCGTGAGGCGGTGCTCGCTAGGTGTGTCGCTCACTGCTTAGCCGCACCCTGAGCCGGGACGGTCGCGGTGTAGATGGGCACACCGCCCTGCTGCTGGGGAGGCATCGGCTGCTGCATGGGCGGGGCAGGGTAGCCCGGCATCGGCTGCATGGGCGGGGCAGGGTAGCCTGGTTGACCCCCGTAAGCTGGCTGAGCGCCGTACGGCTGCGGCGGATACGGCGCGTACATGGGCTGTTGCACCGGCGGAGGTCCGAAATCCGCGTGGCGGGGTCCCCTCGGATCATAGCTCCCCGTGAGTGAGGGATGCCAGTTCGTCGGCAACCCCTCCTCACGCCGCTGACGCTCTTTTTCGCTGCACCTGGCGTACCACAGCCCGCACAGCGCAGACGCCGCCACGACACCCAAAACGATACCCCACACGACCGCAGACATCTCGACGCCCGTGTGACGTAGGGACGGTCGGAAACGTGTGACGGGGCGGAGGTGCCCGCAACTTGTGAAATCCTCAAGAAATTGCGGACGTTCGTCTCCAAGAATGCAAGAATCGAGGGCTGGAGGAACTGCTGGAGGGGCAAGACGTCGATCGATAATAGAGTCTGGTATTCAAAGGGATGGTCTAAGTCCTGAGCGCGCGCGAGACCCTGTCGTCGTCGTCGTCGTCGTCACCCTTCTTCTTCGCCTCCTCGGCAGCCTTCTTCGCAGCCTTGGCCTCCTTCTCCTTCATCATGTTGATGAGCTCAGCCTTGTACTGCTCCCTGTACGCCACCGTGTCGGGGTCGATCTTCTTGACAACCTCGGAAACCTCCTTCGCGGTCATCTCAGCCCCGCCGCTCAGCCGCACGTCCCTGAGCGCGCGCCTGACCATCTCGCGGTACTCGCCCTCGTCCGCGAACAGGATCTCCTCGTCCGTGGGCGCGACGCGCTCCACCACCTCCTCAACCTCGGCGGCTGTCATGAACTTTGCGCCGCTGAGCCTCACGTCCCTCAGCGCTCGCGTCAACTGACCCATGTACACCGCCGGGTCCGTCTCCTTCACCGTCTCAACAGGCTCCGTCTCGATAGGCTCGAAGTCCTCGGGGTATTCGCTGCGGCGGTACTCGTCGCCGCTGAGGCTGACGAATCGAAGCGCGCGGGAGAGCTGGTCCTTGTACTCGGCGGCGTCGGCCTCGTCGACGGCGGCTTCCGTTCCGAAGGGATCCTCGGAGAGGGGCTCGTCGGAGGACTCGACGTCGATGGCGGAGCCCTTACCCTCCTCCTCCACCTCCTTGGCGGCGGTGGCGGCGGCGGCGGCGGCAGCCTCGGCGGCCTGGCGCTTGGCCTCCTGCTCCTGCTGGTAGACGGCATCCTTCCTGGCGCGCTCCTCCTCCTCGGCGGCGCGCTCATCCGCCTTGGCGAGTTCCTCATCCTTGGCGAGCTTCATGGCCACCTCGTGCTCCTCGACGAGCTCGCGAACGTAGGAGCCGTAGAGGGAGCCGTGCGCCAGGAGCTCGGACGCCACCTGGAGGATGACGGGCTTGTAGTAGTTGATGTACTCCTCGGCTCGGATGTGCGCTCGGACCATCATGTCGTAGACGCCCACGTCCATCTCCTGCCGGGGGATGTTGAAGTGCTCGATGAGCTCCTCGGGCCACAGCGGCGCTAGGCCGGAGCCCTGGTGGGGGTAGTGCCCGGACGCGGTCACGATCTCGTACGCGATATCCGCGGCGCTGACCAGGTCGCCCTTGGTCTGCACCGAGATGCCCTGGGGACCGTAAAACACAGTCTCGACGCATCGACCCGCGATGAGCATGGCGATGCCGTCGATGAAATCGTCAAAGGTGTCGGGACGCTCCTCTCCGTTGAAGTGCGTGGTGGTGGTGTCGTCGGATCGCTCGGGTTTGAGCATGATCCCAGTCGCCTGATCCCCCGCGGGCTTGATCGTGACGCGGAGAATCTCCGGGCAGTAGTTCATGGATCGCTTGGACGACCACAGCACCGCCCGGCCGGCTTCGACCATCGCCATGTGGTCCTTACCCCAGCCGTCCTCGAGGGGCGCGGAGGACACGCCCACGAGGTTACGCTCGATCACGCGCTCCACGTCCGCGAGTGACACGAGCTCCCTGTCCGCCCTGACGGAGAGGATGGAAGCCTCGTTGAGAAGCGCCGCGAGGGACGCGCCGCTGTACCCGTCGGTGAGATCCGCCGTTCGGTTCAAAAGGGCGTCGGACTCCCACTTGTGGTCACCCTCCCGCGGGATGTTGAGCTTCCTGGCGTGCACCTGGAGGATGGCGAGCCTGTCTTTGTGGCGCTTGGGCACGCCCACGTGGAAGGTTCGCTCGAATCGACCGGAGCGAAGGAGCGCCGGGTCGAGCTGCGCGCTGAGGTTGGTGGCGCCCATCACGAGCACCATCTCCTGGTCCGTGCCCGCGTTAGCCTTGGTATCGAAGCCGTCGAGCTCCACGAGGAGCTGCAGCAGCCCCGCCTCGCGTTCCTGCGTGGCGCTGTCCATGTTGCCGTAGAGGGCGCGCGAGCGGCCGATGGTGTCGAGCTCGTCGATGAAGATGATAGCCGGGGACACCTCCCTCGCGCGCTTGAACAGGTCCCTCACCCTCTTCGCCGCGACACCCACGAACATCTCGACAAACTCAGAGCCGTTGGCGTAGAAAAACGGAACCCCAGCCTCGCCCGCGATAGCCTTGGCGAGAAGGGTCTTGCCAGTACCGGGCGGGCCCTCGAAGAGCACACCTTTGGGGATGCTGAGCTTAGCGCGCGACGCGCTCAGCTCGGGCGCTATCCTGTTTTGAGCATTCTTGATTGCCTCCGCTCGCTTCTTCTCGGTGTCCTCGGCGAAGACCTTATCCACCAGGTCCTGCCACTCCTGCCACTCCTCCTCGGTCTCCGGGATGAGCATGTCGGGATCCAGCATTAGCAGGTTGGAACCCTTCGCCGGGATCCTCGCCATGAACCTGTCTCTCGCCTCCACCTTCGCCGGGCCTTCGGGCATGTCCTCAATATCCTTAATCAACTTAGCAATGCGCGCGTTCTGCTTCGACTTCAGATCGATGTCAGCCTTGATTTGTTTGATGTCCTTCATCGGCCACCCCGAGAACTCCTCGATGAACTCTTCCTTCGCCTTGGCCCACATGGCGGGATCGTTAAATTTGGGAACCTTCTCGAGAGCCTCGGTGATCTTTTCTTTCTTGTTCACGCGTTTCTTGTCATCTTTGGTGTCCTGGAACTCCTTGAACTCCTTCATGACCTCGATGATGTACCGGAACTCCTCCACGATGTGGTCCACGCCGGCGACGTCCTTGAAGGTGAGCCCCGAGAAGCTCCCCTCCTTGTCCTTGTCCGCAACCTTGCCGCCGATCATCTTCGCCTTGCTCTTCCCAAACTCCTCCATCATGTCAACCTTGGCCTCCTTCTTGGGAATGAGCTGACCGTTGAACACCTTCTTGTTAAGCCATTCCAGCGGCGGGAAGGGCTTCTTCCGCTTAATCTTGCGCCCCTTGGTGTTCTGCGACTGGTTGAAGTACCCGCCGATCATGTAAAAGGCGAGGATGGGCCACGCGTAAGGAAACATGTTGATGACCGCCTCGTTGTACCGTTCCAGGTGGACAAACTGCGAGCACCCGGTACGGTTCAATCCAAGCTCCGCCGCCTGGTCATCAGCGAAGATCCTCGTGCGCTTGTTGAACTGCGCCAGCTTGTTGATGTCCCAGATGGCGTCGCCCGGGATCTTGCACTCGAACCGCTGCTTCCGTATCGGCCCGCCCATCTCCTTACCCGGCTCGGAGATCTCGGCGATCACCGTGGCGCCCTGGTCGTAGTGCAGCAGTCGCCCGACCTTGCCGTCCATCATCAGCTGCATAAACTCGGGGTACGTCACCTTGCCGTCAATCTTGGGTTTCATCCCAAACTTTTCCCGTAGGCGGTACGGGTCCATCTTAGGCCCGACGCCGACTCGTTGCGGGTACGTGTGCTCCTTATTCTTCCACTGCGCGAAGATCTTGGAGACGTGGTAGTCGTACTCCACGTCCGTCATCGGCCGCGTGACGATCTCGCCGTTCTCGTCCTTGAGGGGCTCCAGCGGACGCAGCCTCTTGGTCAACGCCGTTTTCTCCTCAGCCTCGGGGTACACGGGCACTCGCAAAGTGGGATCGCTCCTCTCCGGGATCTCGCCGTACTCCTCCCAGAGCTGTCTGGCGAACGCGCGCTGTAAGTAGAGCTGCTTAGCCTCCACGGCTTTATTGCCGTACAGTGGGGAGAAGTAGGAGAGGACCGCGGGCACGTCCTCGCGCCCGTCCGGCGGCGGGGGAATGTTACCAATGTGAATGTAATCCTCTTCGCTGGTGGGCTCCTTCGCCTTTCGCTTCCTCTCCTTCACCTTCTCGTCCGTCGGGGTGGTGACGAAGTCCTCGAACTCGTCGTAGTCGAAGCCGACGTTGTCCGGGATCCTGTTGCGTCGCGCCATTTGGCAGTGCACGCGCCTGCGCCCGGGAAGCGAGACCCCCCGCGCGGCGGCGAGCCCGCCCAATCCTCCAACCGCTCCGCGGATGGAGGTTGCGCCGGGGGCGATCCGGGACGCGTCGTCCTCGGCGTCCACGCGCGCGATCCCGGCCCTGACGACCACACCCACGCGCGGACGCGCGCGGACCGACGCGAGCGGCCACGCGCGCGTCGACGAATCCGACCCACCGGAGCTATGCACCGTCGATCGCCTTCGCATCACCGCCCCTACGCGAGCGCGCCAGCCCGCGCGGGGTGAGTGCGCCGCCGTGGCCGTGGCCGCCGCCGCGATTGGCGCGACTGCCGCCATCCCTATCGATCCGATCAAAGGCGAGGTTCGCGACCCAAAACCTGCCTTCCTTGCGAGGGCCGTCTCGTCGGCGCTCGATGTGTAGCACTAGGGCGTTCGCCTTGGAACCTTGGGGAACCTCTTCCTCGTGAGGGTTTAGGTCAGAAGCCAAGCGTGAGTCTGATTAACTCAAGAATGACGGTCTGATTTCCGCTGTTTTCGCACCCGCACAGGGAACCAGTCTTGTATTTATGTAATTGGAACGGCGGCTGGATAAGGATAGATTCGCCTTTTTGACCGGTCCGACGTCGACGCGCGCGCCATTCTTCGCAGCCGCGCATCGCACGGTCGCAACTGAAACCTAGAAACCACCATGGCTTCTTTCACCATGAGCACTGGGCTCACGGCTCCCGCCGTGTCCTCTCGGGCGGCGTCCCGCGGTGCGTGTTCCCCCTGCTAATCAAGACCAATACCCTGAACCCTGGTAACCTTTTGCCCGGGACGGGGGCCTACGTCACCCTCCCATCGTGGCGACGGTCGGGTCACGCGGACGACGGAGACGCGCGTTTTCCGCTTCGCACGAACGCGGAACGCGACGTTCTCGCGACTGGCGACGATGCCGGGGCGTCATCGCCCCGCCGTTCCCGTCTCCGTCGCGCGCGACCCGAGCGACACCCCGCGGGCCGAGGGGTGAAATTCCCACCGCTCGCGAGAAAAAGAAGAAAATACCAGCCGGACCCTCGCTGACCCTGCCTATCCCTCCCCTTTCTTTTGATTCTTCAGGCACCCGCGTCTCCATGCGCGCGCCCGTCGTGGGTCGCAAGGTTGACAGGCAGGTCGTCGCGGCGGTGAAGGACCGCAACGCCCCCTCCAGGTACGAGGCTGTGATCCTCATGAAGCCCGGCGTCGAGGACTCCGTCCGCGCGGCTGAGGTGGAGAAGCTCAAGGCCATGTTCATGGAGGGTGGCGCCACGGAGTTCGAGGTGACTGACAAGGGCCTGGTGAACAACGCGTACGAGATCAAGGGCTACGCTGACTCCCACCAGTACATGATCCACACCCAGTGCCCCCGCGGCACCGCCAAGCTCGTCCAGGACAAGCTCAACGAGCCCGTCATCGGACAGGAAGAGTACATTCTTAGGTACATGTTCTTCAAGGAGAAGTAAACACGACACGTGCTGAGGAGGTTGCCGCATTATTGAAACATAGCCTATCCGGTGATAACGCCGTTTAATTCAACCACGAAGCGATTCGTTCATCACGTGAGCTCTTTGTCTCCTCCGTCGCGACCAAAAAACGCAGCAGTGTTGTGTTGTTCAGGTTTGCTCTATCATATTTCAATCTGCTCTCTAAGTGCTACTGCTCTCCCTTGAATTCAGCAGCCTCCGCGAAGCGCCAGCACCAGGTGGAGCACCGAACCGCCCTCGATGTTGTAGTCCTTCGCGATCTTGTCGTCGTTCATCTGCTTACCTCCGAAGATCAGCCTGCGTGGAGCGAGAGAGATTGGCGCGATGAGTTGGAGTTTTGAACGGAGAAGTTTCGCGAAGCTTCTCGGCGGGAGGGCGGGTCGAGGGGCTCACCTCTGCTGGACGGGTGGGATACCCTCCTTCTCCTCGACGCGCTCCTTGATACGCTCGATGGAGTCGGTGGGTTCGATGTCGATCTCAATCTCCTTGCCCGTCAGGGTCTTCACCTTGATCTGGGGAGAGGAAGAGAAAGGGGCGTGTTGTCAGTTTTGGGCACTCGGGGGGCAGCGGGCACTCGACTCGGGGGACGCACCATCATCTTGGCAGATCGGGTTTTGGGTGGTTGCCGTTGAAGCCGGGTGTGTAGGGGCGGGAGCGCGCGTCTGCGGTCGCCGCTTGTGCGTGTGGTCGCTCGTCGCTCGACGGAGGAATGCGCGTGGGCGAGATCCGCCCCGTCTTTTCAGCGAAAATCAAGCAGAGAGGCCGCGGGAAATTCGTGTCGAGGTTCACACGCACCGGTCCCTCGGCCACAGTCAGGAGAGCGGCCTGTAGCCCTCTCCTCCCGGACAGTCGCCGCGGCTGAGTGGCACTGGCTGGAGGCTGACGCGCCCCGCGAGGCATCGAGGCGAGTGGTGCCGTATACCCCACCGGCTGTGCGGACACTCAATTGCCTGGTGCCGTGAAAATGACGACACCGGGGAGTTCGACCCCCTCGTCCACGTCGGGGACCTTCCGCACGGCTCGCGACGCCATGAGCGAGGCGTCGGGGTCGGAGCGGTCCCTGACATGGCTCCCGCGCGAGGTTCGCGGCGAGGTGGAGGGTAAGATCCTCCAGGCGGCGTCCATGGGATACCAGAAGGGAATCGCCGCTGGCAAGGCGCAGACCGCCGCGTCCAGGAGCGACGCGGACAGGCGCGAGATGGACACCTTGCGACGCGAGCTCGAGGACCTGAGGAGCGAGCGAGCGAGCGTCGCGGGCACACACGTGTTCCACGACGCGGCGTCCACGTTCTCCGCCAGGTCCACACCGACGCATCACGCCGTGGACGATCGATCGCGGCGACGGGGGACGACGATGCCCCGCGACGCGTCGTTCGAGCCTTCGCCCCACGAGCCATTCGAACGCGGTGACGGTGGATCCACGCCCTCCGGCGGTCACTCCGTCGCGGACACCGCGTTCAGGCCCGCGGGCGACGAACGCGACGCGACGCGACCCGCGCACATGCCCAAGGATGCCGGAGTGATGCCCGAGGAGGTCACGCTGGCCAGACACAGCGGCGCGTCCACCGCGCCCACCGCCGCGATGTGGGCGCTCAGCGTCTCCGCCAAGGCTGGTGTCATGCCCGAGTCCACCCGGGAGGCGCTGGACCTGATATCGTCCAGGTGCCAGCTGTGGTTCGCGCACGATAAGCTCGCCCGAGCCCGGTGCTCCGCGGCGATGGCGCGGTGGAGACTCGCGTGCCAGGACCCCCGGTACCGACGCACCGCGGCGATCGACGCGTGCAGGCGCCGGGGGATACGGACGATGGCGAAGTGTTTCCGCGCGTGGTGCGGGCCGGACGCGACTCACACGAGCGCGTTCGGCGAGCAGGACTTTGTCCGACACTCACCCGCGCCGGGACCCGCCATGAATCGAAAAACCGCGGAGGGCATGCACGCGGAGCTGAGCGCGTGCAGGGCGGAGAACGAGCGTCTCGGCGCGGCGCTTGCGCGTCAACGCGAGGAGCTGGAGTCACGCGGGCCCACGCCTCGGGAAACGGCGCAGGCTGAGAAGTTCCGGATCCACCTCCAGCGGCTGCAGCGGGACCTCGAGTCGGTTCGCAAGGAGAGGGACGCGGTGAGAGCCGCCGCGGGCAGGGCGGAGCGGGAGGAGGAGGAGGCGCGGGAGGCTAGACGGATACAACAGCGGTCGCAGGGTACCCAGGTCGGCGGGAGCGGGGAGCTCGCGGTCGCGGCGGAGGACACCGCGGGGGTGCTGCAGTTTGAGCTGCAGTCGCAAGCCGCCAAGTTCCACGCCGAATTCGAAAGGCAGGCGCTCATCGCGGAGGAGGCCACGACGAAGCTCCGGAACGAGGCTGCGCTGCGTACCAAAATGGAGGACGCGCACAGGCGGGAGATCGCGCGGCTTCGGGAGATGCACGTCTCGGAGCTGGCCAGCGTACGGGGTGACCACGCGCTGAGGGCGCGGATGGCGTCGAGCTCTGTTCGGGGCGGGTCCGTGACAGGAGGACCCGAGGTCGGTCTGGGGGTGGCCGGGGCGGGTCGCGCGGACCCCGAATTCGCCCGCCCGAGGTCCCCGGGTCGACCTCGGGGGCCGACGACGCGGGACATCGCCGAGCTCGAGCGCGAGGCGGGCCGCATGCGCCCCTCGGAGCGAGTCGCGCAGAAGGTTCAGGGGTGGGACGTTCCGGCTGACCTGGCGGACGCGGACCTCTCGCCGTCCGACGCGGGCGGCGGCGCACGAACCGCACCAACCGATGACGACTGGGACCAGCAAGGACGTCACCTCGGGCAACAGCGGAACCCGGGAGGCGCACCGCCCGCGAGGAGGTACGCACCGTCGGAGACTGGCAGCGAGCGAAGCGGACGGAGCCGGGCCGGCACCGCGGCGCAGGTGGCGGCTGCGCTGCGAGGGGGCGGGTCGTCGGCGGTGGACGCGCTCCTGCGCAGCGGAGACTTCGACCCGGATGACGCGGGACCTCGATCGTTCCCGGGGGGTACCTCCGCGAGACCGAACAAGTCGAGCCACACGATGGCGGTGGCGCAGCTCGTGATGCGGGGGTTCTCGCGACTTGAAGCCGTCGAGGCTCTCACCGCTCTGGGCGACGAGGACATCGAGACCGCGCACGAGTGGCTGATGGACCGCCGCGGGGGCATGGCGACGTGAGGACGTGCGATGAGATGACTACCGTAGACTAAGATCGCGTGACAAATTAATGTAGACTACAAGTACGCACTCCGGAACGAACGACGGCTTAGATTTTCGCTCAGATTTTCGCCGCGGCGAGGGTGGAAACCGCCCGGCTCACGCACCCGGGGCACGCCACCGCGCACCTGTCCAGGGCGTAGTCCGCCGCGAGCAGCTCCCCGACGAGCGGCATCCCGGCATCCTTCATCCGCCCCCGCAGTGCCGTCGTCGTCGCGGCCATGCGCTCGCCCGTGAACCTGTGGCCGCACGAGAACACGTACGAGTCGACGTGCGGGTCCCGCCTGGGCGCCACGCTCCGAAACGACGCGGGCGACGCGGGCGGCGACGGCACCGGGAGGTTATACGGCCCCGGGGACCTGGGCTCGACGTCCTCGTCGAACACCGCCGCCACGACCGGCGCGGGGTAGCGGATAGACGAGGAGACCGAGCCGTCGGCGGCGAGAGCGGCGCGGATGCGGCGCCAAGCCTTGCGAGCGTCCCCCGCGTCCTCCTCCCCTTGGACGCTTCTCTTGGACGCCTTGACGCGGAGCGACGCGATCGCGAGGGCGAATTTGGCGGAGAGCGGGATCTTGCACATCTCCGGATCGTGGTTCTCGATCGCGCCCTGCGACATGACGGTCCGGTTGCGGCGGAGCAGCGCGGCGGCGGCTTCCACCCCGACGTCGCCCCCCGCCGCGGCTCCGTCCAGCAGCAGGCTCTCCAGGCGAGCCTGAGGCAGCTCGAGGCTCTGCCACGCCTTGGCGACCGCGGCGAGCGCGGTGCCGCGTTCCCGAACCCCAGCGCACCTCGGCGCGGTGTCACGAATGAGATCCGCGAGTTCGGACTCGACGAGCCGCCTCCGCTCCGGGTCCATCGGGATGAAATCGTCCCCAAAGTCGTGCGAATCCGGCGTGGCCTGGAGGACCGCGTTGACCCTGCAAACCGTCGCCGCGAGCCACCGCTCGGCGTGCGTGTACGCTATGGACGCCGCGCGGGGGTTATCCCAGCCCAAACACGTCGCCCCCGCCCACCCCGGGTCCACCGCGCCGCTTTCCAGCGCCCGAACCAGCGCCCGCTCCAGCGACCTTTGACCGGCTTTCTCGCGCCGGGTCTCCCTGTGGACCGCGGCGAGCGCGAGGTGGGTGCACAGACGGGCCTCCGCGGCGCTGTGCGCGCTGTCCCCGATGGACGCGGACCGCGCGAGCGCCTTCATCTCGGACGGCGTCATCAACGGAAGAACCGCGGCGGCCGGGCACGAGCCCACGGACAGACCCTCACCCTCCAAACGCTCACCCTCGAAACTCTCACCCTTAGCCCCGGACCATCGCTCGCGGTCCAGATTCCGCTTCGTGGTTTTCGACGTGGGTGCCAGCGCGTCCATCGCGGCGGCGTGGGGCGACGCCGCGGGACCGGACCACGGCGCGTCGGGACCCGCGTCGGCATCCGCGACGTCGTCCGGCGTCACCTCATCCTCGGAAGCCGCTTCATGAACCGGTGGCGGGGCGTAGGTCAGCGCGGCATGACCCGAGCGGTGCAGCGTGTCGACCGCGAGCGACGCCGCGAGCATCACGCGCATCGTCGCACGCGCCGGCTCGAGCTCCGTCTCACCTCCGCTGCGCACGCACGCGTCGAGAAAGTCCGTCACCGCACCGGCGGCTCCCGCGGCGACGCCGGCAGCCTCAGCCGCCGCGGCTACGTCGTTCGCCCTCTCGTGGGTCACCCCTTGCTCGGCACACGCCGCGGCTATGTCCCCCGCAGCCTTGGCGGCGATGGGCGGGGGCATGGCACCCGAGGGGAGCGGGGGAAGGTCAACCTTTTCGGCGAATTCACCCGCCGCGCCGAGCGCCACCGCCGCGGTGGACGCCGCCCACGCCGACAGCCGCAGGTGCGCGCCGCAGCACAGCGCGAGCCAGTCCTTGTCGGCACCCGCGCCGGCGCCGTCGAGCTCGAGCGCGGACATACCGTCGGTGAGCTGGTCGAGCGCATCCGCCGCGCGCCATTCCCTGAGACACATCGCGATGAAACGCGCGGGTCCACCCGGGTCCTCGGCGCGGGCGAAAAGCGCCTTGGCCTTACCAACCTCCCCGGCTCGCGTCGCGTCCCTCGCGGCGTCCAGGTACAGCGGCGCCGGGTCCACACCCAACGCCGCGCTCAACGCCGCCACCTTGGCGTCCCCGTCCACATCGGTCTCGCTCAACGCCGGGTTCGTCTCGGGCGTGCCGGTGACCCAGTACCCCAAGCCCCGCGCCGCCGCCGCCTCGATGGCGCGGCGCAGTCGCCTGGCGCCATCCTTACCTCCCGCGTTTTCAGACGCGCGGGAGAACGCCGCCGCCTCCCCGGGTCCCGCCGACGCGCCCATGAGCCCCCGGAACACCGCCCCGACGGACGGCAGCGCGGGCCGGCACTCCAGTATCGCGCCCGACATCCAAACGGCGCATCCCTCGAGCGTCGACCCCGGCTTGGCGTCGGGACCCGGCCCCGTGGGCGGCATGAGCGCCCTCGGGACCCCGCCGTTGGACGACAGCACGATCTCCTGCAGCGCCACGTCCGGGGTATCGCCGGTGTCGTTGTTGTCAGTCGTCACATGAGCCCCCGGTTCACCGCCCAGCTTCCGCCGCGCGATGACCGTCAGCCGGGCGCGGCGGCCGACCACGCCGTTGAGCGCAAACACGAATCGCCTGGTGACGCGAACGGACACCGTCCCGCGCGGCACGACGTGAACCGCCACCGGTACCACCCCGTCCCCGCGCGGGTCGAACAGCTCTAAACGCCCGAGCCGACCGCCCCCGGCTCGGCGTCGCAGGCACGACACCAAGGGCATCGATCCGTCGTCCGAGCCGGCGCCGGGATGCGCCTGGAGAATCGGCGCTCGCTCACCCGGCGGGGACACCGCCGCGCTCGCCGCCGCGCGCCAACGCGCCCCGGGTCCGCCCCCGCCCCGTTCGTGTGTGTCGATCCCCAGGCCCTCGACGTCGCCGCCGGTGTCGATGCCGAACCTGCCCCCGCGCACGGGTTCGGGCGACGCGGCTCGAAGCGACTCGTCGAGTGGGGCGGATGGGTCCAGTGCAAGCGTCCAATAGACCCGTTCCCCCGGCGACGACTCCGTCTCGCGTTCGTACCCGGCGACGAGCACGAACTTTGTATCCCCGGCGTCCACCAGCTCGGCGGACTCCGCCCGGCCCAAGCCGAGCTCCACGACCCGAGGTGAGGGCGCGTCACCGCCCCGTTCGTTTGGAACCCAGAACTTGACCTCGCCGGCGGCGGTGACGACGACGGCGGCGTCTTCTTCCCGATCCCGCCGCCACCACGCCGTCGCGACCACGGCGGACCCCCCGGCGCTCAACACCTGGATCATGGGTTCATCCTTGGATCCGCGTTTCTTCTTTTTCTTCGTACCGATCTCCTCATTTCCTTCGTCCTTCTCGCCGGCTAGCACGGAGTCGCACGGAATCACGTAAACGCCGCCATCCGCGGTGCCGCACAGGAGCCGATCGTTCACCGGGCCGGGGCTGAACGCCATGGACGTGATCCGTCCCCCGGCGCCTTCGTACCATGGCAGCGCGCGGAGCACGGGGGGACGGTCTTCGTCGTCATCGCCCGCCGTGTGGGTCCTCTCCTCGGCGCGGAGGAGAAGGTGGTGCTTGGTGAATCCCTCGGATGAGTGAGCGGCTGCGTGGAACACCCGCGCGGGTCGCGCGTCCCCGGGGCGCGTATCGAACGCGCTCGAGCACGTCGCGGCCACGAACTCACGCCTCGTGTGCTCCGGCGCGTCCGGATCGTCAGGAGCCTCGTGCGACGGCGACGACGAAGCGTCCTCCCCGTCGTCCTCGTCCCCGTCCCCCGCGCCACCGAAGATTCCCGAGAGAAACTTGCCGGGCGCTAGGCCGTCCATCGGGTCGCACACGCGGGGCTGGCACGCGCCCTGCGACCGCGACCGGCCGCCCGATGACTTCTTCGACCCGCTGCCCCGCGCCGCCTGCACCGCGAACACCTTGTCCGCCTCGAACAGCGGCACCCCCAGCGGCGCCAGGTCGACGGCTCTGGGCGAGGTGCCCATCTGATCGTCCGCGGGGCTGGCCCCGAACCACGAGGCGGAACTGTTGCCGAGGAAAGCCGCGAGCGGGCTCGTGGGCTCGTCCTCCATCGTCGATACCGTCGGGGTCGCGGGCCTGCCCAGCAGCCCGGGCCGCGCCCCTCCCGTGAGTTGAAGTGTGCTGAGAGGCGATGTCTCGCGGGTGTTGACAATCTCCGAAATCTAGCAAACCACTGATGAACCGGTCAGGAAATGGTCCATTTGGCATTACCGCGTATGAGGATTCACACTAATTCTTCAATTCTTCAAGATCATCAGACTCTCAGCCCCGACGAGATCTTTGGGTCCAATGACGAAGCGCCAAGCGGCACAAAAAGCGTCGCTGAAATCCCGCCGCTGACTCGACTTCTGGGATCTTTCGAGTTACAGACCGAGCGCACGCCGCCAGAGCCGCGAGTCGAGCCGAGAGGTCTTGGACGTCATGACGAGGATCGATCACGTGAGTACAACCACCGACGAACCAACCGCGAGCGCCGTTGGGTCCCCACCGCACCCCACCCCCGGCCGACGAAGCTTCCCCCGCCGCGTTCGTCCTCCCAAAAGAAAGAGACACGAGTCCAAAACCAAAATGTGTCCGTTCCCCGGGACGCGCCCGGCTGACCGTCCGCCCACGATCCACCCCTCTCCTCGCACAGGCGGACATCCGCACTTCCGCGGAGATGGAACTCGCGAACGTGGTGCGTGTCCCGCGCCTTCACGCCCCGTTCGCCCTCCCACGCCGCGTTCTCCTCTCCCGCCATCTTGATTTCATACCCGGGATTTCATTGACCCGACCGCGTCGCCCCTCTCTTCCCTTCCCCAGATGCGCGTCGATGACGCTGAGCGCGACACCGTCCGCCAGTTTTTTACCATGCTCGGCGACGGCGGCTGGAGCCACTCCGGCGCCTCCGACGGCACCGACATCTTCAAGCTCCCGGGTGAGCGCATCCACCGAATCATGGGCGTGACTCGGACCACCGCGACGCCCGAGGAATGCCTCACCTTCTTCTCCGAGCCCAAGAACTTCGACACGCACTTCAAAATCCTCGACGAGATGTTCAAGGATGGTGCGGTGGTCAAGATCGGGGGGCAAGGCCTGGAGCTCGCGGCGCAGGGCTCGAGGCAGCGCATGCACAAGCTCGGCAATTTCGCCGCGCTGTCCATCGGCGGGAAGGACCGGAGCGGCCCGACGGACCTCAGCGACGTCGCCGACGGAGCCATCGGGCTCCTGGACAAATGCAGGCGCTCACCGTTGGGGATCAAGCTGGAGTCCTTCGTGAGAAAGAGTAAGATGCGCGCGACGGGGTCTCAAAACCCCGGCGCGGCGTCGACAATCGCGTCGCTGCCGTCGTCGCAGGATGACGCGATGACGGAGGCGCTGGCGGGTCAATCCGCGTCGTTTCGTGAGGGTCAGTTCAAGGACCTACCCGGTCACGCGCTGCTGCACGGAACCTTCCGTTTGCCCGCCATCGTGCCGGACCGGGACTTCATCTGGGACCAGGTGGCGCTGCGTCTGCCCACCGGGAGTGTTTTGATCGCGGGCAAGTCGGTGGATGACGAGGAGGTTAGCGACGTGCCGAGCCCGAAGGGTCACGTGCGGGGGTCGGTGCTCACCAGCGGGTACTACATAACCCCGCGGTGGTCGCAGGATGGTGAGATGGAGGGGTCGCAGATTGCGTTTGTGGTGCAGGCGGACCCCAAGGGGGCGCTCCCGGCGTGGGTGGTGAACCTGGTGGCTCCCAAGCAGGCGCACAACGTGACGCGCCTGCGCAAGTTTCTCGACTCGGGCGACGTCGTTTGATTTTTTGGATTTCATCTACATTAGCGGGGGCTATTAGCTAGCACCAGCCCCACGCATATTACTTCGATATGTAACCTACGAACGAAACGTTTCACTGAAAACGCTCACGTCTCCACGCGGCTGCCGTACGTCAGCCTCGCGATCCTGGCCACCACGAGCTCCATGATGGCCGGCTCGATCGCGCAAACCTCGGCGAAGCCCTCGCCCCAGAGCCGCGTCTTTCCCCCCGAGTCCTCCACCTGCTCACCCCTGAGCCCCGGCCCAGCCGCGAGCCTCGAGCCGCCGCTAACGGTTCCCTCCACTACACCACCCCGCGCGTTCCTCACGTGCACGCTCGTCACCAGCTCCCTGACCAGCCGCTTGAACGCGGCCGGGAACCTCGCGTGCGATTTCCGCGTCCACGTCCGCGGCGCACCCACCTGGTACCGGTGCACGCACATGCCGTCCGTCGTCGCCGACCACAAAAACTCCCCGTCGTGTCCAGTCGCCACGCACGCGGGTAGCAGACGGTGGTGGCCGCTGCTCCCGGCCCACGTGGAGTGCGAGTGGAGCGCGGCGACCTGCGCGCCGCTACGCGAGTTGTGCACCCAGATGGATCCATCCCTGTGCGCGAGGAACAGGAGCGTGCCGCCGCCGCCGCCCGCGAGGGACCCGCAGTCGATGAACCTGTTGCACGCGGACACGCCCTCGAGGAGGAACCTACGAACCTCGCTTCCGTCCTCGGCGTCGATGAGGACGATCTTGAGCGGCGCGTCCGGCTCGGCGTAGCACGTCCCGTCCACCATGGGCGCGCAGCACGTGGCGACGAGCTCGCCGCCGGCACCCCCAGTCCTCGGCAGCGCGACCAGACCCGCGAGGCGGAGCCCGCGCACGGCGAGCCGGTCCGATCTCCACGCGCACGTCGCCGCGTCACCCCCGAAGGAACCGTACACGGACCACGCGCGTACCTCCTTGGCGTCCACGGTGGTGGTGTAGAGTAAAGCGCCGTCGCGGCTATGAGCGACGTGACAGAGCGAGTCGTCTTTTCTCCAGTCGGCGTCTCTCGCCCAACCGCACGGGCCTATACCCTTGTCGGGGCACTCGCCGGTGCCCGCGTCCCACACCGGGAACACCGCGTGCCCGCCGACGCTCCCGACCACCAGTTGTCGCTGGTGGGGAAACTCAAGCTCGAAGAGTGGGTCCGACGGCGTAGGTGGCGCCACGAGGAAACGCACCTGCTTCGCCTCGTACCCAGCCGGGTCGTTACGTCCTATGAAGGCGGCGAAGGGGTTCCGATCGCGTCGCCTTCGCCTCGGGAGCTTGGCGAGCGCGGGGTGGGGCTCGTGGTCCACACCGCCCCATCGTAAGGTCCCGTCGCGGACGTTCCACGCCCACACGCTCCCGTCCGCCGTGCCCGCCACGCAGACGTCCCCGGCGATGCACACGGACAGCGCCGCGACGCCCCCATCCGCGCGGAGGACGTGCGCGCAACGCGCGGTGTTCGACGCGGCGATGTCGGCGCGGGTAGACGCGTTGGCTCCCGACCTCGCCCGCGCCACCCCCGTCATCTCACCCGAGTCCACATCGTCGTCCCCGAGGAGCCACAGCTTCACCACCGCGACGCCCGGATCGGTTGGGCACGCACCACCCGCGGCGACGGCGGTGCCGTCGTGGGAGACCGCCAGGGAGAACACCTCGAAGGCGTCCGGACTGTGCTCGTGGCCCCACTCCAGCCTCAATCCGGTGTGATGGAAGTCCTTGGGATCCATGCCGTGCGCGGCGCGGCCCTCGCCGCCCGCCGCGTCGGCCATGGCGCCCCCAGCAGTGTCGGGACTCGGCCTCCGAGATTCAGTTCCACGTCAAACTCTTCGTTTCGCCAAAAAAAAGTGGCGGCGGTTTGCGACGTGTCACTTCGAGACGCGCGGGTGACACCATGAGCGTCGAGACGCATCGAGCCGAGCTCGTGGACCAGTCGCTGCCCATGCCGCGACGGTTCCGCGCGCTCTTCACCCTCCGCAGCATCGGCGGCGACGACGCCATCGCCGCGCTGCTGGGCAGCCTCGAAGATCCCTCCGCGCTGTTCCGCCACGAGGTTGCCTTCGCGCTGGGGCAGATGCAGGCGCCGGGGGCGGTGGAGACCCTCAAGCGGGTGCTGCGGGACACGGGCGACGACGAGATGGTGAGGCACGAGTGCGCCGAGGCTTTGGGCGCCATCGCCACGGAGGAGTGCCTCGACGCCCTGAGGGAGGCGTGCGAAGATGGGACGCAGGTGGTGCGGGAGACCGCCAAGCTCGCGCTGCAGCGGCTCGAGCACGCGCGGGAGAAGCGCGGAGAGGCACCCCCGCCGCGGACGCCACCGCGGGCAAGACCCTCGGATCCGCCAAGGAGAAGCTCTCCGCGCGCTCGAACACCGACGGCGGCGCGGCGGCCAACAACGACAGCCTCGACGCGGATTCCCCGTACATCTCCGTCGACCCCGTCCCCGCCGCGCCCGCCTCTGTCGCCACCGACATCCTCACCGCCACGTTACTCGACGAATCCGCCGACATGTGGGACAGGTACGGCGCCATGTTCGCGCTGCGTAACCGCGGACCAGGGCCCGAGGTGGCGGCCACGCTCGGGAAGGTGCTCGGATCGTCGGCGTCCGCGCTGCTCAAGCACGAGGTGTGCTACGTCCTGGGACAGCTGCAGGAGGCGGACGCGCGCGCCAGGGCGTCGCTCGTGAAGACGCTGGAGGACACGGCGGAGCACCCGATGGTGCGGCACGAGGCGGCGGAGGCCATCGGGTCCATCGCCGCGGCGGACACGGAGGATCTGTTGAAAAAGTACCGCGGCGACGGGGACAGGATAGTGGCCGAGTCGTGCGAGGTGGCGCTGGACATAATGGCGAGCGAACAGGCCGGCGAGTTCGTGCCCCTCGCCCCGGAGATCGCCGCGTGACTTTATCATAGACTATGACTATGACGATGAGGGTCGGTACCATTTATTGAACGAGTAGACTCAAAGACCGAAGCGTTCGTCGTACTCGGCCTCTGGGGTGAAGTCGCACGTGACGAGCCTCCCCGCGAACCATCGCGCGTGCAGCGTCGACCTCGCCGCCGCCGCCACCCCCGCCTCCTCGAACTTGACGAACACGAACCCTTGGCTGTGCCTGTCCACGGAGAGGTGCGTCACCGTCCCGCGCTTGGAGCACTCCGCGCGGACCTCCTCGCCGATGTCCACCCACCACGTCTCCGTACCCGCCTCGTCACCGTCCGTGGCCCGATTGGAGTCGAACATGTTCTTGAGCGTGAGGCACCGCGTGGGGGTCTCGGGTCCCGATGCGTTCGTCGATGCGCCCGTGGGTACCCCGTTGCCGTGCAGCGTGGGTACCGCGGCGGCGGCGACGGGGGCGCCGTAGCCGCGCCGCTCCGGGGTGAAGTACGCCGGCATCTGGACATCCGGCGGGATGTCGTTCTCGCGCCGCGCCGCCGCCTCCCGCGTCTCACCCCGCGCCTCCCTCACGATCGACTCCTTCACCACACGGCTCAACGCGGTGACGCCGTGCACCGACTCCTTGTGCACCGACTCCAGGCACCGAGCGCACGCGCCAAACACCGACCACACCTCCCCCATGGCGCACCCGTTGAAGTCCACCTGTACCCCCATGACGTACATGTCCCCCGCGAACTTGAACGTCTCCGTCCACTGCTGCCACTCGGAGCCTACTTCAGGGGGCAGGGACGCGTAGTACCTGAAGAAGCCGGTGAGGGCGCCGCCGAGGACGTCCGGGGTGGGCGGTCGAGTGGAAGCCGGCGCGTGCATGGCGAGGTAGTTTAGGAGCATCATTCCCACCCGAAACGTGCCAACCCCGCCCGCGAAGGACTTCTCCAGACCCCTCTGTTTAAACACGGTCTTCACCGGGAGCATGAGCACCTTGAACGCGGGGAACCGTTGGGAGAGCGGGATCATCGGCGAGTTGAAGAAGGACGTGCCCCGGACCGTCTGTCTGTTCCCCACGCACACCTTACACCGCAGCTTGCTGATGGCGTCGATGTAGGATATCTGGGGCACGCGGCCAGTCACCTTCGGGTCCAGCTCGGTCACCCACGGCTGCTTCATCACGATCGCGCCGATCTGGTTGATCCCCTGGCACTCCGGGATGTTCTCAAACTTACCAACCGTGCGAATCCGGACGTCCAGGTCGCTGCCGTGCAGCAGCATCCGGTGCTTGGTGCTGCCGAACGGCTCAGCCTCGGAGCCCGGCCACATCGCCCTGGCCACCGCGTCGAGCCGACGCATCGCGGCGAACCGGGCTCGAAGTTCATCCGCGTCGGGCGACGTGTACTCCACAAAGTCGGCAACCTCCTCGCCCAGGCCAACCGCCGACGCTTGGTACCTCGCCGATGAACCGCCGGCTGTGTTTTTCACGAACCTCGCGGCACCCGCCCAGCACGGTTCGGCGACACCCTCGAGTTCCTCTCCGTACGACACGGGCGGCGGCGCGTCTTCCGGGTCGACGTTTGCCACCGGCGTGGTCCCCGGTACGTTCTCGGGTCCCCTCGGGAGGTGGCTCATGCTCTGGCCGAACGCCCGTCGCGGGATATCAGCGGCCCGGCCGAAGAAGCCGCCGGTCCGGCCGCCGTGCCTGGGCGGGGATCTGCCGTGCCTGGGCGGGGATCTACCGTGCCTGGGCGGGGATCTGCCGTGCCGCGGGGGCGACCGCGGGGGTCCTTGGCGGTCGTGATGGCGATCGCGGTGTGCGAACTGATCGTGATGATGATGTGGCCCCGGTCGGCGGTCGTCGTACCTGCCGCGCGGCGCGCCACGGTCCCTGCTGGCGTCGCGGCGGTCGGGTTGGCGCCATCGATCGTATCCGCCGTCGTTCGGGCGGCCGCCTCGGTCCCTGGATGGGTTTCTCCATCCGGCGTCGCCCGGTCGTGGTCGATCGTCGCGGCCCCGTTGGTGTTGTTGATGCTGCGGGGGAGGTTGTTGCGCGGGGGGCGGTGGGTCGACGCGCGCCGGGGATAGGGTCCTGGACCTCTCCTTTTCCTTGGCCTCACGCGACCTGGACCTATCTCGACCTCGCCCTTTCCTCTCCCTGCTCCTGCTCCTGCTCCTGCTCCTGCTGCTGGAGGACGAGTAGGACCTTCGCCTGCGCTTGCGATGTTTCCGATGTTTTCGATGCTTTCGCTCCTTCCGGTCCTTCCGGTCCTTCCGGTCCTTCCGGTCCTTGCGGCTCCTGCTCCGGCTCCGGCTCGAGGACCTAGATCTCGAGTCCGTCCGGGAGACGGATCTGGAGCGACCCATCTGGAGCGATCCCAAGGCTGCTTCCCCTCGCCTCGCCTCCTGTTTGGCGCCCCAGCGCCGAAATCTATGGCAGGACCTCTTCACGAGCCCGCCCTTTTTGCCCTCGCGAGAATTTCTATCGCTCACCACAAGCAGGAGCCCCGCGGCACGCGTCGGAGGCTAAATCTCGGGCACTCTCGCACCGAGAACATCCGCGCTCTCGCCTTCGTGTGAGCTCCAATCGGAGTCACGAGGGGTGTCGGTCGGAGTAGGAGGGTCTACGCGGGGTTGGTCTTCGGACGCGGAATTTAGGGATCATGAGCGCGGCGATGGCGCAGGAGGCGGCGTTGGGCAAGAACCGGAACGCGCGGCTCCCGCCCGAGGTTAACCGCGCGCTGTACGTGCGTAACCTCCCGTTCAACATCACCGCCGACGAGATGTACGACATCTTCGGCAAGTACGGGGCGATCCGCCAGATCAGGCTCGGGGACAAGAGGGACACGCGCGGCACCGCGTACGTGGTGTACGAGGACATCTACGACGCGAAGAATGCGGTGGATCACCTGTCGGGCTTCAACGTGGCGAACAGGTACCTCATCGTGCTGTACTACAACCCGGCCAAGACGGCCAAGAAACGGGACGCGGCGAAGGAGGAGGCGGAGATCAGGGCGCTGCAGGCCAAGTTCGGGGTAGATGGGGCTTCGGACAGATTGTGATCTCGGAATTGAATATCATAGTTTGCGGCGACAATAGTGTAATCAAAAACCACTCAGTAGCTATAACACACGACCTAGTCCTCCGCGCGATCGTGCTCCGCCAGGTACGGGTGTCGCAGGCACTCCTCCCCCGTCGCCCGCTCCTTCGGATTCATCGTCAGCAAGCCGCCGACAAAGTCGAGCTCCAGCGCCGACATCTTCCCCGCGTACCTCGCCGCCAGACCCTCTTCCTCCGCCGGTAGGTCGTCGAAGGTGACGCCCGCGTTGTTCGGGTTCAACGAGAACGCCATCATCTGCCCCGGCGTGAGCCTGCCGAGGCAACGCTGCAGCAGCCGGAGCTGGTCCACGTCGGAGTCCCCGGGGAAGAGCGGCTCACCGTCGGTGAGCTCGCCCATGAGGCACCCGACGGCCCACGTGTCCACTGGCTGCCCGTACCCGGTGCGCGTCGTGGTGCCGTCGCTCGCCGCGTACGGCTGGCCCAACAGCAGCTCCGGCGCGCGGTACCAGCGCGTGGCGACGTAATCGGTCAGCGGGTCGCGGCCCTTTGAGTTTGACCGCGCGTCCCCGACGTCGATCTTCCGGGCGAAACCAAAGTCGCAGAGCTTCAAACGTTTGGACTCGTCCACCAGGAGGTTCTCGGGTTTGATGTCGCGGTAGACGTACCCGCTGGCGTGCATGAACGCCACCGCGCGGCACAGCTGGTGGATGTACAGCCGCACGTCCTCCGCGGGTAAGCCCCGGCCGTTGGTGTCGTCCAGAATTTCGAGGAGCGTCCGGGGCAGGTACTCCATCGCCACGTACAGCTTCTCGCCCACGTAAAAGTCACCGAGGTAAGCCACGATGTTGGGGTGGGACAGCGCCCGAAGCACGGTCACCTCCCGCGTCGACGTCCGCCGCACCTCCTCGACATCCGGATCGTTGGAGTTGATCTTGAACTCCTTCACCGCCACCGTCTCGCCCGTCACGCGGTCGCGGCATCGCATCACCACACCGTAAGCGCCCTCGCCGACGGTTCCCAGAACCTCCAGGTCGTCCCTCAACACCCGCTCTGTTGAGGATACAAGCGTACCGTCCTCAGGGTCCTCAGCGTGCGTACCGTCCTCACCTTCGTTCTCGGGGCTCCTCGCCAGCGTCGGCTCCGCTCCCGACCCTTCGATCTCGCGGCGGAGCTCCGCCGCCGCCGCCGCCGCCTCCCTCTCCCTCACCGCCTCGGCGACGCGCACCGCCTCGTCCATCGCGCGCACCGCCGGGTCGGTTCCCGCGATACCCAGCGCGAGCGCGCGTCGAACCGCACCCGCGCTCGCCCGTCCCTCCGCGGCGGCGGCGGCGAGGTCCGCCCTCGCCTCCTCCCGCCGCGTCGCCGCCCTCAACTCGTTCGCCGCCCGAGACAACAACCCAGCCGCGATGAAACCCGAATGGCCCTCGCCCGGTCGACCGGTCGCCTCCGCCGCGCGTATCGCGTTCGTCAGCGACTCCACCACGTTCACGTCCGGAACACGGCCGACGTCCGCGGTGGCGCGCGCGAGGCCCTCCCTCGCGGCGAGTTCCCGAGCTCGGCGCGACCCCGGCGCGTGCATGCGCGAAATCTCCAACGCGGCGACGCTGGGTTTGTAGTTTGCGATTCCCGCCGGTTTGGCGGGTCCCGAACGTCCGGTGATGCGCGCGATGGGATCCGCGCGACGTCGCCCGGGCTTGAGCTCGGTGGTTCGGACGGACGACGACGGGGCGGCTCTGGTCGTCGCCGCGTTCATCCCCGGGACTGACGGTCGCCTGGACTGATGTATTTGATGATGACGATGACGATGTTGGACGGCGGGCTGTATCTGCGCGAGGTTGTCCAGGTCCGGGAAGACGATCTGCTTCGCGGTGACCCGCGCCGTGGTGCGGGTGCTGAGATTGGCGGCGCCCCGCGTCTGCGCGTCGTCGTCGCCGCCCCTCCTCGCCCCGGCTCCGCCGGCGCCGCCCGCCCCTGTGGAGATCCTCTTGCTCTGCCCGCCGGTGCGAGCCGCGCGCGGGGTCTCCAGCTTGACCGCCTCGAGCTGGGGCAGCACGCCTATGGCGAGGTCCGTGAACGGGGATCTACCCTCGTCGAGCTTGTACATCGAACTGCCCTTCTTCGTCGCCTTGGAGGCGCCCATCGTCTTGTCGGATGCCGTCTTTGGATGAGCGGAATCTGGCCCGGCCGTTTCCGAGGAATCGGCGTTCACGACGTCCCTTCGGGCCGCGACCATCGCGTCTATCGACTACGACGCGAGTAACACACGGGATGCACGAACGTTCGCGGGTCGTATCCGGCGTGGAACTCCTCCTCTGCGCTCCTCGCCAGTGGGTCGAGGAGATGGTTCGTGAGTGCCAAATATGGGTCGCGAAATAATTAAAATGCATCGTCGTACGGGCAAATAGGCACGTTGATTAAGATTTACTACGTCGTA
>ENA-UOXV01001916-UOXV01001916.1-marine-metagenome-genome-assembly--contig:-NODE-1916-length-27979-cov-6.681779_pt1 | contig 27979 bp, 32 predicted proteins | sample MGYA00238165_ERZ766961 | MGnify/ENA primary metagenome ERZ766961 (study PRJEB28924, sample SAMN03173240) | marine metagenome | biome: Marine; feature: Water; material: Subsurface seawater | place: North... | reverse complement strand
GCGCATCATCGCACACAGCCAGAGGCGCATCATCGCACACAGCCAGAGGCGCATCGACACTGAGTTCAGAGACCAGAGATTTTCTGGGCGCCGGGCAGGAGTGAACCATGACGTCTGCCATCCACTCGTCCGGGATTGACTCAACAGGAGGCATTTCCTGCTCAGGAACAGAGGTTTTACGTCATGCGCAAAGCGGAACGCGTGACAAGGATTCAACACGGTGCACGTGCAAGCAGGTGGTTCGTCGCCCGACCTCGCGCCAGGGCTCGAAGATGTCGAGATTGTCTGAATTGTACATCTCCTGCATTTTCTCCTTGAACACCTGCAGGTTTTCCTCTGGCGTGACGCGATTCCTGCCACCGAGCAGCTCGTCAGCACCGCCCCAGCAAGGCTACATTCTGCTTGTACCAAGCTGTGTCGGAGCGAAGAAGGCTCGCAGGACGGCAGGAGTGCCTCAGTGCGTCGGTCAGGTTGAAGGGCGGAATGGCTCCGCGAGGATAGTCCGGAGGCACGTCGCGCGCAGGAGGGTAAATCGGTTGGCCGTCCACAAAAGTAATTGCGCCCGGTTCCCCTCGAACTGAAGCTTCGTAGCGCTGCTGAACTTCCGGTGAGTCAACGTATGTGGTATGGACATCGAGGATCGGTTGCACGAGCGACTCCTGCTCCCCAACAGTCCAGTAAAACATCGACTGCAGGTTGACAAGACAGGCGAGGAGAGCGCTCTCCAGGAGGCCTCCCGAGTGCGACTCAGCGAATACTCGGGAGGCCTCCTGGAGAGCCCAAGCATGTTACCCGTCGCATCTCTGTGCGCGCGAGCGGAACCACCGAGCATTGCCTAACAGACCCGGGTCTAGAGCAGGGTCTCGTTTCGATCCGACTTCAGTGGGGAAGCGGGAGGCGGTAACACTCACCTGGACCTTCTCCCAGGCCTCACGCTCACGCTCATGGGTCCCCTCCGGATCGGCTTCTGCCATCTGGGCAGGGACCAGGGCACAATGCTAAGACGAAGGTTTTACAACTTCTCCAACAAACAAAATCTGGAGCCGTATTGTCCTGGGACACGCAGTTGACGCAAGTTGTAGGTAGAAAAGATGCGCAAGACCTCATGCCATTCGCGAACCATCTCGCCGAAGCGGGTACCGTCTGCGACCTCCTCCTCCTGATCCGATGCAGTGTCCTCCCACAGGTCCGAGCAGTCGGGATGTTGCATGAGTTCGAGCATCTGCAAGGTGCCACTGCTGTTCAGCCGATCACGGACCATGCTTCAGGCCCAGGCGTGGTGCAAACACCCGAGCCCTGGGACAAGCCGGTGAGGTTGCAACACTCGGGCTCATAACCTTGACCGCTTTGTCGAGTCGCTCGCCCCCTTCTTTCAGAATCACAGGGTCGATCTGCGCCGCGCTCGCACATACTCATAATCAGAGGCATCTTTCAGCTGATCGAGAGGCACACTGATCTCAGCACGATGGCGGGGAGTACCATGAATTTGTCGAAGGATCCTGGCCTGTAATTGGGATTGATATCTCGTGTGTATACAAGTCCAGGCGGCGGCTTCTTTCGTTTCAACTTTGGCCGCACCTCGCTGGATTCCCACAAGTCGTCAAACGAAGAAGAGTCATGACTCGGAAGAGGAGATGTCGATTCGTTGAGAGAAGACACGTTGTTCCAGGCCTCAAGCACCAGCCTCCGCGTATCCTCCTCCTTGGAGGAATCCTTGAACCATTCCCGCTTGTCCTCCTGCCACGTAGGAACGGCAAGAGCTGAGCCGTGTGATTGGCACAAGGCTCCTACAATGCATTTTAGCGCTTGGTTCGGGTATGGACCTCCTTGAACCATTCAAGCAGATGTTTCGTTGTTTTATCCATGCGCACGTCCCCAACCCGGGGTCGTGACTCCTCCGAAGAGCTTTCACATGCATCATCCCCTTCATCATCGGAATCCTGCTTGACTTGCTTTTTGCCTTTCGCTCTGCTGCGTCCTCCTCCCCAGGTTGATGATAGCATCGTGCGCGTCTCCGTGGCGTCCAGGTCGCTCCCGAGGCCCAACAGATCCTCGCGCTGGTTTTCATCGCTGTCGCTCAATCTGTCGGATCTTTCGCCCTTCACGTCCTCATCCGAAGGCATCAACTCGCCTGTGAATGCTTGCGGAGGGGTGGGTATCGCTGGAATAAGCTTCTTGTTGATTGTACGACTTGCGACGTCACCTCGTCGCTTGCTAGGGCCCTTTGAAGTTCGAATCACGTGCTCGTCCACCACAAAATCCTGAATGTGTCGCCACCCTTCAGCATCTCGAGAATTCATGAAACCGGTTCTAGGACGGAAAGATGAGGTCTGACTCTCTCAATTTCATGTCGCATGGCAGAACCCGTCCCGCGTTACCTCTCCAATGCGTGCATTTCCCTCACCCAGATCGCCAGCTGCCAATTCCTTCATTCTCCTGCTCCACGCGGCACGGTATGATCGGCTGGGTCCCATTCAAAGCATGGCGGGGAGGGAATCAGCTGTACCGTCGGAACATGATTTCGCTCTCGAGCAACTCCAGAGTGACGTTTTCGGGCATGTAGCGATGGAACGGCCCGCCAGGAACGATGCCTTCGAGAAGGTACTCGCTCTGTCCGGTGCCCCAGCCAAAACCCTTGCGGGATCCGTGAATCAACCGACGCGTTTCCTCACGGAATCGGATCTCCTCGGTGGGCTGCACTGCCAGTCGTTGAACCAGCTCTGCGACCTAAGTGTGTCCGTAGCATGTAAGTGATTTACGTGCATGGAGCTTGCTTGCGTGAAGTACAGCTCAAACCCTAGAGCCGACACCTCCAAAGAATCCGGAAATGCTTTGACGAGAGCTGGAAGCTCATGACAACACAAGGTATCAGAAATAGGCTCGTGGGGCTGCACCGTGCCAGTGCGCGGGATACCGTACTCGCCGCAGTGCTCGCGCAACCGTGCGAGGCTACATTTGCGTAGATACTGCGCCGCATCCGATGGGCCAGCCGATCAGTGCAATTCGATCGTCAGCGCCCATCGACACGCTGAGGGTCTCAGGATCCAAGGGCAAAAGGCTATTGCCTATTGCCTGAGCTCAGGATTTAGTCTGGGTGCCATGAACCTCCATGTCGAAGCGTGGAAGCTTATCTTCTAATGAATCCTCCTCACACAACTCCTCGAAGTTCTTTGGGCGGAAGCCCAGCTCCTGAAATCCCTTGCACGTCTTCAACAAACGGCCACGATCCTCGTGCTGAGTCAAGAGAGCTTCCTTTGCGGCAAACGACGCCATGCCATCGAGGGCCCCTGAAGTCTTTGTCGGAGTGCCCCACGCATCCTGTCCCCAGCTTCCAGGAGACCCGACAGCCGCCGTGGCAGTCGAGGACTGCTGTGTGCCTGCTCCTGTTTTGTCTGATGGCTTCCGCCGCGAATGCGTCTCTTGAATCGGAACAGAAGATCGTTGCCGAGACTCATGATATTCTGATGTAACTGGCATAGCTCCAGGGTGCGCGGCAGCCCCAACCGGTGACGTAACCGACTGTCCCCAAGATCTGACTTCGGGTGTCGACCGTGCGGATCGGTCTGTGCATGGATATCTGGAGTTCTCAGGTGACGGATGCCGCTGTGCAGCGGCCGTCGGCGAGGTCATTTGAGCAGCCAGATCCCGCGACGGCGGCGATCGGCTGCGTGCTGGGGCGCTTTCGGGCCGAGGAGAGCGCCCCCAGCGCTGCGGAACCCCTGCAAGGTCCCGCGCGTGAACTTTGCTAGTCTGCATCAGCCCTGACGCAAGGCTGTCCGCCCCACCCCCAGCCCCCACTCCCTGGGCCTCTTCACCAAGCCCGCTTGTTTCCTCCCGCCCGCCCGCCGGACGCTCCACCAGCCGCTCGCTCGCCTCGCCGAGGGGGCACGCGCTCACAGCCGGAGTCGTCGGTCGCTGGCTGGGACCGTCCCCGAGCGCCGAGGACGGCAGGTTCCCGGGCGGCAGGCGGCGGCCGGGCGGAGTGGGAGAGCGCTGCCACGGTGTGGGAGAGGCCGACGCGCTCCGAGCGGAAGGACGCCTGCAGGTGCCGCGGCGCCTCAGCATAGCGGCAGGGTTTGCACGGCACCGCGACATGCTGCAGCGAGAGGCGGGAGCTGCGCACCAGGGAGCTGCGTATGGCAACGTTGCTCCCGACGACACGTCTTGGTCAGCTTGGGACTCAAAAAGGTTGGAATGCATGTCCCTGGGGCCCGAGCAGTGCCGTCACGATGCGGAGGAGCAGGTCTGGCTCCTCGCGCCACTGCTCTGCGCGGTTTCGGGGAAAGAGAGGGGCTCGCGAACCACGCGGAGCTCTCGGCCTCTCCTTCTCTTGGCTTGTCTTTACCCTCTGTCGCGATGGAGGCGGAAGACGAATCCTCTCCCTGCAATGGCCCAGGCTCCACCGCGCCTGTCCCAGTCTCCCGCCTTGTCACACCGCGCTCCTGTGCAGAAGCCACGCTCAATTCGGCCGTTCTGACCGTATCGCTCGTAGTTTTCATCGCCTGCTCGCTCCGCCCATCCCAGTCGTCTGGCCGCTCATCGCCCTCTGACACTCGCATGTTGTCGTGCATCTCAGTCGTTCCCCCCGCTGGCTTGACCTCATCCACGATGTCCTCTGGCTCTACACTCGCCCGCAGACGCGCGAGTGCCTCGCTGCCGGGCTCCCCCCGCGACTCCCGCTCCGCGAGCACTCGCTGCGCAACTGCTTGCCGCCTTTCCACCACCACAGCTCCAGCATCCTCCTGCACAAGCGCCGACTGAGCGGGGCTAGCAACCCCACTCGACGCGGCTGCCTCTCTTCCCAGATGCGGGGGCGGACGATTTTGCAAGAATGCTTCACTGGAGGCAGGAAGTCTCTCGCGTCTCTCGCGCTGTCGCACAGGGGGGTGAGGCGACAGGGCGCCGCCGGACGGAGAGCCATGCAGCTCACGAATTCGCCTCAGGTGACGCGCTACCTGCGCCCGACATGCCGAGCCTGCGCGTTAGCCTGTGGCGCGGTGTTGAAGCGAGACATCGATATGACCTGAACATTCGAAGTCTCCTACTGCGCAGGCGCTCCTGCGAACCGTACGTGAAAAAGTCTGCTGCGCACCTGACGGAAGATGGCGTCCTCCTCCTGGGTCGTCCATCGCTGCTGTGCGTGCGGAACACCCTTTTTCATCTCAAGCTTTTCAACTGTCCTAGCCACCCTATCGAAATGTGCGTGGTTCGAGTCCGAAGATGAAAGTTCTTCTGACATTACACCTGCTCCGGGGTACACGGCATGAGGCTCGCTGCGTGCGTTCGGGATATGCGGTGTCAAAAATTGCAAAATACAGTAGATCCTGGATGGAGGCCAGAGGCTCATACGGTCTTGAACCGAAAATGGGCTCGCACCCGTGTTACGATCTGTAAGAAAGATGTCATCAGCACGGCGCAGGTCCCCGCCCTCTTCACCATCAGAGTAATGCTCCTCCTCCCCGCCGCGTAGCCTCAGAATTGCGACCAGCCCTCTCTGCATTCGCGACCGTAACACACTTCCCCTGTTCTGTGAAGCACGGCTAAATTCGTAATCCCGCAAGTTGGCCTTGAGATCATCAGTCAAGGTTGGCCGACTATGCTTGGGGCCCCCGGAGCGAGGAAGACCGCTGCTATGGATCTCGATGCTGGCCTGAGCCACAATAAGTACCCCCACAAGGAGCCAGAGAGCAGCGCGACGGCCCTGGGGTTTCATGCGGAGAGACCAAGGGCACACTTCATGTTGTCCACCCATGTCACGCATCCCGGATGCGCCTCGCTCCCTCCCCCTCCTCGCATCTCTGCGGCGGGCCGGAACCCCTCGTTTGCACAAGCAAAGACTGTCTCATGCTGAAATTAGAACCGAGCTTCGAGGGTGATGCCGCCCTTTCTGCCGGCGGCTCGCCGGCGGGCAGCTGCTACAGTGGGAGCAGGATTACTTGCCGCGGCATGTTTTGTACACATAGTGTGCAGGGTTTCTGGTGCCGGGGGTTCCATGGATGCTCCTGCAGCGATGGACGCAGCAAAGCTCAGTTGGACGGCAGCGGACGGCGCGCGGCTCGCTGCCGTCGGGAAGCCGCGCGGGGCGGAGTCGAAGGCGCATGCACGGGCCAAGTTGGCCGAGAAACATGTTTCCGAGCTGAAGCAAGGAGGCAAAGCGTTGAAGGCTGCCGAGTCACGGGCTCGGCTTTTGTTTGACGACTGGGGAGGTATCCGCAAGGAGCGGGAGGCGAAGGAGGAGCAGGCGAAGGAGGAATCGGCAATCCAGAAAGAGGAGGTGCAGTCTTCTGTCGCCAAGCGAGCTGGGGCCAAAGAGTTCGATGCGTACAATATCCTCTCGTTTTCACCCCCTTTAACTCAGGCGCTTCCCCTGCAAAGAGCGCGTGAGACGTCGCAGCCGGATCGTCGTGAGGGGGGACAGCGCCGTGGGAGGGAGAACGAGGGTTCGACACATGTGGGGGAAATCGGAGACGCAAGTGCCGGGGAGACGGCACGGTATGCGAAGGTTGCAGGCGCGGGTGCGGAGGCGTACGAGGCAGCGCTCGGGTCGTCGTCGGACAACCAGTCGTACAAAGAGGCTGAGGCTTTGGCTCTCAAGCGTGCGAAGCACCTTCTTCAGCGCTACAAGTCTTCAGCCGTACTCGGGATCCATCAAACCGGTGTGCAGCAGAAAACGGCGAAGATGCAGCCAGCTGTTGGGCGCTTCAAGGTGGGCGACGCCGTGACGGCGAGGTCGGCGACGGGGCACTGGAGGCCAGCTGGCATTGAGCGCGAGGGGCGTGGGGACACAGCTGGCGAGCTTCTCGTGCACTTTGACGGCTTTGAACACAAGTATGACGAGTGGATCAGGGGTGATTCACATCGTCTGGAAGCGGCTTCACACTTCCTTCTTGCAGGGGAGCGCGCCACTGCCGAAACCGACGGCGATGATGTGTCAAAGCTCAGCGGCCCGTCGGAGAGGAGCGGCGAGCGTGGTAGTGGGCGTGGGCGCGCGGAAGAGAGCGGAGACACGCAGCGCCCCTTGGCACGGGTGTTGTCGACGCTCCAGACCGCGGAGCGGCGGGCGCGGGCGATGGGGGATGGTACAGATGAGTCGATGCTGCAAGCAGATGAGCGGAAGCTGGCAAAGCTCGGGCGCGATTCGGAGGCTCTTTCGGCGGGTGCACGCGCACATCTCGAAGCAGCCGCACTTGGGGTAATTTCACGATTGGACTCCAAGTCGGCGGCAATGGCACGGCTCCAACGCAAGGCCGCGGCTGCGATAATGCGCGTCGGGGGTCCGTCGCGCGCCGAGAAGCTCGAGACTCCGCTCCGCACAGGGCTCCGAACCAGCAGCGCCCTGGGCGTCCCCGGCTCGACCGGAGTGCAGCTGGCAGTGACGCGATCTGAGGAGGGAGAAGTGGCTGCGCCCGCTTCAGGGGGGTTCCCCAGTGCTGGGGCATCCAGCAAGGCGGCGCTGGAGCCCGCGCCTTGGCTCAAGTCGTCGCGAGCGTCGCGGGCTGCAGAGCAAGCAAAACTTTTCGATGGTGCCTCGAAGGTACATGCTGCGAAGTCTTTGGATGAGATGGGAACAGAGAGCAGGAATGTTCGAGCAGGGCGGGAGCAGGATATGGCGCAAAAGCCACCTGAAGACCAGGAACGCTGTTGGGAGCCGATTCTGCCGACAATTCGTGCACCACTGTGCACTCCGAAGGAAGAAGAGGACGGGACGTGCAAACAGGTCTGGTCTGACTTGCCCGAGATTGTCGGGTCAGTTGAGTCATTCATGCTCGTCCAAGCTGACCCACCTCAGGACGAGGAGGATGAGCTAGAGGAAGACGCCGAGCCGACGCTCAGGCTCAAGGTGTTCAGCACCGAGAAAGGACCCTCGGGCGCGCTTGCCATGCAGGATTTGGGGTTAGTGGAGGCACGACTGGGCGCTCGAGCGGACGGCGTGGAGTGGATGAGGGACGACGGCGGCCTCGTGGCCAAATCGCGGCCGTGGAGCATTGCGGGCTGGTTTTCGGATGCGCCGGACATGCGAGTCGGGGACTGCGCAGGGAACTTTCTGGCGGTTTTGAACATGGAACCTATCCAAGGGCCCGCAGGGCAGCGGGCGCCACGGCTGCGAGCATCCATCCGCACCGAGGACGGCGACGAGAGCTTCTACGTTGAGATGAGCAAGTTCCACATCCTGGGGCAGTCGGACGGGGAAGTAGATTACCATGTCTTTACCAAAGGACACCGCCTTGTAGCCATGCTGCGTCGCTCTGACCCGTCGAAGTCGAAAAAGCTCGAGTGGATGGTTGAGCTTGAGAAGGAAAGCGTTCTGGATGTGCGTGTCGCTGTGATTCTTGCCGCGCAGCTGCAAGCGGAGGGCATGCGCGGTGCGGGTTGGATGCTCATGCTCGCCATCGTCGGCCTCTGCCTTCTCCTATTCAACGCTGTCTCTTGCTGCGTTGCATCCCGTCTCATTTATCGCTGGGCTCGTTCGCGGCGGGGCAAGACGGATGACGAACTCGAGCTCGGTCAGCCTGTGGGGCACCCGCGGCCGTACCAGGAGGGGCCCAAGTACGACGCCTTCCCGACGCCAGGGCGGCTGGACGGCAGCCTTGCCAAGGGTCTCGGACACGGTGGGGGGCAGGGTATCCTGAAGAGCGCTGTCGGTGCGCCTCAAGACCCTCTCGAAGATGTAGGAAATCTTGTTGCGGCAGCCTACGCCCATGAGCGTGCCAAGGATCCGCTGCTGTTGGCCCACGAAAATCGCCAGCTGCTCCCCCCTCCGGAAGCAGCTCCGTCGCGCAACCTCGACGCGGGCAGGTCGCAGGCCTCGGAGACGCACGGGCTGGCACGAGTGCCGAGTGCTTCGTCTCAGGCGTCGCGCGCGTCGCGCGCATCACGCACATCGCACGCCTCAAAAGGAGCACCCGACGCTCGAGAGGCGATTGGTTCCGGGCACGCAGAGCAGCCTCGGAGACCGGCGACTACGGCCATGGGCAGTCTTGGGACACTGCAGGGCGGAGCTTCTGACCTCGCGGAACTCAAGCTTCAGCGTACACTGGCCAACGACGGTGCCGAGACAGACCGCTCTGAGCTGCCTCCCTTACGCTCTGATGCCGCAGGGCGCTGGACTGTCGATGCCAACATGTTGCAGCGCACGGATTCGTCTTCCAAGTTGAGTGCGGCGTCGTTTGAGCACGGGGAAAGGAAGCGGCCAAGCCTTCGTGACTGGGCAGGCGAGCGCGCTGGGCGCAGCCGCCAAGTGGGGAGCCGTGAGGTCTCGCGGGAGCGCCTCTCGAGGCCGGGCTCACGCGCCGGCAGCATTCAAGAGTGGGCTGCAAATTTGTAGAGCGTAGGAGGAGAGACCTCGCAGCAACGGTGCGCTGGGGCGGTTGTTTTGTGTATAAATTATTCTTGGCGGATCGCTGGAACTTTCGCCACCACAACAAGACAGAGCTCCTGCGGAGGATCCGCACTCAGGGACGTGAACAGAGGTTTCAGCAGAGACGGTGAGGGGCACACGCACCTCGTTTTCGTCTCCTGGCTCTGTTTCAGGGTCTCGAGACCATCTCGTCGTGTGGCGCCATGGGGAAAGTGGGCCCTCGCAGCCATCGCATGCGAACCATTCCCAGACCTGCAAACACGTCTCACTGTCCTGCCATCTTTTGCATTCGCTTTTGAATGCGTCGATCGCGTCACGCCTGCTTCGAGGCGAAATCCCAAGGAAAATCCCCCCAAAGGCACACCCTACAGCCAGTCCACAACGTCGTAATACTGTTCCAATGTCATCATCTTCTTCCCTCTCCGCATCACTTTCTCGACGCTTTCGGGCCGTCGGGGTTGCAAGCAGTGAGCCAACAGTGGCAGCAAGCCAAGGCATCGCCTCCATTTCGTGGAGAATCTCAGCACCAAGGACAACTGCTACTCTCCCCTGGAGATCCGATTGAGCTGACTCCGCCTCCCACCGTAGTGGCTCGACCAAGAACCGTGCGCGAAAGCCGCCCGGGAGTGCTGTTGCATTCCGTATCATATTTTGTCGAAAATTTTCAAGGATTTCCTGCATATCGGGCAGGATGCACCCGTTTGAGCATCTCGCGCAAGTGCCCCACCTCAGCGAGTTAGTGACAGGATGGGAGCATCTCGCACCTCGGCACTGTCCGTGACCACTACAGTTTCTGCCCACGCGGCTGCCGCCATTGAGGGAAGACCTGTTCCTGCTCCAAGCTCGACAATCAAACATCCGCTCAATGATCGCTCGGATGCAAATGCTAATTGTGAAAGCGCCTCCGCGCTTGGCCACGTGTGAACCCCCGAAAAAGCCATGTCGCCGGTGCCCCCTGCCCCGCATCGTCCAAGATCGTGTCCTGCTGCCGAAGGAAGTGCTGTTGACATCTCACGCATTCGAAAAACCACTGGCGCGGTTCTGTCCTCCATCGAACAGCCCGCGCCCTTGCCCTCGCCCGTGTCCGCGCTATTGCTGCGAGACGCACGGAACAATGTGAAGTTGCGTGTGAAATGGGTTTCTGCCCACCGATCATGCCCTCCGAGGCGCTCTTTCTCGCAAAGTAGCGCTTCAGCAGCTGCCGCAAATTCTTGTTCCTCAGGATTCACCCCCTTCATGTCTGCTTGGGCCACCCAGAGAGGTAGTAGGATTTGGCCACTTTTTCAAACAGGCGTGTTTTGATTCTAGAAATCAAAATCAATTTTGTAAGAGACCGCGAAGGAAGGATTCGAAACAGGATGGCCGTCGGGGAGCAGGCCGCCTTGACAGACGTCGTTGCGGCTTGGGGAGGTGACGGAGGCGCATTTGTCAACGCATGGCGAGTGGTTGTACAGGGCGATCGGAGCTGGGCGACGATAGGAGAGGATGCATCTCGGCGAATCGATGAGCATGCGGCGTGGATGCACTCTCAGTTCGATGCGAGCCCCAGTGTATGTGCAGGTCGCCATGCCCTTCTTTCTCTTGTTGGCGCATGGAGAAATATCTTGCTTGCGTCTCATGTAATCTGCATGGTATCGCGATCCCTGAAATACTTGTGCTGTGCCCGTGGGCGCCAAACTGCCATCTGACCGTGAGCGACCCTGTCAGCAGGCACTGACGACAGAGCAGAAGTTTCGGAGACCGCCCTGGCTGCAACGGGTGACTTGCTTTCGGGCAGTAGTGTACTAAGCTTTCTCCCGCGGGTGGACGCGAAGGTCGAGGCAACCAAAGGGGACCCGATGGAAGTTTGGTCCTTCGTTGTGGCTGCCAAGCTGCTGGCACCATCCAAGGTGCTGCCTGGGGGCGGCGTGGTCGGGCAAACACCCAAGAGCGCCAAGCGACTCTCAGTTATGACACTCGATGATAATTCTCTCGAGATGGCTGCATCGGAGGTCAGTCCCACCAATGTGGATGAAGTGACAAGCATCTTTGGCGAGACGCCAGACTTGGACGACAGCAGAGGGACACGCAGCGGAACCCGCCTTCTCAAGCGTCAGCGCCAGGTCACATACCGGACAGTCACTATCATACATCCGTCAAATGCTTTATCTCCAATTTAATTTTCCTTGCCAACGTCTATGCGACGTCAGTGCTCTGATTCGAGTCAGATTCGAATCAGTGCACACGCCGCATGCCTCAACGCCAGTCCAAGACACCTCATTCAACCGTACTGAGTCGTTAACCTCTTTTTCTTGTTCTAGGAGCAAATTACCATCGACAAGATGCCTTCATTCGACAGCTGCTTCGTCACGCCCCAAAAGAAGCGCCATGGCGCCGCCGCTGCGCTTTTCTCGCCAGGGCAGGAGGCTGCGCAGTGTCTACTTGGCCTTCGTGCGGCTGTAGTCTGAGCACCGACATTCAGATAGCAGCACGGCAGCACGTTTTCTGTCGCTCTTGCGACAGGAAGAATTGCTCCAAGGGGCTGGACAGTGCTCCCAGACCTTAGGAATCGGAAACGTTCCTTTGCACCTACAGAATAATTTAGCCTCGGCTTGGAGAGCCTAGGAGGCCAAATATAGTTGCCCGATAAATGTTCGTTCTAGTTTTGAATCTGCTCTTCAACCTCATAAGCAAGGGAAACACGGTAGATCGGCTGCCACGTGGGCATTCGTAGTGGCCGGCACAAGATTCATTGTACACAGCCTCGATAGTTTCTAGTAAGCTGACATATCACACTACTGAGAAGAAAAATCAAGAGTTGAGAATCAACAACTTGAGCTCGAAGTGCCCTTCGACCACGCTGCCATCCGGAGGCAACGTCCCAGCGACTTGATCTGCAGAACGACACGCTGCTTGGCATTCCGGGTCGCACGCCAGCGGCCAACCGTTTACACGACTGGGTACGACGCGGCCTTCGTGATGCCGCAAGCCGAGTGGGGGTGCTTGTGCATACGCGTCGGCTTGGGCTCACGCTCGAGCTTGATGTAACCCTGTGGGACGCGGTGTCAACAGATGCTCGGAATGTGAGGTTTTGGTCATGGCACCCCATTGCAGAGCCATGACGCTTATTGGGAGAAAAATACGTACCGAGTCGCCCCAGGATCCACCCCAGCTGTTCTTGACTAGCCAGTACTTCTTGCCTGTCTTGGCATCGGTCCCGTAGCCGACAGCCAGCACTCCGTGGTCAAGCTTGGTGCCGCACTTGCTCGCGGGAAGAACACCCCCGGAGTAGAACTGGAAGGACTGCTGGTCTGCTTCGATCGCGACAGACACTGGCTGAAACCGATCAATATGACACGCCTCCATTTCAGTATACTGGCAAGGAAATAGCTCCACAATCTCGGTAGCTGCACTCTAGTATCTCCGCGGGCTGGAGCAGCTTGGCCGCACAAAAACGATAACTCTGGGGATATTGGACACAGACCTGCTGAACAAGAGCCTTCTCAAGGTCGTCCTCGTCGACCTCGAGGTCGCACCAGTCCGAGATGGTAGCGATCTTGGAGCGCAGGTGGACCTGATTGCACTTGCCGGTGGTGCCGTTCCCGGAGATGTACGGGTAGGTCTCCTCCGAAGTGATGCCGCCATTGGCAATGATCCATGCGTACGCGTTGTCCATCAGACCGCCGCCGCATCCCTGGTCCTTCTTGATGTCACACTGCACAAGCTCCTCCTCTGAAAGCGATGCAAGGGGGTGCCCAGAGACAGCCCATGCACCCTCCACGGCGCCGGTAGTAGAGAACGACCAGCACGAGCCACACTGACCCTGGTTCTTGACCGGGGTGACTGCATGTTTGGTGCGCCAGTCGATCGAATCGGGAACGGTGGTGACGTTGCGGTGAGTGCACTTCTTGCCGTAGCCGAGCCCGGCCCCCTGGAGACGGGACGGCTGCAGCTCCGGCTTGTAGCCCAGGACCGTCTTGGACCACTGCTCCTGGGTCATGTCAGCGAAGGCATTGAGCGCCATGTGGAAAGATTCCTTCCCGGCATGGAACATGGCATTGTGCGCGTGGATGAACTCGAGATTCTTCTTGAACACCTCAAATCGTTCCGAATGCTCGGCGCCCTCGTACGCGCGGGAGAACTGCAATCCGTCCGCACCGCTCATGCATCAGCCCCTCACAGAAACGCTGGGTGGAACTGTGATACACCGAAGCAACTGCACGCACGAAGCGACAGGCGCTTCAGGCATGCTGTGGGAACGGATCCAGCGTGACGCACCTTGGCCTTCCAGTCCATGAACGTCTTGTGGATCTCCTCCTCGACGGAGTCATGCTGCGCGGCATTCGTTTCGCGCGAGATCGTGGGAATAGCCGAAACGGCGACGAGCGCCGTGAGGCACAGAAGACAAAGCAGAGCCGCGCGCATCGTGACGCGGACACCTGCAACAGGACTGATGCGGACAATTGTCGCGCGGAACACTTAACCTCGCCGGTGCCAAAAAGGGGGTGTAAATGTATATAGTACATGTCCTATTGGTACAAAAATTGAGGCGACACGGCGAAGTTGCAGTGTGCCCAGCACACCTCCTGCCATCTTATTTCGAAGGCTTTACATCAAATACGCGCAGTGTGCAAGCTTCACAAGGGCGCAGAGGCCGCGCGCGAGAAGCTGCATGAGGGAGCCGAACTGGCCAAACACGGGACGAAGCGCTCTTTATCAGCTTTTACAGAGCGCTGTCGAAAGATCCGCCACAAACAAGATCCGCCACGCTGAGTTGCCATCCACGTTGCGGGATTTTTCTCGCAGCGTGCTTGACTGTAGTGTCAGGACCTGACGCCACAGCGCTGAATCTCCGCGGCGGGGCTCCGCGGTGGCAACGCAACGAGATCAAGTTGGAGCGAAGTCTCAAGCATCGACCCAACATGTCAGCCGTCCAAGAGAGAAAATTGGGCGGGGAGCAGCAGCTGGAGCGGAGACAGCGGCAACTTACAGAGCTAGAGGCGCTGGAGGCAATGTTTGGCGCGGATGGTGGATTTTGTGTTTCTGATCTGGATGCAAGGGACCTGGTCAGAGGCGTCGTTGATTCATGCAATGCAGCGCCGGATACGTTTAGCGATTCTCTTCCACTGATTGGGTGCCGTGTCGAAATCGCTGCAGCTGCCTCAGTTGACAAGGCCACGGATCACGCGGTGGGATCGCCTGATCCAGACCAAGTCCCATAGCCGCCTTGGCCGACAGCGCCATGTCTTGCGTTTCTGAGCACCTCCGTCCGGTGCAGGTCTCGATCACGTTTCCTCGCGACTATCCTGACGGAGCAGCCACTTGTCGTGTAGAGTGGACCAATGGTATTGCATTTGTCTTCTTGCCAGTCCTCGTATAGATCGAGCCCTGAAATTACGCGCCCGCTGCAGGCACCAGAGCAGAGCTTGAGGGGATGAACGGGGGTCTCCAGGAATTTGCTGATTCTCTTGCTGGGGAAGAATCTGGCCTGCAGGTGATCCAGTTTGCAACTCAAATTGTGGAGGAGGCGTGGGACGAGAAACGCGAGGCAGCGGCGGCGCGCACTACGGCGCCGCAGACATCACTGGTCGACAGAGTGCTCGGCCGTCGTATGATTTACTTTCATCATATCATTAACGAGGGAAAGCGAGAGATGGTTAGTTCATGGGCAATTCAGCTTCGGCTCGGTGGCTACTCCAAGATCGGTTGGCCAGGATTGGTCGTCGTGGAGGGTTCCGAGGAAGCATGCAAGGAGCGCACCCTTCTCTGGAAACGCTGAGGATGGTTTCAAACCTGAATCTCTGACTCGAACCTCCCTCTAATTCCCAATGCAGGAGTACGTGCGGTGCCTACAACGACTCAAATGGCAGCAGATGCTCGTCCGCGGCGAAGAGCGAGAGGAGCTTTTGGAGGGCGAGAGCGTTGATTCTCGCCGCAGGCTGCACATGGGCTTCGAAGAGCTTGGCACCGATGGCATGTCAACGCTAGCTCAGCGGTCAGCGTGAGCTTGATTCCTCACATGCATGCCACGCTTTCAACGCTTCATCAGGAATGCGTGAGTCTTGTCAGCAAACCTCAACTGACGACCAGCGCGCTTCTCTGACCACAATTCAGGTGCAAATCTGCGGGACTCGATGACCTTTTCAAGACATTCATGAAGAGCAACACCCGGGTTCCGAGATCCCCTCAAACAGTTGTTGCAAACCTGGAAGTTTCCTATCTTGTCCCTACCATCTGACTCTGCAGCTCACACAGCCCACGCGAGATAATGCATATCCTACTATTCGGAAGCGGCGCCACGAATCCTCATTCCCTTTGCCGCTGAAGTTTCACCAAGTTAGCTCCCAGCAGGCCAGTTACTGAACTCAGCGTCTCTGCCAGGGATAGGGAAAACGTTACTACTAGACGCGCTTGATGCTGAGTACGAGGAAAGAGGCGGACGCACAGACGGCACATCTCAAGATTGTCAGAAGCGCAATTGGAGCATCAAGAATGCTTACATGTGACGTTTGGGAAGAATATTTCTCTTCGGCATACTTGAATCACCCTCCGTGGCAAAAGCATCCAAAAACTCGTAAAAGTTTAGTGAGCCATCGCCGTTGCTGTCAACCGTTGCTGCGAGAGCAGGGCGAATAGGAGGTTAGCCGAAAAATGGCGGTGCTCGAGCGCATGAATTTGATTGAAAGACACAGAAGAGCACTGCAATCGCGCTTCGCTTGCGTAGGTGAAATCAGTGGCAATAGTGGCTGCGACCGAAAAGAGCGCAGGTTTCGTTCTCGGTCAACTTGATTCCGAGGGCAAAGATAACGCCGCGGAACTCCTGGACGTCCACGTCGCCCGTGCCGTCCTTGTCGAACAGCCGGAACATGCTCCGCCGGACACCCGTCTGCCGTATGGTACGCGCGCTCGTAAATCGCTTGGCTGGTTGATGCGTCACGGCTGCCAGGTGCGCGGTGCGCCCTGATAAGGAAAAGCAGGCGGGATCGTGTCCGGGACACGTACCCCGCCCGAGACGCGCGCGTGGATTTTTTCCTTGAGAGACGACACGATCTCCTCGATCCGCTCCGAACCAACGACTGCCTTGATCAGGGCGTACCTGCGCAACGTCTCGTTGCGCTTCTCCGCCTTGACAGCCTCGGAGTCGTTGTCCTCAGGCTCCTCCTGCTCAACTGAACGGAACGCCTCCCTGTTCGAAGTTTCGTACATCTGACGGCCCGAATAGTAGAACGGGTCCCCATGATCGATGTTTGAGCGATTTTTCCCTGCGAAACCCGCCTTGATCAGAATGTCCTTGTATCCACGTGCCGCGCACGACTCGTAGTATGACTGTAGATGAACCTTGTAGCCCTGCGAGTAGCAATCAAGATCCTGAAACGCGTCTTTTCTAATTTTGCCGTATCCCGAGGTCGCGTACGAGCCTGTCCCCGGAAGCTGGGCCGCCGGCGTCGTGACGAGAGTCCGTCGCCCACCCTGTACCTCGGTTACCCTCGCCATATTCCCGAGGTTGTGCGCTTTCTCATATATAACTCTTGAGGCTGTCTTACTGTTCACTGCATAAGTTTGTCGGACACGCGGAACATGCCCAGTGTAACCAACAACGAAATTCTGCCGCTCCGAGCTGATGTCAGAATCAGAATCGCATGTTCCCCACTTCCAGCAGCAAGATATGGCATCATGCAAGCCATCAATGAAAAGGAGGAGGGCAACCACCGAGTTGCTACGGGGCTCCAACAATCGGGCACTTTCGGCTTTCAAGCGCTCCATCCAGTGGTCCTGCGTGGCCGCCGTGGAGGGACGAGTGTGCGTGGCTGCGGAGGGCCGGATCTGCATCGCTGACGAGTTGCGAATCTGGGTCGCCGACGAGGGACGAATCCGCGGATTGACATCCTCACGGCTCCGTGAAGCGGTGCCGGGGCGGCTCCAGCTCGACGAATCAGCAGCGTGGAAAGCAGCATTCCACGCAAGGTCCTCGCCAGTGCCAGCAGATGGTAGATCCTCTGTTTGCGTCTGCGCCGTCACTTGGCGGGGTAGCGCGGCTTGTAGACGCCCACTTCTCACCGGAGAAAACGGCCCGGACGGAGCCGCTGATCGCAGCGGGTCTCTCGATGTGCCTCCCATCATCGCAGCAAGTGGTCCCCAAGTTCGGGCCGTATGCCAAGACCAGATCTCAGCTGTCCGTCCGTACCCAGCAACGCACACTTGAAGAGGAAACTAGTAGCAAAATCACACACACACACACACACACACACACACACACACCAAGCGGTGGGGGTCCAGCCGTTCCTTGCGGGCGCCAACGACTGGCGTAAGAGCCCAAGCTCTCACTGCGGCCCGAACTCTCTAAAACCTGTCTGGCCGGCAGACTCTCTATTTAACTAAGGCGGCCCTCTAAGAGAATTATTAGTTAGGTGTTTTAAAATTAACACATAGGGGATGGGCCCGCCTCGCTTCTGCGGCATCGTTCTACGGTTCTCTGCTGTGGTCTCCCGGCCCCCGCCCGCCGCCAGTTTTTCGCTCTACGATTTATGACTGTTTGTCTGTCATCAAAAACGTATCTGTCTCTCATTCATGACGAAAACATGCCGTGGGTGCTGTTTTTTTGCTCTGCGATCTGCGACTGTTTGTGAAGAGAGAGAGACAGAGAGAGAAGGGGTAAACGGATGTTGCTCTCTTCCAACGGGCGATGCAGGCCTTCGTCGAGCGTTTGCAGACATGATCCTTCTCCGTCTGCTTCAGCTTATACACCTGCAACCAAGCGTATCGAGCGATGGAGCGGAATGTCTTTTTCCAGGACTGTGTCTGATCAGGTTTACTTGTGGTCACACACACAAAGCCCCGCGCTCAGCCCCCCGCACCGTCCGGAGCAGTCTCTCATATGTCAGAACCAGGCTCCTCGCCAAAGTGGATCCAATCGGCCATCAGGCGCTGCGGCGTGGCCGGCCCGCCCCCTGGGAGATCCACCCGCGGCGCGTCGCGCCCGTTCCAGGTCCCGCGGAGCGCCCCGCGCGCGCTGTCTGCCACGCCTGTGACGCCAAGCGCGCCGAGCGCCGAGTCGAGCCGCCGCACGCCCTCGCGCGCATCGTAGCGCGCGGCTGCCTCGTGGCTCCAGCCCGCGACGACCGCGTCTCGCAGCGCGCTGCCCAGCGTCGGGGTGGCGCCCGCCGCAGCGAGGGCCTCGTCGAGCGAGCCGAGCGAGGGGTGCTGCTTGCCCCACCCCACGATCCCCGGGATCGACGCGAGAGGCTTGTCTCCAAACGGCGACCGAAGCGTCAAGACCTACACCCCGCCCCGCCCGAGCTGAGTCGAGGGGTTCAGACAATTCCCCGTCGAACCGAGAGACTTGTCCGGCGCTCAGGGGCGGGAGCGCTTGGGAGCAAGGCGCACCTCCCATAGGAGGACGGCGAAAGAGTACACGTCCGAGCGCTCGTCAAATGTTTCGCCGCGGTGAACTTCTGGCGCGATATAGAGCAAGGTGCCCGCAGTGCGGAGAGTGTTGACCTTGGAGGCATCCTTGAGGCGGGAGAGGCCGAAGTCACAGATCTTGACAACATTGGGCTCCTTGAGAAGGAAGTTCTCAGGCTTGACGTCGCGATGCACGAGCTGTTGCGCGTGAAGATAGGAGAGCCCGCAAGCGGCCTGACGTGCAACTACAAGCCGGCCTGCGAGGTCGAGGTGCGAGGCATCGGAGTGGAGCCAGGCGCGCATGTCACGCTCCATCAGCTCCGTGACAATGGCGAGCGCTGCGCCACCGCGCTCCTTGACGGTACCGAAGAACGTGAGCACGTTGGGGTGCCGCAACTGAACTAGCCGCTGAACCTCCCGCTGTGAGTCCTCAATCATCTCTTCACGCTGCGCTGCCGCCTCTCCGCTGTCAACTTCCCCAAGCCGAAGCCTCTTCACTGCTACTGGCGCACTGAGCCAATTAGCCCTGAAAACCACCCCAAACGTCCCCTCCGCAACCTTGACCCAATCAGAGAGTTCCTCAGACGGGATTTCCGTGGTCCCTTGCACGGCCGCCCGCTCTGCCCCGCCGGTACCATCGACGCCCGAGGATCCTCCGCGCTCCATGGCGAGCAGATTGCTACCGCTCCCTGCAGGACGAGCCCGGAGAACCTTGATGCCGCCCTGCTGCACGCTCCACTGTCGCTCAACACCACCTGGCAACTCACTCTGGGGTGAACCGCCAACGGCACCCGCCTCACTAGCGCCAAGTCGCTCAATCGCCGAGCCCGCACGGCGCATCTTGTTCGAGAGCGCCTCAAAACGGTCTTTGTACAGGTCGCGCTCGGCAAGTGCATCGCGAAGACGCCCCCCCGCAATCTGCTGCTGTTGCCGCAGAGCCTCGTTATCTGCCGCCTCTCCAAGCTGCTGGTCAGTCGCCACGTCCAAGCGCTCCTTCAACACCTTGGTCCGGTGCACCGCAGCAGCAAAACGCCCTTCGATCGCGCCCATCGCGGCCGACAGCTCGTCCACCTGCGGGTCGTAGCTCCTCACCGCTGCGATGCGTGCCTCAAGGCGCGCCGACTGCTGACGCGCTACTTCAATATTTGCTTTGCTCAGTGCCGACTCCCCTGCGCAAGGTCATTATCAGAACAGATCTGTTCTGCTGTGAACCTTCAGCAACAGAAACGCACGTGTGCACGAGGGACTCGACGGGTTGGTACCTTGAGTGTCGTCAAGAATTGCGACGAGGTTTCCCCGAGCAGCCTTGCCAAGACGGTTGCGCTCATCAAGATGCTTACGAAGAGCACAGATTTCGCGGTCGCGCGATGCGAGAGCCTCGTCGCGCTCGCGCTCCAGTCGCTCATGCGCCTCTTCAAGCGCGTTCACCCTCTCCTGCAGACGTTTCTTGTCCTCGCCCATCACTTTGACAACATGCTGCACTGTTGCTTCCATCTGATCCTCTAGCGCCCTATACTGCTCTGCCAGAGTCTCATACTCTCCCCGCTCCTGGTGAATCTGTATGATCGCCGCGTCCCGCTGCGTTGCAAGCATCTGTGCAGTCTCCAAGAGCCGAGCCTGTTCTTCCGAAGGCTCTGAGATGACCTGCTCCGTCGGAATAGCAAACCCAGCGTCATCGGGTGAGGGAATGTCTTGAATGCCTATCTCCGAGGCGTCCACGTCGTCGTAAACCTGCTCCTGCTCCGTCTGGACGGGTGCCGTTCCTTTCGACTCCGTCGACGGTGTCGGCACGGTCTTGGTCTCGTCTGTCTGTCGAGGTGTTTGTGGCCCAGCATTCTGTCTAGGCTGGCGTCGACTGTTGGATCGCGGGGTCAGCAATGGTGGAGCATCGTCTGAGCCGTCGGCACCGTTCGTGGATGATATTACTGTTGTCGAGGAGGTGAATCCTGCCTTGTACATGTCCGAGAGATGGTCGCTCTGCAGCATTACGTATTCAGAGGGACATCACTGCTGGCATGCTAATCGAATGGCATCACACACAACAGGACCGGCGAGAATGGACAGAACGGCCGAGCACAGTCAGTCACCATTTGTTGTTCCATGAACCGTGATTTGGGTGCAAGACATTTACCTCGCTCAGGCCGCAAATACAGAGAGAGGAGAAAGCTTTTTTCTGAAACATTCCACTGCATTTATCTGTCTTGCGTTTCTTGCAGCATGCGCATGCTCCATCCTGATCACGCAGCCCCAAATGAGTATGCAATCTGCTCCAGCTAAAAGCGAAGACGAGGGCTGAGAGAGATCCTTTCGCATCACTTCAAATTCAGCCAGTGAAAGAATGACTGCACACCTGCCATTTCCACGAATCCTTGGACTTCACGTTGCGTTTCCTGACAGCGTTGTTCAGGCATTCGCAGCACATGGGCGCAATACGGTTCTTGAGCTCCACGCGATGCAGAGTCTGCCGAGTATGCCTTGGCGTCAAGAATCGCTCTGTCGACCCAATGTGCAACTACGAGACACAGCACAAGAAAACACAGTTGGAAGTCAATCACGACGGATTGTGCAGGCGAACCTGGCAGTCTCCAGGCGAAGACCCAGTTGGGCGAGAACATTCTGCACACTCAGCGTAGGGCATGATAAGGGCTGCAGAAATTCTGCTGGAATCGCCGAGCACGTAACCCGTTTTCTTCACAGAACGATTGCAAGCGTTCGATCACGCTCTTCCTCGGAACAGAGTGTCCAACTTAGCCATGCATCGGCGGCATGCCGCCCCAAGTGTCCAGCCTGAGGAGCCGGTGATGGGTGAAGGAAATTTGATTTGTGAAGGAAATCGTTCTCCGAAGCAATTTTGGGTCATCTCACACACGCCGCTCTCCAAAAGGTGAGGTTCTCACTCTGCTCCATCGATCCCCGGCCAGCAGGAGGAATGCAGACGAGCAGAGTCACTTGACTCATTACCGTCATCTTCCCGACGAAAGCCAAATCGGTATCGCAGACCAGCGACAGCATAGCTGCAATTTGATTTTCGCCGAGAGAATCCGACTCGGGATCCCAAGCCCAACACGGGATGCTGGCGAGTCTTCGGCTTTCCGCGACACGTTGCAGCTTTGTGAGTCTTCGGCTTTCCGCGACACGTTGCAGCTTTGTGAGTATTCTCCCCGTTGCACACCCCTGGCGGGATGTGCGCTTCGGCACGTGGAGGAGGCATAAGCACTACGGTCGGCCCGTAGAAGGTGTGCTGGGGCTCTCGCTCCAGTACGGTGCTCAAGGCGAGGTCACACTTTCCGCTGCCCGTTCTCACTGAGCGAACACGTAAAATATCGGCGTATGAATCAGATCTGAAGACGCCGTCTGATCTATGCGTGCGCTGCTCCGTGTAGGTTCTGGTGGCCGGATTGGTGCAAGACGCATCAGCTTCGAAGTCTGGGTTGATTTCTGTTGGGGACCAAATCGTAGAGGTGGATGGAGCCAGGGTTCAGGGATATTCCCCAGTCATGCTCGTGAACCTCCTCTGTGGTCCTAAGGGCACTTCTGTAAAGTTGGGTTTGCGGCGTGCCGGGGGTGCACCGCATGAGAGTGGCGACTTCGGTGCAAGTGTCGAGGAACTCGTGCTCGAACGTGACTCGATACCTTCGAAGCTATTGCTGGTGCTTTCCCGTATCCTCCCTGCAACTGTTCTCGAGTGTAAAGGAAGAGCACACAGCGAGTATTGTCGGTTGAGAGGCTGCTCTACGCAGGAGTGTTGTGGTGAGATAGGCGAGGACATCGCCCGCCCTCGAGCGTACAAGGCGGCAGCAAGCCGCGAGCGTGAGCGATCGCTCCTTTCGACCCGGCTGAAGCTGCGCGAAGATCCTTTCCTTGTTGGGGGGTACGCATGTGCCGGCTGCGAGGAAACCTTTGTCAAATGGCGCGACTGCTTGCGCCACATGCGCTCGGAACACCACGTGCGGCACGACTTGTTTCCCTACGTACGCAATGCGAAAACCAAGGAGGTGACGCTAAGATACCCCGGTCTCTCCTTTTCTGGCAGAACGTTGATCAGCGTGGCCCGCATGGAACCGCAGATTTGGGTTGACAGGCCGATGGACAAGCGATTGCGCCTCCTTCTCCGCATTTACCCGTCTTCTTCTCGTTGCGAGCCTGGCACATCTCCCTCAAATCAAATAGACGCAGACATCCATGCAGATGGTGGCGAATCATCGCAACATGGAGACAAGGGCGCTGTGGAATTGAACAGTGATCTAGAGGAGAGGCGTGCACAAGCGGCTCCTGTCGATCCGTTCGTGATCGTGGAGCGCCTAGGGGTCGGCGACATCCCGGTGAACCTTTGGGCCCTGTTGAATCAGTGACGAATGTTGGTCTTGTGCAGACATTTCGTGTTGTCACAACACGCTGAAAATCATTTCTATGATGGCAGCAAAAAACCAGGCAAATGGGCCCTCCTGACCAAGGCAATCCTCTTCCTCCGCATAGAGCGCAGGTACGCTCCTTTTCAAGTGCTTGCAATTTACATTCAAGGTTCGGGCTAAGTGCTTGAGTCCGCAGTATTGGCACATCTATCGGCAGCTTCCGGTCGTACCCTTCAAAAAGTTGCTGGCCAAGAAGGAAGCATTGGAAGCCAAAGCGCGGCGAAACGAAGTCGCAGACCTTGAGGGATTGTCCAACTCAAGTTGATCACTCGCATGCACTGGACCGAGATGCGACTGTCCAGCTTCGTGCCAATGTTTTGTGAGTTCTCTATTTTTGCCGGCGTTAAGTCTTGCACAAAAATCTTTTAGTCCAGCTCGAATCTCCACGGCATTCTGCTTGTACCAGAAGTCGAAGGGCGAAATCTCAAGTGCGATTCACGCCCTTTACAGAAGATTAGGCGTCTACAGGCTTGCGTAGTGCATAGGAGGCAATGAGGATCCGGAGTGTGCCTTCCGGTAGCTCCTCGCAAGTGTGTAAGTTGGATGTCTCTAGCGGAGCATTCCAACTCGTCGCCTTGTCGTCTGCCGAAGCGAGGCGACGGCACTTTGCGTTATCTCCGAAGCGTCTGAGATTTTCTGGGTCCCCATATGAGAAGTCTGGTGGCGAAAGCCACTCAAATTCACCGTCAAACTGCAAAAGCTCTGCTAGACGCTCCGGATGCAGAAACTCCCGAACCTAGGTGCGCCGAAGAGCGTCACCCAAGCTTTGATACGAATCAAGACAGGTCTTGGCACAGAAAGCGCATCATTTGGGCAGGGAAGCAGGCCTCTGATGCAGAGGGATGCGCCACGTCAGAGACAGCAATGAAGACACCGCCAGGACGAAGCACGCGGTGGACTTGTGCCATCGCGGCGCGAAGGCCGTCCGCCGGCGTGGGAAAGTGAGGAAACCTGCCTCGCAAAGGAGGTTCAGGGAAATGGATCGCACACGTGCATGAAGGCACAATCGCACTGGCACGGGGGCGCCGAGGAGTGGGTGCGACATGTGAATGAGAGAGCAAGCGTCGTAGACGAGGTCGAGGGAGGCATCGGGAATGGCTCCAAGGACCGCTAGAAGGTCGCCCTCCACCTGCGAGAGGTTGGCAAAGCGCGGTGGAAGGACCAGCTTGTCTGCTCCGACAAAAAAACCTTGGTTGTCGATCGGAAACCAAGACGATTGGAAGTTGATGTCGATTGCCGTCACCGGTCCAAACTGCGCCGCCCAGTGCTGGAGCGGGGCGCTCCCCGCACCAATGTCAACCGAACGCAGCTTCCCCCCCAGCCCTAATCCACTATGTTCTGTCGGCGCATTTGGACCGAAATCGAGGAGGAGCTCCTGGCAATGCAGGCCCTCTTTCGGAGGAGCTGGGGAGGAGCAGTCGAGCAGGAAGCGAATCGCGTGCATGACGGCAGCCCACTTGTACAGTGCATCCTGGTTCAGGCAGAAGCCAGCCCGCAGTAGAACGTCCACCTCTGGCGCAAGCACCTCAAAGTCACGCCACCCGATTAGTCTGTTCATGGCCCAGTGCGACCCACCAGCTCCAGCCGAGAGATGCGCAGCACAGCCATCTGCCGCGAAACATCTGTTCGTCGTCCCATCGGTGCTATATCCATCACGAATGAGGCACTCCGACTGTCGTAGCGCACGGATCATCGCTGCTGCAGCCTCCACCTCCTCCTCCCCTCGCGTAGGAGGATAGTATGCAAATGCCCCTGTTGGCACAAACATCGCGCGGACCCGCTGGTGCGGGAAGTTTTTGCAGAGTGCGTAGTGTGCCTCGGCCCTGGCAAGACACGCATCCTCGTCTACACCAACCTTGAGTTGCCTGTTCGCCCCGTGCAGCAAGCATCACCCTCTACCACCCTCGGCAGTAGCTCAAACCAGCAGTAGCGCAAAAAGCGCAGAATCAGGCATGGCGCAGCAACGCAGGTATGCATACCAGTAAGCATCTTCATCGTCATCGCGGGAGCTTCGATGGCGCCCGTCACCAGCAGCACACACGCCATCAATCCAGCATTTGCCCCTCCGCGCGCGTTCGGGTGTGCCGCCGGATCGCCACACTCTGCTGGCGTCCTCACTACTGGCAGCCGCAGATCTGCGAACTCCACTGAATTGTTGTGCGTGTGGGTCTGCCAGGACCAATACTATCAACAGCACCACGACATTCAGGCGTCTCGCCGAGATCATTGCCGCAAGGTCAGAGATCCGGCTGGTGCTGGCTAGAATCCGCCATGCTCAAGAAGCAAACGTTGGAGCCAAGAATAGCTCAAACGTCTCTCTTCCGGCCCCCGTTCTGCGAGTCCCCAAAGCCCCCTCGAGCCGCACGGCTCAAGCGAGGTGCAGCCTGCGTTTGCAGGATGCGCTCCTCTTTAGCCGCCCTGTTGGTGGCTGTGGCTTTCTCAAATGTATTCCACGCGTGCGCGTATACCCCGGGGCTGCTTTCGTCCCTCTCCAGCCTACGCGCTCCGAGCTTCCGTCCCATGTGCGGGCGCCGGCTGGAGCGGGTGGGCATGCAGCGCATTTCTAGGGCGATCACCTCTGGGACTAAGATGGTAGCAGTTGAGCCGGAAAAGGCAGTGGCGAGTAGCGTAGCACTCGTTTCCCTTGGTTGCCCAAAGAACGTCGTCGACGCCGAGGTGATTTTACCCCCTGGCTCGCATTCTTGAGGCTGAGGTATTGCGGTTGAGACCTTGTCTGCAAACGCAGGTGATGCTTGGTGACCTTCAAAAGAAAGGTTTCAGGATCGTTCGGAAACCCCGGGACGCAGACGTGGTGATTGTCAACACGTGCGCGTTCATCGACACAGCGCGCGAAGAGTCCGTTCGGGCGGTGTTGGAGGCTATTGAGCTCAAGGAGGACATGGGGAACGGCGGGGAGGTCAAGGGCGTAGTTGTAACAGGCTGCATGGCTCAACGCTACGCGGAGGAGTTGGTCAAGGAGATCCCGGAGCTTGATGCAGTGATGGGTTTTGAGAGCTACGCTGAAATCCCGCCTCAGATTTCCGAGATTGTTCAGCGCTCAGGCATGGTGATGCCAACCGTCAAGGTCGGTGACACGGACGTCCCGTTTCGTCCCGAGTGGGAGCGTGTTCGCCTGACCCAGAAACACTCGGCGTTTCTGCGAGTTGCAGAGGGTTGCAACCACAAGGTGCCCTCCCTTTAAAGATTCGCTGCTCCCTTTCTGCCGGCTATGTGTACCATTCCCCATGCCAGTTCACCTTCGTGCGTTGCGCAGTGTACGTTCTGCGCCATACCGAAGTGGCGCGGGTCATTCCGGTCGAAGCCGTTCGAGGCCATCATGGAGGAAGCGCGCCAGCTGGAAGCGCAGGGCGTTACGGAACTGAACCTGATCGCTGAGGACACAAACCAGTGGGGATCGGATTGGGGGGAGGCTGATCCTCGACGCCTCTCCGATCTCTTGTACGCCCTCGACGGTGATTCTCGTCCATTTTTCCTTTTGTTGGGTGGCTGCGTCAGCTGAAAAGTGGGTGGTTCATGCAGAGCTCCCTGGCATCCGGCGCATCTCCCTACTTTACTGCTATCCATCATATTTTTCGGATGAGCTCATCGACGCTATCGCTAACATCGACAAGGTACACTCCAGCCCCCTCGCTGCTGTTTCATCTTTGCGACCACGCCCGTTCAGCCATGCAAGTGCATGACAGGTTTGCAAGTATGTGGATATTCCGCTGCAGCACATTTCGGAACGCATGCTCAAGGCTATGCAGCGGCCGTCCGGGAAGCACACGCGTGAACTTCTTCGGAAGCTGCGTGAACGCATCCCGGGACTGGTATTGCGAACCACGTTTATCACGGGCTTCCCAGGAGAGAGCGCTGAGGATCATGCCGAGATGGTCGAGTTCATGACTGAGATGGGCTTTGAACGCGCCGGTGTTTTTGCATATTCACCCGAGGACGGAACACCTGCGGCGGTCATGCCTGATCAGATACCTGATGAGATCAAGGAGGCGCGCCGCGATCAGCTGATGATGCTGGTCCAGCGAGCGCAGCGGCGCTTTGCTCGGGAGCAGGTCGGCCGCACGCTGGAGGTGGTCATTGACGGTCCCGGTGAGGGAGGCTTTGGCTCCGTTGGGCGCACGCGGGCAGACTGCCCGGACATCGATTGCGTCGTGCATCTCCCGCAGACATTCCCTGAGGGTGCCTACGTTGACGCGAAGGTATTCGACGTCCTAGCCCTCTGACGTTTTGTTGCTCAACTTGACATGCACATTCTGACAGCGGTGCTGACGTCATTTTTGGTGCTGCAGATTGTTGACACTTATGACTTTGACCTGGTTGGAACTATGGAGGAGGAATCAGCGGAGGCAATTACGCAGGAGGACGCTGACGCGATCCTTGCGCGTGCGGCCGGCCACGTTCCAGAGGCACTCGGAGGGCAGACTCAGGCGCGCCGCCGTGCGTCCGAAGCAGGAGGAAGCACCCAAAACAAGTCTCCAAGAAGAGCTGCTTAACGAGGGTGGGATCTGCTCACATTGAGGTGGCGTGCCTCGAGAATTCTCAGCAGGATAGATACAGGAGAATTCAATCATTTCTACCAGAAATGATTTTCCTGTTTAGTGCTCGTGGGTGCATCATCTCCGTCTATGTGCTGAGCAGTTCCGGTGGCTGGCTGGAAACTTAGTGTTCTGCATGAGGACTTTTTCGCTGTACAGAGTGCTTGCAGATGGGAACGGCTCCCAGAGACCTTGCAGCGGGTGCAGGCGACAATCGGACAACCGAGATGCCCGCGTAGTTTAGGGGTTAGGGGTTAGGGGTTTGGGGTTAGGGG
>ENA-UOXV01001915-UOXV01001915.1-marine-metagenome-genome-assembly--contig:-NODE-1915-length-27992-cov-6.581380_pt1 | contig 27992 bp, 26 predicted proteins | sample MGYA00238165_ERZ766961 | MGnify/ENA primary metagenome ERZ766961 (study PRJEB28924, sample SAMN03173240) | marine metagenome | biome: Marine; feature: Water; material: Subsurface seawater | place: North... | reverse complement strand
TTAAATCAAATTTAATCATATTTTATTTTTAATTTTTAATTTTTAATTTTTTTTTAAGAAATCTTTATAAGTCAATCTAAATCCCTCAATTAAATCAAATTTGGGTCTCCAACCATAACTTTTTGCTAAAGTAGTATCTAAAATTTTTCTTGGGGTACCATTGGGTTTTTTTTTATCAAACTTTATTTTTAAATTTACTTCAAACTGTTTCATTAAAAATTTACAAAATTCAAGAATAGTTTTTTCTTGACCACTTCCAATATTAATTAATGTATGCTTTATTTTTTTTTTCAAAAAAAACTCACATGCTCTAGCTAGATCATCAACGAACATCAATTCTCTTTTTGCACTCCCATCTCCCCAAATTTTTATATATTTTTTATTTTTGATTTTAGCTTGATGAGTTTTTAAAATTAAAGCAGGATAAAAATGAGAATTATTTAAATCATAATTATCATTTGGACCATATAAATTTGCTGGCATCAAACAAATATAATTTTTTTTATACTGTTTATTGTAAGCTTCACACATCTTAATACCTGCAATTTTTGCTATGGCATAAGCGTCATTTGTTTCTTCAAGCTTGCCTGTTAATAAGTATTTTTCATTTATTGGTTGTTTTGATAGCTTTGGATAAATACAGCTAGATCCCAGAAATATAAGTTTTTTTACTCCTGCCAAATATGATGCGTGAATTAAATTAGTTTGTATCATCAAATTTTCATATATAAATTCCCCTTTGAATTTATGGTTAGCCATTATTCCACCAACTTTGGCTGCAGCTATTACTGCAAAATGTGGTTTTATCTTTTTTAAATATTTTATTGTCTTGTCCTTATCCAAAAAATTTAAAGCTTTACGCTCTCTAACATAAATATTTGTATAACCTTTTTTTTTAAAATATTTCAAAATAGAGGAGCCCACCATTCCATTATGTCCGGCAATGAAGATTTTACTTTTTTTATTTAATTGCATTTAAGGATTTATATTCTTCATGGATCATTTCATCAATTAATGAACCTATATTTACTTCGGGCTTCCATTTTAAAATTTTTCTGGCTTTTCTTGCGTCACCTAAAAGCGTATTCACATCCAATGGTCTAAAATAATTTTTATCGCATTCAATTATTGAATTACCTTTTTGAATAAATGCTTTTTCCTTTATACCCTTTCCTTTCCAAGTTATCTTCAAATTTAATTTTTTTGCTGTAAAATTTACAAATTGTTTTATTGAATATTGTTTACCAGTTGCAATAACATAATCATCTGGACTGTTTTGCTGAAGCATTTTCCACATTGCATGACAATAATCTCTTGCATGTCCCCAATCTCTTTTGGCATGTAAATTTCCTAAAAATAATTTTTTTTGTTTACCTTCTTTTATTTTACATAACGCTGAAACTATTTTCTTTGTTACAAAAGTTTCTCCTCTTCTTGGGCTTTCATGATTGAATAATATTCCATTACAAGCAAATATATTATATGCCTCTCTATAATTTTTAGTTATCCAGTGTGCATACAGTTTTGCTACTCCGTAAGGACTTAGAGGGTAAAATGGAGTTTTTTCATTTTGTGGAGTGCTCTGAACATTGCCATACATTTCTGAAGTGCCTGCTTGATAAAACTTTGTCTTTTTTTGCAATTTATGAAATTTAATTGCTTCTAATATTCTTAAAGCTCCTAGTGCGTCTGCATTAGCCGTATATTCCGGAACTTCAAAAGACACCGCTACATGAGATTGGGCTGCTAAATTATATATTTCATCTGGTTTAGTTTTTTTTATTATACTTGAAACAGAAGAAGAGTCTGTAATATCTCCATAATGTAATCTAAATTTGTAATTTTTTTCATGAGGATCTTGATAAATATGATCAACTCTGAATGTATTTATACTTGATGATCTTCTTTTTACACCATGAACAATATAGTTTTTTTTAAGAAGGAACTCGGCTAAATAAGAACCATCTTGTCCTGTTATTCCAAAAATTAAAGCAACTTTTTTTTTCATATTAAAAAACGACAAATTATTAAAGTTATTATATAATCAAAACTAATAATGAAACATTTTTTTTTTTTTGTTAAGATATACCTTAAATAAGTAAAAGCTTGTGATCTTTTATGCCACCAAAGTTTTGAAAACTTTTTGTATTTAGATGAAATTCCGTTTTCATCTATATTATAATAAGTAATTTTTTTTTTAATCAAATTCATTTCATTTAGATAATGGTATGAGAAAATCATAATCCTACTATCAATCTCCAAATGTCGGAATTTTTTTATTTTTGAGAAATCAAAAAACTTTTTTAAAGTATTTCTTCTTATTGATATGCCGCTTGTTGGTATTATAGAGGGCCAAATCGAATATGAATGATCTTTAATTTTAGGAATAAAATTTATATATTTTGAGAATGGTATATCAAATAAAATATTCTTATCTAAATTTTTATTAAAGTAAATATTAATTAATTCTAATTTGTTGCCAGCAAAATAATCATCCGCATCTAATAGGCAAATTATATCTCCTCTAGATTTTTTAAAAGCATGCTTTAAGCCTTCTAACTGATTTAACGGTGGAGATAAAAATTTTTTATAATTTTGAATTAATTCAATTTTTTTAAATTTTTTAAGCGTTTTTATTGAGCCATCAGTAGACCTGTCATCATAGACTATAACTTCAAATTTATTATAATTTTGATTAAAACATTTATTTAAATTTTTTTGTAAATATCTATTTTTATTATGATTGGTAATTAAAATAGATATAAAATTTTTTTTCATCTAATCTATCCTCATTATCATGATATTTTTTAAAATATTTCAAGAATAATATAATTTATTTATAATTTTTTATAACGGTAGTTAAATAAAACATAATAGGTAAAAGTATAAACTATCAAGTTAAATATAATACAAATAATTATTATTTTTGTTTTAGATATAAAATTTGAGCTTATTAAAAAAACTAAAAAGTTGAATATATTTATTAAATTAGCTGACAATAAATTTGCGTATATGGTCTTAATTAAGAATTTTTTTTTTATAAAGAAAAAAATTAGCTGATGAAGGTGATTAGAATCAGGCTTCATTGATGATCTATTTAATATTTTTTTTCTGACTATAGAGAATAAGTTTTCATAACAAGGATACCAAACTAGTAAAATAATATAGAATGGTGAAATGTGATTATTTACATCATACAGATTAATCAATATTACTGAAAAAAAAAATCCTAGCAAATATGATCCTGAGTCACCCAAAAATATCTTATTTATAAAATTTAAAACATATGCAAACAACAATATAAAAGTTAAATTTTTATATATTTGATGGTCGCTTACATAAATGACATCATTTAAAATGAGATAATTTATTATTAGACTGACATATAGAAAGTACCCAATATTTAGTGTATTTAGACCATCAAAAAAATTTGATCCATTTATTAAAATCAAAACACAAAAAATTACAAATAAGTGGTTAACATATTTTACGCTCAATAGATCATCTAAAAAATAAATTCTTGTATTTGTTATTTGCAAATTGCTTAAAAGAATAAAACTCAATACAATTAATGTCTGAATTATTAAGCGTCTATTTGCAGACTTTATTAACTTAAGATCAGAAATAAAACCTAGTGAGAAGATAAAAATAGAAAATATAATTAATAAAAAACTTAAATGATTAAACAAAAATAATAAACCTAAATAAATGAATACCCCTCCTGTTAATGGAATTTTTGTGTTTGATGCAAATTTTTGGTGGGCATCTCCAGTTTCACTTACTAGGTAGTTGTTTTTTAAACAATATTGATTGAGTAAACTAATTAAAATTACTAATGAAACTAGATATATAAAAATCAACATAAAAATTATTTTTTTAGAATAGAATTTACAGAAAGTATAATTAATCTAAATATTGATCTAATTACACCATAATTTAAATAAGCATTATATACTTTATATCCATCAAAAATTTTTTGGATAGATGAAGCAGATAATGAATTTTTTAATTTTCTCCATTTAGTTAATTTTTCATCTAAACCAAAAAAAATAACCCCTTTTTTAGCTAATTTAAGCCATAAAATATAATCCTCTTTTGTTTTAAGATTAGGAAAAAAAATTTCAAAATTATCCAATAATTTTTTTTTGATAATTACCGTTGAAAGGCCAATATCACATGAATTTAATAAATTATTATATTTTAACTGAGATTTTGCTCTTCTATCACCTATAATTTTCCCAGTATCATTAATAATATCATAAGACGTATAACAAGCATCAATATTCAATTTTTTCATAAACCTTAATTGATTGGTCAATTTATTTTGATCCCAGAGGTCATCACAATCACAAAAGGCCAAAAATTTCCCTTTTGAAAATTTTATAGCTTTATTTCTTGAGTATCCAGCTCCTAAATTTTTTAAATTTTTTAAAATAAAAATTCTTGGGTCTATTCTTTTAATTTCAGTTAAAACACTCATGCTGTCTTCGCTTATCTCATCATCAACGACTATAATCTCAAAATTTTGATAGGATTGATTAAGCAAAGAGTATATTGTTTCTCTAATATATTCTTTTTTATTAAAATAAGGCAATATTATACTTACTAAATTCATATAATTTTAAATTATTTTTACAATAAGCTGATTATAACTTTTATTATAGAGTTATAATCAAAAAAACTAATTGATACTAACACAAATAAAAAAAATAATTTTAAATATAAAAATAGAGATTATTAAAGAAAAATTTGTTTTTTCTATGATTTAAAAGAGAAATAAGAATTAGATGTCATAAAGAACAAAGTTTTGTTAAACAAAATTACTCCATTGTTCAGAATAAATACTTTGATATTCTGATAATTTAACATTTGTTTTTTTATCCAAATCATATACTGCAAAATTTTCTATCAATTTTAAATTTTTATTAAGATTTTTAAAATTTAATTTACCATCAATATTTCTTGCATCTCTACTTAATGGAGGAGCAATACTTTTATTTAAAATTTTATTTTTGAAATAAATATATTTATTCTTATTGACAAAAAAAGCATTCATACCTTGAGAATTTGTTCCTAAAAAAATATAGTTTTTTTCTTCCATTAAACTTATCAACGCTTTAATAGAGCAGCCAAAATACATATTGGAAAAATGTTTCTTATTACGTTCAAAATTTTTTTCATAAGGTATTGTTATCTTGTGAATATCTCCAAAAATCGGATTATATTCTAAAACTACTAAATCACTCTCTAATTGTATTTTGTTAAGTATCCAATAATCATTTCCATCAATATCAAGGCTTAGTAAGCCTATATTTTTCTCTTTAATATTTTTATCAAGAGTTTCATTAATATTATCTGTATTTAAAAATTTACAAATTGCAGTTAAATTATTTTGCCAATAAATTCTTTGTTTTTTAATTTTTCTTACATCTTCTTTTGAACCTTCAATTAAATATCCTTTCCACAACTGAGATTTAAGTAAATATCGAGTATTTGACTCCCAATAATCTTGAGTTCCAATTTCTAAAAAAATTTTTTTTATGTCGGGTATTTGATTTGATAACCAGCTAATTATTCCATCTTCTCCAAATTGTGAAAATACTGAAAATTCTACTTCATTTAAATTAGAAATATTTTTTTTATTTAAAATTTGATTTTCTAATATTTTGCCCTGAAGAAATATATTTTTCTCAGAAAAGTCAGGTCTTCTTAAAATTTTATTATTGAAAAAAATTGAAATTACAATTGATAGATTTTTAAGAAAATTTTTCATTAATCTATAAATTTATATACATCGTAAATATTGCTTAGGTATATATTCTTGCATTTTTCTTTTTTTTGTCTCAGATAATATCCAATTTGGATCTTTTATAAATTTTCTTCCGACAGCAATCAAATCAGCAAAATTATTTTTTATTAATTGCTCTGCTAAATTGATGTTGTCAATACTACCACTTGTTCTTACTAATATAGAACTGTTTTTTTTAATTTTTTTACTTAAATTTTTTCTAAAAGCTTTTTTAATTTTCATATTAGTTATTGGTAAAATACCCCCACTAGAAACACACACATAATCAAATCCAATTTTTTTCAAATTATTTACTAAATCTATTGAATCTTTAAAATTTATACCATCCTTCAAATGATCTGTGGCTGTTATCCTAGCGCCCAATATTTTTTCTTTTGGCCAAATTTTTCTAACTTCTCTGGCAATATCTAAAGGGAAAGAATGTTTAGATCGTCCAAATTCATCATTTCTTTTATTTGAAATTGGGGATAAGAATTGATGTAATAAATATCCATGGGCCATATGAATTTCTAAGCATTCAAATCCTACTCTTCTTGCTCTAATAGCCGTGTCTCTAAATTTCTTTAATAAAGTGATTATCTTTTTTTTTGTTAATTCCTTGGGCGTAGGCCAATTTATATCTCTTTTTAAGGGTGAAGCTGAATATGTTTGCCAAGATTTATTTTTTTTATTCAATGGCTTATTTTTTTTTTCCCAAGGTACAAAAGATGACCCTTTTCTTCCTGAGTGAGAAATTTGTAGCCCAATAGGTGTTTTATTAATTTTACCTAAAAAATTTTTTAATTCTTTAAATTTTTTTTCTTGTTTTTTATTGCTAAGACAAAGATCCCGGTGACTTATTTTTCCATTGTTTTCTACTGCCGTTGACTCAATCATTAACATGCCAGCTCCAGAATTTATTAACTTAGATAAATGACTAAAATGCCAATTTGTTGGACATCCATTTTTTCCTGAGTATTGACACATTGGTGAAACGACTATTCTATTCTTTAAAATGACTTTATTTATCTTAATTTTTTTAAATAGCATTTTTCATTACGACAAATTCATTATGGGGATGAAAAACTGCTCCTGGATAAGACCAGTAAGTTTCAATGAAATATCTATCTAACGCTTTACCAAGCTTTGGTAAATGTGGGACGTTATCAGAATCTATCATGGATTTTAAAGGAGTTGCAAACCGCAACCATTCACCTTTTTTTTGATCTTTATATAACAATCTAGCTCTTAGAGCTATATCCGGAGAAACTAAAAAATAATTTTTTTCTTTTATTTTTTTATATATTTTTTTTAATGTAGTTGGTTTTTTAAAGCCAAGATGAGAAACTTTAATTCTATATAAATAAACTTTTTCTTTTGTAATTGTAATATTATTTTTATTATTTTTAATAATATCCTCAATCCAATAACTTAGAAAAATTTTTTTTTTCTTTAAATCTTTAAGGCAATGATTGATATTTTTATACTTTGATGGTTCAACAATTTTCCAAATTTTGATCATTTTATGTTCTATAAGTAATGTTTAAAATATTAATTTATATAATTAAAAAGGTATTTATATTAAATAAAAGACAAATTAAAATTATATTTTTAAAATTATGAAAGAAAAGTGTTTTGGCATTATTATAGCTGACCGTGATTATAAAAGATTTATAAATCTAAATAGGATTTTGCTTGAAGATTTATCTAAAAATTTTAAAAAAGTGTACGTTATTAATGTCTTTGGTCTAAAGTTTAGACAAAATAAAGGCAGCATTATAAATAAAAAAGGTTTTCCAATAAATTTTATTCATATAAAGATTGATAGTTCACTACAATTTTTACATTTTTTTAAAGATAAAAATTTTGTTGCATTACAATTTTTAGCAAAAAGCCCCGATTATTTTAGAATTTACTATTTAATTAAAAAAGCAGATATAAAAAATATAATGATAATGAATTTGGGAGAATTTGGAAATAAACAAACGATTGATTGGAAACATTTAAAAACACTTAAGGTATCTGCTCATTTTTATGATAAGGGCTTTTACTATTTTTTTAGAATTTTAACTATTCTCAATATTTTTCCAAAAATAGATTTATTATTTGAATCAAATACAAAAATTATAAAAAATTTAAATAATGGATTTAGCAGAAAAGTAGAGAATTTTTTTAATTTTTTTGAAATAGCATATTTTAGAAAAATTGTTAAGGTGAATAGTGTTTATTATCAATTTCTAAAAAAAAATAAATATAAAAAAAAAAATAAAAATATAATTTTCATTGACAACCCTCTAAATCATCCTGATAGAGTCAAAAGAGAGGGTGTGGTATCAAAAAAAGAAACTAAAGAATATTATGAAAAATTAAATATAACTTTAAAAAATATCTCTCTTATTTTTAAAAAAAAAATAATTATTTGTTTACATCCGGCAAATAAAAAAGAGATAAAATATTTTAAAGATTTTGAAATATCAAAAAAAACAACTTTGGAAGAAATACCAAATTGTGAAATTGCTATTTTTAATTTATCGAGTGCTGTACTTGGTGCCGTAGTTTATAATAAGAAGATTATTAATTTAAAAAGTTTCCATCTTGGAGCTTACTTAAATAATATCGGAAATAAATATGTCAAAGCATTAAATTTATTTTCAATAAATATTGATAAATCTACTAAATTAAATAAGTCTGATTGTATAAAAAAAATGAATCAATCAGTTAAACTCTATAAAAATTATATTAATACAAGACTTTGTCCTGATGGAACAAAAGCTCCAAATTCAAAAATTATTGAAGTAATTAAAAAAAAATATTTCTAATTATTTTCCTAATGTCCAACCACCGTCTGAAATTATCGAGGTGCCAGTAATCGAATTAGCTGCATCGGTAGTTAAAAAAAATACAATTGATGCAATTTCTTTAGCAGTAGAAAACTTTTTTAAAGGTATTTTTTTTAAAATTAATTTTAATCTTTTTTTTGTTTCTATTAATTCTTTATGATTTGTAATAGTTTTTGTTGGTGCCACTGTGTTTACTCTAATTCCATATTCACCTAAATCCATTGCAAGAGATTTAGTTAATCCTTCTAAGCCAAATTTCGATACAATATAAGCTGACCTATTATAAGCAGCTATATGACCTAATTGAGAACTTAAATTGATAATATTTCCTTTAATTTTATTTTTGATCATTTTTTTTGCAAATATTTGAGATAATTTAAATATAGATTTTAAATTTACATTTAATACAAGCTCAAACTCTTTCATTGAGATGTCTAAAAAATTTTTTTTATTTGCCATAGCAGCATTATTTATCAAATTATCAACTCTTTTAATATTTTTTTTAAGTTTATTTATGAATTTTTGACTTTTTAAATCGCCTATAAAAAATTCTACCTTAATATCATATTTTTTTAATTGTTTGAGTAATTTAAGCTTATGGCTTTTATTATTAATCAATAATATTAAGTTATGATTCTCTGATGCAAATTTTAATGCTATTTGCTCCCCTATACCTTTACCTGCTCCAGTGATTAAAGTTGTTTCCATTTAATCATTTTAAGTAAATTTCTGACCAAGCTTTTGCATGATTTTTTCCCAATATAGTTCCTTCAGCATTGCATGAATTGCATGGACTTTCGGAACGATCACCTTTTAAAAGTTTTTTTCTATATTTGGTGATAATTTTATTTGTCCATATATCAAAAATATGGTCTTGCATCATATTCCCCATTGTAACTCTTCTTTGCCAATCCTGTGGGCACAAAAAAATATCACCATTCCAATCAATTAGAAACTGATATGATGGATAAAAACATTTTTTAAATGTTCCTATTTCTTCCTGTTTTCCAATAGAAATTGTCCCAGTTCTATTTGTTAACTTTAAACCATAATCTGTTTTTTCATCATACCATCTATCTCTTAAGATAACAAAATCCTCAGGTACTCCAGCTTCAACAGCCATTTTTTTAAATTTATCAATTTGATGTTTGCCATCATACATACTAATAAGCAATTTATTTACATTATTTTTGTATAAATTCACAATTACAGAGGAAGTAAGTGTATCTCCATTAGTTACTACCTCGACAAAAGATGCTTCTGAAAGTTTTTTACAAATCAAATTAATATCTTTATGAAGCATTGGTTCGCCATACCCACATAAAACAACTGACCCTTTATAATTAATATCTTTTAATTCCTGAGTTAATTTTTCTATGAGACTCATCTTCATTATTTGATATGTATTTGGGGCTACCTTTGGATCAGATTTTGGGCAAAATGAGCAGCTTCTATTACATACATCTATTATACTTAACTCAATCCAGCTTGGGATTGGTTTATCTTTATATTTTGAAAGAATATCATCAACAATAACTGTTCGTCTTTTAATATTTATTTTAATAGTTTTAAAAAGAGGCTTTGTTCTGTTTTGATTTTCTTCGATAAACTCCTGGTTTATAGAGCTATTATGGCCTATGCCTATTTTTTTGATTTGTTTAAAAATTTTTTTATCCTTAAGAGCATCTTTTTCTTCCAAAAAAAGTTCATCGTATTCATTCATTTTTCTTTTTAAAAAATTTATAGTTAATTTTGTTTTTTTTGAAATTCCTTGTGGTGTCAAAACATACAAATAATTAATTTTATTTTTATTTTTTTTAAAATTTTTTATTTTGATCAAACCTTTTTTTTTTAGACCTTTAAGACAGTAATTTAATTTGCCTAGACTAAATCCTAATTCTTTTGACATCTCTCTTTGTGACAAATGAGGTTTCTTTGATATTTTTCTTAAAATTTCGAAATTATCATTATCTTTTTGATCTATTTGTTTCATCAAATATTTTATATAGTTCAATTGTTGAACAGTAAAGATAAATCGAATTGTTATGATTATTTTTTTTGTTCAATTATAAGTTGGTTTTTAATCTCTAAAACTCTTTGACAGTATTCAAGTGGTTTTTTTCTATGCGTTATTACTAATATTGTTTTTTCTGAATAATTTTCAAAAAGTGATTTGAGTATATTTATTTCTGTTTTTTCATCTAATGCACTCGTAGACTCGTCTAATATTAAAATACTTCTATCCTTATACAGTGCGCGAGCAATTCCAATACGTTGAATTTGGCCACCTGAAAGTTTCGAGCCTCCCTCACCTACTATAGTGTCCAATTTATTTGGTAGCTGATTGATAGTATTTTCAAGTTCAACTATCTTAATAATTTTCTCAATTTTTTTTTTATTAATCTTTCTTTCAGTAACACCAAAAATTATATTATTTAATATTGTATCATCTAATAAATAAACATGTTGAGGAACATAACTAAAAAAAGATTTATAAATATCTAAATTGTTCTGTCTCAATTCTTTTTTATTATAAAAAATTTTTCCAGAGTAATCGTCAAATAAGCCACAAATTAAATTTATAAATGAACTTTTTCCTATTCCAGTCTCTCCAATAATACCTATTTTGTCTTTTTTATTGATTTCAATATTAATTTTTTTAAACAAATCTTTATTCTTGTTCTCATAGCCAAAGCTCAAATCTTTAAAATTTAAGTTTTCAAAATTCTCATTTAAATTACATTTATCTTTGAGCAAATTATTTTGTTTTTGGTTTGCTTTTTTTATTTCTTCAAAAAGAACATCAACTACTGGAATATTATATTTCATTAGTTGATATTGAGAAGTTAGTAATGATATTGATGGCATTAGTTTTATAGCTGCGAAAGAAAAAACTCCTATGGAAATTAAAACTTCAGACAGATCATTTGATGATTTAATCATGTAAAAAATAATAAAAACTAAAATGACTACAATAAAAAACTCAATAATAATTCTTGGTAAAGAATTTAAAATATTTCTCATTTTTGTTGACTCAGAGAATTTACTATTATTAAAATCAAATTTTTTCACAAAATAATTTTTTAAATCATAGATAAATATTTCCTTTATACTGAAAAAAACCTCTTGAAGGCTTTTAAGAGTTAAAGATGAAAAATTTTGCCTGGTCTCACCCCATTTTTTTATTTTTTTGGAGGTAAATTTAAGAAATACTAATGGAATTAAAGTAAATAAAAAAATACTCAAGATTGATATTTTAAAGTTAAATAATAGTAAAAATATAGACACAAATATAAACAAGATTAGTTCTGCCATTATAACTAGAAGTGGGTAAATTATTGAATATGCAAATAAATTACATTCTGATTGTATATTTCTAATTAAAACTGAACTGTTATTACCTGTAAAAAATTTAAGTTTATTTTGTAAATAATTATTTAAAATTTTTTTTGAATTTTTAATAAATAAATTATGCGAGGTGTGATTAATAAAATAAATTTGCATCACTTTAATAATCGATTTAATTAAGTAAATTAGCACCAATAAACCACAAAAAGAGATAATTAGTTCATTTTGGTTTAAACTTTCTAACTCTAAAGTTTCAATAATTATTTGAGTATATAAGTTATTTTTTTCGTTGATTAATGACGCTATTATTGGGACCATTAGACTAATGCTTAATAAGTCACATAAAGTGACTAATAAAAATAAAAATAAGTTAATTAAAATATTTTTTTTATCTGAAATATCTAAGATAAAAAAAATTTTTTTTAATGAGTCAATCATTTTTTAGCAATTTACTACATTTTTTTTATTTGAAAAAACACCCCTAGTATCAAAAATTATTTTTGAATATTTTAAAATTTTTGGGTAATCAAATTTGTCATGGTTTGCACAAATAATAACAGCTGTATATTCAGGTAATTTTTTATATTCAAAATTTTTGATAGAATTTAAATATACTTTATTGATAATCACTTTGCTCACATAAGGATCGTAATAATCAATTTTTATTTTTTTTTTTCTAAAATATTCAATTATTTTAAGACCTGGAGACTCTCTTGTGTCATTTATATTTTTTTTATATGTGACCCCCAACAAAAGTATTTTCTTATTTTTCTTTCGATTTAAATATTTCATTATTTTATTAATTATCCATCTAGTAATTTGAAAATTTACTTTTCTAGAATTTTCAATAAATTCTGAGCTCACACTTTTTTTATGAGCAATCCAAGATATAAATAGTGGATCTATTGGAATACAATGACCACCCATTCCTGGTCCAGGATAGAAAGGTGTAAAGCCAAATGATTTTGTTTTACAAGTATCTATCACTTCATTAATATTTATTTTAAGTTTATCACATATCATCTTCATTTGATTTGCAAAACTAATGTTCACCGATCTAAAGGAATTTTCATAAAGTTTTGCAAATTCAGCTGTTTCTATATTTTTTGATTTGTAGGTTTTATTAAAAATTTTTTTATAAATTAATTCTACATATTTGAGACAAATTTTGGTCTCACCAGAAATAACTTTAGTAATTTTATGAATATTAGAATTTTTTGAATCTCCTGGATTTACTCTTTCTGGTGAATATCCTATATAAAAATTTTTTCCTATATCAAATTTTTTTTTTATTTGAGAGACAAATATTTTTTCAGTTGCTCCTGGGTAAACAGTACTTTCTAATATAAGCAACTGATGTGATTTTAAAAATGGTAAAATTTTTTTACAACAATTTTGCAAATAACTCATATCAGGTTTTAAATTTTTTGTTAAAGGTGTTGGTAAACATATAATTATAACATCGCAATTATTGATTTTTTTAATTTGAGATAATGAAAAAAAATTTTTTTTATTTAAATTATTTAAATCTTTTTTAGTAACATCTGAAACATGTGATATTTTTTTTTTAATGTCTAAAATTTTTTTTTCATTTTTATCAAAACCATATGTTCTAAAACCTCTCTTTTGAATATTAACAATTAAAGGCAAACCCACGTATCCTAAGCCAATTACACCAATAATAGCTTTTTTACTTAAAATTTTTTTTTCTAGTTGCATAAAGTGTTTATTAAGACATTTTTATAATAAATTATGAATTTTATTATATTTTTATATAGTTCAATTGTTGAACAGTAAAGATAAATAAATTAAATTAAATTAATGATCTTTTATATCTTTGTTCAAGCACGATTATCCTCAAAGAGGCTTCCTGGAAAAGTTCTATTTAAATTGAAAAATAAAACTGTACTAGATCATATTATTTCAAATTTAAGAAAACTGAAATATAAAAAAAAGATTATTGTACTTACTTCAAAAAATAAATCCGATGATAGAATTGTAAATCATTGTAAAAAAAAAAAAATTTTATTTTTTAGAGGAAATTTAAATAATGTTTACAAGAGATATGCTGATGCTATTAAAAAGTTTAATAATAAATCTTTTATAAGAATTAATGGAGACAGCCCACTTATTCAGATTGGAATAATAGAAAAAGCAATTAAAATATTTAAAAAAAATAAGTATGATATTGTGACAAACTGTCAAAAAAGAACTTTTCCAAAAGGTCAAAGTGTAGAGATTATAAAATCAAATATTTTTTTAGACAACTACAAGCTAATAAAGAGTAAAGAGCATAAAGAGCATATATTTTTATATTTTTATTCAAATAAAAACAAATTTAAAATCTACAACATAACTAAGAAAAAAAATTCAAAAAATGTTAATCAATCTATTGACACATTTGAAGATTATGTAAAAGTTAAAAAATATTTAGAAAAAAAATGAATATTGCAATTATTGGTCTTGGTGTTGGAGAGCGACATTTATCTTTTTTAAAGAAAGACAAAAATGTAAATAAAATAAAAATTTTTGATTTCAACAAATCTAAAATGATTAGATTATCAAAAAAATATAACGTTGAAATTTTTGATAATGAAAATGAGATTTACAAAGACAAATCAATTAATTTAGTGTGCATCTGCAGTTATGACAATTATCATCATGATCAAATAGTAAAGTCCATAAAGTGTAAAAAACATGTGTTTGTAGAAAAACCTGCTGTTGATAATTTTAAATCAGCTAAAAAAATTTACAATTTATTGAAAGAAAATAAAAAAATTTTTTTTAATTCAAATTATATATTACGCAAATACCCAAAATTTAACTATTTGAAAAAATCTATAAAACAAAAAAAATTTGGTAAAATTTATTATTTTGAGGGTGATTATAACTATGGAAGGTTAACAAAATTAACCAAAGGTTGGAGAGGTAAAATCCCTTTTTATTCTGTAACAAATGGTGGTGGCATTCATATAATTGATATTTCAAATTATTTGCTAAATGATAAGATTATTGAGGTAAAAAGTTACTCTAATAAATTTGCAACTTATAAATCTAAATTTAAGTTTGCGGATTGTGTTGTAACGATAGCCAAATTTAAAAGTGGAGCTATAGGTAAGTTTACTAGTAACTTTGGCTGTGTATATCCACACTTTCATAAAATATCTATTTATGGAACAAGCAAAACTTACGAAAGTACCCCAAGTTCTACAAATCTGTATTATGCAAGAGAAGAAAAACGAAGCCTAAATTTAAAATTTAACGACAAAGTTAATAAAGGATTAATCTTAAAAGATTTTATAAGTTCTATAAAGCAAAAGAAAAATAGAAATAAGTTTATTGATGAAGTTTTTAGTTCATTATCAATTTGTTTTGCTATAGATAAATCTTATAAAGAAAATCGTAACGTCAAAATAAATTATATCAAATGAAAATTCCGTTTGCAAAACCTTTGATCACCAAAAAAGAAAGGTCTTTTGTATCAAAAGTACTTGCTTCTCCAATTCTAACACACGGAGAAAATTTGATAAATTTTGAAAATAATTTTAAAAAAAAATTTAATTTTAAATATGCACATGGTGTATCGAGTTGTACAGCTGCACTTCATCTAAGTTTTATGGCAATAGATCTAAAAAATGGGGATGAGGTAATTGTTCCTAATCAAACTCATGTATCAACTGTTCATACTTTTGAGATATTGGGTGCAAAACCCATATTCATAGACTCTAACAATTTTGATGGAAATATGGATGTAAATAAAATTGAAAATAAAATTACAAAAAATACAAAAGCTATTGTTGTTGTTCATTACCTAGGTAAACCTGCAGATATATTAAAAATTAAAAAAATTTGTAAAAAAAAAAAATTATATTTAATTGAAGATTGTGCTTTAAGTATTGGGGCTAGAGTTAACAATAAATATGTTGGTGGTTTTGGAGACTTTGGTTGCTTTTCTTTTTATCCAGCAAAACATATTACTACGGCTGATGGTGGCATGCTAGTATGTAAAAATAAAAAATTTTATAAAAAAATTAAATTATTAAAAGGGTTTGGTGTAGATAAAAATTTTAATGAAAGGAAAGTACCTGGTGAATATGATGTTAAATTATTAGGCTTAAATTACAGATTAGACGAAATTAGATCAAGACTTGGAATTTCACAATTAAAAAAATTAGATTATTTTGTATCCATTAGAGAAAAAAATTACTTATTTTTAAAAAATTCTTTTAAAAAAATAAAACAATTTAAATTATTAAATTTAGATAGTGAAAATAATAAAAAAAGTTCTTATTATTGTGTATCAATAATTTTATCAAATAAATTAAAAAAAGATCGATTGAAAATTATTAAAAAACTTAAAGATAATGGTATTGGCACAAGTATTCATTATCCAAAAATTGTCAGTGATTATACTTACTACAAAAAAAAATACAAAATTAGTCCAAAAAATTTTCCAAACGCATCTATTATGAGTTATCGTTCAATAAATTTACCGGTAGGCCCACATTTAACAAAGAAAAATTTGCTTTTTATTACGTCTACTATAAAAGAAATTTTCAAAAAATTTATATGACAAAAAAAGTTCTAATTGTAGGAGGTTGTGGTTTTATAGGGCACAATCTAGGCATATTCTTAAAAAAGAAAAAATTTGAAGTTACTATCTTTGATAGCCTTTCAGTGAATAATTATTTTAGTTTTAAAAAAGATAATTTACCTAATAAAAGTTATTATCTTAAAATTCTGAAACAAAGACAAGACTTAATAAAAAAACATAAAATCAAATTAATTATAGGTGATGCAAGAGATTATTCAACTATATCAAAAAATATTGACGCAATAAAACCAAATTATTTAATTCATTTAGCTGCTGTAGCTCATGCAAATATTTCAAATAAAGATCCTTATTCTACTTTCGATAATAGTATGAGAACTTTAGAAAATACATTAGATGCTTCTAGATCATTAAAATATTTAAAAAGATTTATCTATTTATCTTCTAGTATGGTTTACGGTAATTTTAAAAAAAAAGTCGTAACTGAAAAAGAAATATGTGATCCACTTGGGATTTATGCAAGTCTTAAATATGGGTGTGAAAAATTAGTGGCTGGATATAATCAAGTTTTTAAGTTACCCTATACAATAATTAGACCATCTGCCCTTTATGGTGAAAGGTGTGTGAGTGGAAGAGTCGTTCAAAAATTTATAGAAGCTGCAATTAAAAAACAACCGTTACAAATGGTTGGGGACGGAAAAGAATTTTTAGATTTCACTTATATTGATGACTTGGTACAGGGTATATATTTATCGATGGTAAAGAAAGAGTCTTTAAATAACATATTTAATATTACTTATGGAAAATCAAGATCTTTATTAGATTTAATTAAAATTATTAATAAAAATATTAAAAATGTTAAAGTAAAAAAAGTTAAAAGAGATAAATTAATGCCTTTTAGAGGTACGCTTTCAGTAGATAAGGCTAAAAAACTAATAGGATATAAACCTAAGTTTAATATTGATAAAGGAATACCAAAACTAATTAAATGGTATGAAAATACAAAATTTTGATACTTCAAAAAAAATATTTTTAATTGCTGAAATTGGAAATAATCACGAAGGAGATTTTAAGCTTGCTAAAAAACTCATTATTTTAGCAAAAAATAATGGGGCAGATGCAGTAAAATTTCAGTTTATTACACCAGAAAATTTAGTTAATCCAAACAATAATGAAAAAAGAATAAACCAACTAAAAAAGTTTTGTTTACCACTAGTAAAAATTTTAGAATTAAGAAATTTTGCAAAAAAAAATAGAATAATTTTTTTATGTTCAATTTTTGATTTACAAATAATATCTAAAATTAAAAATAAATTTCCTGCATTTAAAGTACCTTCAAGTGATAACAACAACTTAATTATGATTAATGATTATATTGACTCGAAAAAACCAATTTTATTATCTTGTGGCATGTTGAATAGAAAAAATTTAGAAAAAATTTTAAACCAGATAAAAACAAATAAAAATTTTATTAAAAAAAATTTATGTTTGATGCACTGTGTTTCGAATTACCCTCTTGAAAATGAGGACTCGAATATGAATTTCTTAACAGATTTAAAAAAATTTGGTTTTGAGATCGGTTATTCAGATCATGCTTTCGGAATAGACAACTGTTTAGTTGCAGCTTCTTTAGGTGCAAGAATAATTGAAAAACATTTTACTCTTTCACACAATTTTAGTAATTTTAGAGACCACATGCATTCTGCTAATCCTCAAGAACTAAATGAACTATCCAAAAAATTATCAAAAATTAATTCTATGCTTGGGTTATCAAAAAAAATTATAGGTAGTAATGAACAAAAAAATGTTAAATCTCTAAGAAGAGGTGTTTATGCATCAAAAAATTTAAAAAAAGGGAATGTGCTTAGTTTAAAAGACCTGATTTTATTAAGACCTGAAACAAAAATTAAAATAGAGGATATTCATAGAATTATTGGAAAAAAATTAAAAAAAAATTTTAATAAATACAGCGAAATATACTTAAAAGATTTATCCTAATGTCTAATAGATACGAAAAGCTTTTTGATAAATTGTTTCCTATCAACAGAAGTATCACAGGAAGTGGTTATGATAAATCATTAGATATATTAAAAAAAATTATTCCATTTAAAGTAATAAAGTTTAGGACTGGAAAAAAAGTTTTTGATTGGAAAATACCCAAAGTGTGGAATGTAAAGGAAGCATATTTAATTGACCCAACTGACAAAAAAATAATAGATTTTAAAAAAAATAACCTCCATTTGATTGGTTATTCACAAAAAAAAATTAAAAAATTAGATTTAAGTAAACTTAAAAAAAATTTATTTACTAACAAAAATTTACCTAACGCTATTCCTTATGTTACTTCATATTATAAAAAAAATTGGGGTTTTTGCATGAGCAATAATCAATATAAAAAATTAAAAAAAGGTATTTATAAAGTTCATATAGACACGAGTTTTAAAATCGGAAACTTGAAAGTTGGTTCATATTTAATAAAAGGTAAGTCAAAAAAAGAAATAATATTTTCTAGCTATTTATGTCATCCTTCTATGGCAAATAATGAGCTAAGTGGTCCTCTCACTTTGTGTGCACTCTATGACAAAATAAAAAATAAAAAATTTAATTATTCAATTAGACTGTTGATCAACCCAGAAACTATTGGAATGATAGCTTATATAAGTAAATTTAAAAAAAAAATACTATCAAGTGTAATTGGTGGATGTGTTTTAACTTGTTTAGGAAATGAGGCCCCTCCTATTTATAAAAAAAGTAAAAATTTTTCCTTAATTGATCTAGCTTTTCAAAAAATTTTATCGAATAAAAACAAATCTAAAATTTTAAACTTTTTTCCTTATGGTAGTGATGAGGTTAGATTTAATTCAACAGGAATTGATATTCCATATGGGTCATTTATGAGGGCAAATCCAGGGGATTATAAAGAGTATCATAGTTCGTTAGATAATAAAAAAATTATGAAATTTAATAATATAGAAAAAAATGTGAAAATATTAGTTAACGTAATAAAATATATTGATAGTGCTAGATTCTATAAAAATCTTTATCCTAATTGTGACGTTTTTCTAACTAAAAGAAACTTAATCAATTCATTATCTAATTATTCAGGTAATAAAGAGGTAAACAAAATTTTAGAAACAATTTTCTGGATCTTAACTTATTCAAATGGAAAAATATCAGACAAAGAGATCATTGATCTTTCTGGTATTTCAAAAAATAAATTTGATTTTGCGGTCAAAATTTTATTAAAAAAAAAAATTATAAAAGAAGTTAAATAATTCAAAATTTATAAATGGAAATTAAGCTAGCAATTTTCTTCAATAATTATAGAGGTTTTGAAGTATATAAAAAAATATCTAAACACTACATAACAGATGTTTTTTTAACAAATAAAAATTTGAATCCAGAAATAAAAAAACTTCTTATAAATAAAAAAATTAAATTTAAAATTATAGATGTAATTGATAATAAAATTTTAGAGTATTTAAAAAAAAAAAAATACTACTTATTAATTGCAGCTGGCTGGCCTTTAATTTTCAATAATAAAATAATAAATGCAAGTACAAACGGAACAATAAACCTTCATGCAGGTAAACTTCCAAATTATAGAGGAGGTTCCCCAATTAACTGGCAAATAATTAATGGAGAGAAGTATGTATATGCGACTGTGATTAAAATGATTAAAAAATTAGATGCTGGACCTATTTATGAAGAACAAAAAATTAAAATTTTAACTCAAGACGATGTGTATAAAATACACAACAAAATAAACAAAATATTTCCTTATTTAACATTAAAAACCATAGTAAAAATTATAAACAATTTAAAGCCTAAAAAACAAAAAAAAAATAATATCAATTACTTTAAACAAAGAAAAGAGTCTGATGGCTTGATAGATTGGAAAAAAATGAGCTCAAAAAAAGTTTATAACTTTGTAAGAGCTTTATCTAAACCATATCCTGGAGCTTTTTATTTTAATGAAAATGGAGATAAAAAAAGAGTTTTTAGTTGTAAGATTTCAAAGATAAATCTAAACAGTAAACCTGGAACATTACATACTATTAATAAAAAAATTTTTGTGAAGTGCAAAAGGGGAAGTGTTGAAATAAAATAATTTATGTGTGGAATTGCAGGTTATATAGGTACAAAAAAATTTTCTAGTTCCGATATTAAAAAAATATTGACTCTAATGGAAAGAAGGGGTCCTGACTCAAATGGATATAAGTATATAAAAAACAAAGCAGACTCAGTTAATCTATTTTTTTCAAGATTATCAATAATTGATGATAAAAAAAGATCGGATCAACCATATGTTTACAAAGATAAAGTTCTTATATTTAACGGAGAAATTTATAATTATTTAGAAATCAAAAAAATACTTAAAAAAAAAGGTTATAGTTTTCATACTTCTTCTGATACCGAAGTTTTAATCAAGGCTTTAGACTTCTGGGGAGAAGAGGCAATGAAAAAATTCGAGGGAATGTGGTCTTTTTATTATTATGATATAAAAAAAAATATTTCAATTCTTTCAAGAGATAGGTTTGGAGAGAAACCATTATACTACCTTAAGTCAAATAATAGTTTTTTATTTGGTTCAGAAATAAAATTTATTCAACAGCTTCATGATAAAAATTTAGAAATAAATTTCAAAAAAATTGAAAACTTCTTAAAATATGGTTACAAAATTTTATTTAAAGAAAATGATGAATATTTTAAAAATGTTTTTTCAGTACCTCCTGGACACTTTATTAAAATTCACAAAAATAAAGTTGAGATAAAGAAATATTGGAAAATTTCATTTATTAAAAATTTTATGGATGAGAATGAAACAATTAATGATTTAAAAGATAAGCTTTTCAATTCAATTCAATTAAGACTAAGATCAGATTTTCCAATAGCATTTCTTTTAAGTGGAGGAATAGATAGTAATGCTTTGGCACATATATCAAAAAAAATATTTGGTTATGACGTAAATACTTTTAGCATAATTAGTAAAGACAAAAGATTTGATGAAAGTGAATTAATAAACACTTCTTTAAAATCATTAGGCTCAAAACATCACAATTTAAAAATAAATTTTAAGAGTTGTAATTTTTTAAATAATTTAAAAAAACAAACTGATTATCATGACTCACCAGTAACAACTATAAATTCTTTTCTACAATTTTTATTATTAGAAAAAATAAAAAAAAAAAACTTTAAAGTTTGTGTTAGTGGAATAGGAAGTGATGAAATTTTTTCTGGATATTATGATCATCACTTGCTTTACTTAAATGAAGTAAAACATAATAAAAAAATTTATAAAGATTCTTTAAAAAATTGGAATCAAAAGGTTTTTCCTCTAATACAAAATGAATATTTAAAAAATCATAAATTATATCAAAAATATCCAAAATTTAGAGATCATATATTTCAACATAGCTCATTTAAAGAAACCTTGTTTAAAACAAGCCCTAAAATAGATTTTTTTGAAAAAAAGTACCTAAATAATCTAATGAAAAATAGGATGGTTAATGAACTCTGTCATGAGATAGTGCCCGTAGTTTTAAGAGAAGACGACCATAATTCTATGTATCACTCTATTGAAAATAGATCTCCATATTTAGATTCTAACCTATTTTCATCTTGTTTAAGTATGGACTCAAAATTTTATATAAAAAATGGTTTAGCAAAATGGCCTCTAAGAAAAATTATAGAAAATATAGTGCCAGACAAAATTAGATTAAACCCAAAAAAAATTGGATTTAACGCTCCATTAAAAGAAGTTTTTGACTTAACTTTAAAAAAAAATTACGACTTTATTAAAAAAGACAACCAAATTTTCGAAATTGTTAACAAAAAAATGCTTTTAAAGATTATAAATAAAAATAAACATAATGGTGTTGAAAATAATTTTTTATTTAATTTTATTTCATCAAAAATGTTTATAAATAAATTTAACAAATGATTTACTGTAATAATTGTATTTTACCAAATACTAGACCCAATGTTTATATTTTGGATAATGGTATTTGCTCTGCTTGTGATTATCATTTAAAAAAGAAAATAAATTGGAATAAGAAAAAAAAAGAATTTCAAAATCTAGTTAAAATAACAAAAAATAAAAATTTATTATATGATTGTCTAATTCCAGTGAGTGGAGGAAAAGATAGTACCTGGCAAGTTTTGATTGCAAAAAAATTTGGGTTAAATCCATTAGGATTTACCTATAGACCTCCTCTTAGAAATAAAATTGGGCAAAAAAATTTAGATAACTTAAAAAGTATTGGTTTACACCATATAGATTTTAGCGTTGATATACATGCTGAAAAAAAATTTATCAAAAAATCTTTTTTAAGATATGGTGCTGTTGCAATTCCTTTTCATATGGCAATGTGGAATATGTCATTAAACTTAGCACAAAAATTCAATATTCCTCTAATTATATGGGGTGAAAATTCTGCGCGTGAATATGGTGGAAGTCAAAATGACAGAAAATTAAAAACTTTAAATAAAGAATGGATATCTAAATATGGTGTTAATTTTGATACAACTATTTTAGATTGGATTGATAAAGATTTAAAAAAAACAGATTTAGCTCCATTCATAAAAGATAAATCAAAATTATCTTCAAAAAAAATTAAATCAATATTTCTTGGTGATTATTTTAAATGGGATCCAGAACTCACATACAAATTTTCTAAAAAATATGGTTTTAAAAATACAAAAGGTAAAACTAAAACAGGCATTTATGACTATGCGGACCTGGATGATAATTTAATATCAATACATCATTATCTAAAAATATTTAAATTTGGTTTTTCTAGAAGTTTTGATAATTTAAGTTTAGAAATAAGAAATAAAAGATTATCAAGATCTAATGCAATAAAAATAATTAAAAAGAAAGGTTTCAAGAAACCACTTCAAGATATTAAGACTTTTTGTAAATTTATAAATATCTCGAATAAAAAATTTGAAGAAACATGTGAAAAATTTAGAAATAAAAATATTTGGAGCAAAAATAGCAAAAATAAATGGAAATTAAAATTTCCACTTAAATAGCAATTAATGAAAATTAATTTTTTAAAAAAAAGAAAATTTAAGGTTGGAATTAATAGTAAAATAAAAATTACCGAGAAAGCAAGAATCCATCTTAAAAATGATGAGCAAGTAAGTTTTTTTGGCAAGGAGGGTTTATATGATTTTTGTAAGAAAAATTGGGGTTTTTATTCAACCCCATCGATTAATAGTAGATTAAAAAATAATAACTTTGAAGTATATTTGGCTTCAAACTTACTGAATAGATTTTTTGTTTTTACAGTTGAAAAAACAAAAAAAAACGATTTTTTAAATTATATTAGAAGTGAGGATAATCAAATAATTATGAGGCTTGATGATGCAATCAACCCATTTCAGCTCAAACAAAAAATAGAAATAGGGCTTAAAAATCTTAAAAAATATTGTAATGGCATAAATGAATGTAATAACAATAAAAAAAATATTAAATCTGTTTTCAAGTATTCTACTGCTCCAAAAGGTGAGCCTTCATATAAAGTTAATAATTATTATAGAGAGATTGTTAAATGTAATAATTGTGAGCATTTTTTTTCAAAACATAATATAAATTTAAATTTGTTATATAAGAATGATTATTCTCTAATTTCGCATGGAAAAAATATATTAAGAAAATTTAATAGAATAAATAATTTAAAAAATAAATCTGATAATTTTCATAGAATAAATAGAGTTTTACAATTTTTTCAAAAAAAAAATAAGGAATACAGATTACTTGATATTGGTTCTGGAATGGGAATATTTCTATATCAACTTAAAAAGAAAACTAACTGGAAGCTCCAAGGAATAGAGTCGGACAAAAATAATGTCCTATTCTCAAAAAATAACCTTAAATTAAGTGTTAAAAATAAAACATTTAAATCAAGCCAATTTAAAAATTTAAAATTTGACATTATTACTCTTAATAAAGTTATAGAACATTTAAAAGATCCAGAATTTATTTTAAAAGATATTCAAAAAATATTAAAAAAAGAAGGATTTATATATATTGAGGTTCCTGACGCTGTTTCCGCTAAAAAATCTAAAAATGGAAAAAATAGTGAAGAATTTTATCTTGATCATTTTCATATCTTTTCTATTTATTCTTTGAGAAATGTTTTAATGAAATGTGGCTATGAAATAATTGATATAAAAAAAATAAAGGAACCTAGTGGCAAACATACGATTTATGCTTTTGCAAAATACTCTTAATGCTATAAATTTTTGAATGTATTCTAAATGAAAATAAAAAATAACTATTATAAAGATAATAAAGTATACAATAATAAAAAGATTATTATCAAAGAATACTTTAAAGAAATTAAAAATTTTATTTCCAAACAAAAAAAAATTGTTTCTTTATGTGATGTTGGGTGCGCTAGCGGAGATTTTGTAAATTTTATTAAAGAGAAAAATATTAATGTAATAGGTATCGATAAATCCCCAAAACTATTAAAACATGCAAAACAAAAAAACCCAGATCTTAAATTTTATAGGTATGACCTTAAAAAAAATATCAACCTTAAAAAAAAATATGATATCGTAACATGCTTGGGAACTATGACAATATTTGACAACTGGAAATTACCATTGAAAAATTTATTTAAATTATGTAAAAAAAATGGAGTTATAATTTTATATGATCCACTAAATATTTATAATGTGGACACAATTATAAGATTTAAAAATTCAAAAAATTGGTTATCAGGCTTTAATTTATTTTCAAAAAAAACAATAAAAAGATATATAAAAGAAATTAATAAAAAATCAGTAATAAGATTTGAAAGATTTAATCCAAAGTTGATTTTAAAAAAAAATAAAGACTCTATGCGAGCTTGGAGTGTAAAAATTAATAATTCGAGGAGAATAATGGTTGGAACATCACAAATTTTGGACTTTCATATTATAAAAATAAAAAATGTATAAAAAATTATTATTCATTACTGGGCACAGAAAATCGGGAACTACAATGTTCGCAAACTTATTTGATAATCATAAAGATTTTTTAGTTTACCCGTCTGATATTTGCTTACTTTATGCCTATTACCCTTTTTTTATTAAAAGTGGCTTTTCTTTTATAAAAAAAAGAGAAAGAATTTTAAAAATTTTATCAAAAGATCTTGGTAGTATGGTGAAAAACCATTCAGTCTCAAAGAAATTTGATTTAAAAAAAATGCTTAAATTAGTGAATAAAGCATTAAATAAGAACAATATTAACTCAATAAAAAAGGTCTTAAAGATAGTGTTTAATGCTTATGAAAATTCTTTGACCAATAAAAAAAAATATAAATATTTTGTTGTTAAAGAAACTAGTTTAGATATTTTTTTTAATAAATTATTTACCAAGAAAGATAATGTCAAATTTTTACATATAATAAGAGATCCAAGAGATAACTATGCGAGCTTGAAATCTGGTGCACAAAAATATTATCAAAAACTTGGAGAAAATGAAAAAAGATTATTATTTAGCCTAATTAATAGAGCTAAGCTTGACTTTAATTTCATTGAAATTAATAAAAAAATATTTGGTAAAAATAATTATAAAGAAATAAAATTTGAAAAATTAACATACAATCCAAATAAGATGATGAAAACAATTTGTAAGTTTCTAAAAGTCAAATTTTCAAACGAACTACTATATCCTTCAGTTATTGGGGAAATGACTAAAGGGAACAACTATGAAGGTGAAAATTTTTTTCAAATTTCATCCAAAAATGTAAATAGATGGAAGCAAAGAATTAATGAACATGAGGCAAAAATAATTGAATTTTATTTTGCTAAAGAAATGATGAAGTATAAATATAAATTATCCTCAAAAAATACACTAAAAAATATTTCTGACATCACTGATTTTTATGAATGGACAAACTACAATTATTTTTATTTTGATAGTTTTAAATAAATGTAGTTTAAAAAATTTTTTCGATAGAACCTTGTAAGCGATCAGCTAGAAGTTTATCAGTCTTAATCTTTTTATTATAATCTCGTAATTTAACTAAACCATTATCTATATCTGAAATTTTTACTTTGAAGTGCTTACTAACTAAATGTAAAAAATATCTTTTTCCAAATGGACCATATTTGTTAAAAATTAGTTGATTAGCAAAGTTTAAAAAATCATTTTTATTTGAACTTTTTAAACTTTTAAAATTTTTACCTAAAAGGCTTGAATATTTTACTTTTGTATTCCAAGTGTTTGTAATTTTAAATTTTTTTTCCCAAAATCCTTTATAATAAGAAATAATTTTAAATCCTAAAAGAGCACCCTCTATTATTGCAGTTCCATGATGTGAAATAAGTATGCATTTTTTATTCAGTAATTTTAAAAATTGATAATTATTGAAAGGTTCTTCAATAAATAAGAAATTACTGTTTGATTCATATTTTTTTTTTAATCTATTAAAAATTTTAATCTCAAACTTTGCTCTGAAGTGGGTACTATATTTTGTAAAATTTGGGTGTATCTTAATAATAGTTTTCTTATTTTTTTTTTGCAATTCGTCAAGTGTATAACATAACCAATCTTCATATTTATAAAATCCTGAATAACCACATTGAAGTTGAGCATCTGTGAAAGCGTGACAATATACAAGTGCGTCAAAATTTTGAAGATTCTTTTTTTTTAATTTTTCAAAATTAATTTTTGTTTCTATTAACCATGGCCATGAAAAGTTGGGCTTCATTTTTTTATATAAAAACTTTTCAACTTTTTTTTTATTATAATTATATTTTTTATTTTTTTTTATTGAATTTAAGTCTTCAAAATCTAGATTACCTCTTTGAGAGTTTCTTTTGATTTTAAATAAACCACGTGGATAATTGTGAGTATAAATATCAACATTTTTTGTCGAAAAATAATTCAAGAATATTCCATTTATATATACAGTGTGGTCAATATAGAGCGCTTTAATTTTCTTGTTATTGTCAATTGAAAATTTTACTATATTTAATGCTTCTAATAAGTGTTTTAATTTATAAAAATTGAATGAAAAAAAACTTAAGTGCGTATCTAAATATTTAAAAGTTTGGGATAAAATATATCTACCAATATTGCAATTATATATTTTGATTTTAGCAAACTTATGATTATTAAAATAACTCCCAGAAAATATTATTTTAATTATTTCTGCAAAAACAAAAAAACTTAATTTTATATTTGGATGATAGTTTAAAAATTTAGTATTATTTTTAGACTCATTTTCATGATCTTTTTTAATCGCTTGATAAACAAAGGATAGTAATCCTTTATTCTCTCTGGTAATTAAAATGAAATTTTTGCTCATTTGAATTTTAAGATATTTAAAAACTATTTTTGAACAAATAAAATATTTATTTTAAAGATTATATAACAAAGAAGTTTTAAGAATTAATATTATTTTTCTATTTAAAATTTTTTTCAGTGCATAAATCAAGCCAATTGAGCTATTAGTACTGG
>ENA-UOXV01001914-UOXV01001914.1-marine-metagenome-genome-assembly--contig:-NODE-1914-length-27995-cov-6.090909_pt1 | contig 27995 bp, 30 predicted proteins | sample MGYA00238165_ERZ766961 | MGnify/ENA primary metagenome ERZ766961 (study PRJEB28924, sample SAMN03173240) | marine metagenome | biome: Marine; feature: Water; material: Subsurface seawater | place: North... | reverse complement strand
GAGTGGAATTCAGAAGTATCAGAAATTCTTGGTGATGGTAAGAGTGTAACGGGCGTAAAGCTAAAGGATACTAAAACTGGTGAAGAAAGAGAATTTCCTTGTCAAGGTGTATTTTTAGCAATAGGTCATATTCCAAACACAAAAATATTCAAAGATAAGCTCGATATGGATGATCATGGCTATCTTGTCACTGATCGTTATACCAAAACAAACCTTCCAGGAGTATTTGCAGGCGGTGATGTTCAAGACACAAGATACAGGCAAGCAATTACTGCAGCAGGAACTGGTTGCGCTGCAGCTCTTGAAGCAGAAAAGTACCTCGCAGAACGCGAGTGATTATTTTTTAATTATCTTTCTTAAGTATTGCTTATTTATATTAATCAGTACTTTCACTACTTTTTAGAAAACACTGGAAACCACAACATGTTGTGGTTCTGATTAAAATGGCACACTATATCTTGGGTTTTAGTGAACTAAAATATAGAAATATTTTTATACCACTTGCTCACTTAATAAAATACAAATGATGAGGATATTTTTAAAATGAACAAAGTTATGGTAGTAAAGCGCAACGGCGAAGTAGTAGACTTTGACCCTAAGAGAATTCAGCATGCAATCAAAAAAGCAATGCTCTCTAGTGGCAAGGAGATTCCTAATTCTGAGATTGAAAAAATCGTAAGTGATGTAAATCTTGAAATCCAAGGTCGATTTGTAGACCTTTTCCCTAATGTTGAAAATATACAAGATATTGTTGAAAAACACCTTGTAAAAAGTAGCGCTTATGAAGTTGCTAAAGAATATATCCTCTATCGTGCTAAAAGACAAAAAGAAAGAGAAGAAGAACTCAAGCAAAATATTCAAAAAAGCCTCCTCGGCAAATTAACAGTTAAACGAACTGATGGAAGAACTACCCTCTTCGATATGAGTATGCTTAAAGAAGATGTTAAAAGAGCAGCAAAAGGCGTTGAAGATCAAGTTTCAATTGATCTCATTGCAAAAGAAGTTATCAAAAATATATATGATGGCATCACTACTAAAGACCTTATGAAGGCAGCCGTACTCTCTGCAGTATCATTCATCGAAAAAGACCCCGCATACAGCTTAGTTGCAGCACGTCTATTTCAAAACAGATTATTCAAAGAAGTAAATGGGACTAACCTACAAGATGATAGTATGGGTATGGGCTATAGAGAATCCTTTGTAAAGGGAATAAAAAAAGGTGTTGAAGAAGGAATTATGGACAAACGTCTACTTGATTTTGACCTAGAAAAACTATCCTATGCACTCAAGTTAGAACGTGATGATCTTCTTGAATTCATTAGCATCCAAACACTCTATGAAAGATACTTTGTAAAGCATAAAGAAAAACGTCTAGAGCTATCTCAAGGTTTCTGGATGAGAGTTGCAATGGGTCTTTCACTCGATGAAGCAGATAAGAATCAAAAAGCATTAGAATTCTATAACATCATGTCTCAACTAAGATATGTCCCATCAACGCCTACATTATTCCATGCAGGTCTTTCTCACCCGCAATTAAGCTCATGCTACTTAACAACTGTAATGGATGACTTAAACCACATTTTCAAGAGCCTTAGTGATAATGCACAACTTTCTAAATGGTCTGGTGGACTTGGAAATGATTGGACAAACATTAGAGCAACTGGTGCTATGATTAAAGCAACAGGTGTTGAATCTCAGGGAGTTGTACCATTTTTAAAAATTGCAAACGATGTAACAGTTGCAATTAATCGTTCAGGTAAACGAAGAGGTGCTACATGTGCATATCTTGAAACCTGGCATTTAGATATTCAGGATTTCTTAGATTTAAAAAAGAACACTGGTGATGAGAGAAGACGTACTCATGACATGAACACAGCAAATTGGATTCCAGATTTATTCATGAAGAGGGTTGAAGCTGATGAAAACTGGACGCTATTTAGTCCTGATGAAACATCCGATTTACACGATCTCTATGGAGCTAAGTTTGAAAAGCGTTATATGGAATATGAAAAGAAAGCACAAAATGGTGAATTACACAGGCACAAAGTAATCTCTGCAAAAAAACTATGGAGAAAAATGCTTTCCATGCTTTTCGAAACAGGACATCCTTGGATTGTATTCAAAGATGCATGTAATGTGAGATCTCCTCAAGATCATGCTGGAGTAATTCACAGTTCAAATCTATGTACTGAAATTACACTAAATACATCTGAAAAAGAAACAGCAGTATGTAATCTAGGATCAGTAAATCTCTCAAATCACGTAATTGAAGGAAAACTAGATGAAAAAATGGTTGAAACAACTATTAAAACTGCAATGAGAATGCTTGATAATGTTGTTGATTTAAACTTCTATCCTACAATTGAAGCAAAGAATGCAAATATGAAGCATAGGCCAGTTGGCTTAGGGATTATGGGTTTCCAAGATGCATTATTCAAATTAAGAATTCCATTCAATTCTCCTGCTGCTCTTAAATTTGCAGATAACAGTCAAGAGTTAATTTCTTACTATGCAATTCAATCATCGTCTGAATTATCAAAAGAACGTGGTCCATATGAATCCTTCCCTGGATCCAAATGGGATAGATCTATCTTCCCTGTGGATACAATTTCTATGTTAGAAGATGAACGTGGTGAAAAAATTAATGTTTCAAAAGAAGAAACACTTGATTGGTCATCAGTAAAAGAACACGTACGTCAGCATGGAATTAGAAATTCAAACACAATGGCAATAGCACCTACAGCAACAATTTCAACAATTTCAGGATGCCTGCCTTGTATTGAACCAATCTATAAAAATATCTATGTAAAAGCAAACATGAGTGGAGAATTCACTATTATCAACAAATACCTGGTGAGTGATTTGAAGAAAAATAATCTGTGGAATCAAGAAATGATTGACCAATTAAAATATCATGATGGAAATCTTACAATGATTGCAGCAATTCCTCAAGATCTCAAAGATCTTTATAAAGAATCCTTCGAAATAGATCCTGAGCTTTGCATTAAAATGACTGCAGTGAGAGGAAAATGGATTGATCAATCACAATCTCACAATGTATTCATGAAAGGGGCCTCAGGGAGTAAGCTAAATAATATTTACTTCTCTGCTTGGAAGCACGGTCTTAAAACAACCTATTACCTAAGAACACTTGCAGCAAGTCAAATTGAAAAATCAACTCTTGATGCATCAAAATACGGGTTCACACAAAAACGTGAATATAAGGAATCCACAGTGCAGCAAGTTGTAGCAACCACCCCAGCATCGCAAGTAGGAAAAGCATGTAGCATCATGGAACCAGATTGCGAAGCTTGTCAATGAGGAAAACAAAATGTCAATACTAAATAATAACAAAACAGATCCAAACAAAATACTACCTATGACGTACTTATGGGCAAGAGAACATTATAAAACAGGTATAGCAAACAATTGGCTGCCTGAAGAAATCCCTATGCAGGATGATGTTGAGCAGTGGAAATCAGATAGTCTTTCCGAAGAAGAAAGGAAACTCATCCTCTGGAATCTTGGTTTTTTTTCAACAGCAGAAAGTCTCACTGCAAATAATATTGTTCTTGCAGTATACAGGCACGTAACTAATCCTGAATGTAGGCAATATTTGCTAAGACAAGCATACGAAGAAGCAGTACACACTGATACGTTTATCTATTGTTGTGACACATTAGGACTTGATCCTGAAGAAATTTACAACATGTATAACACCATACCAGATATCCAAGCAAAAGATGATTTTGTAATTGAAATGACAAAAAGTATTTTTGATCCTACCTTTGAACTAGATAGTGTTGAAAATATTCAAAAGTTTGTTCATGATTTAATTGGTTATTATGTAATCATGGAAGGTATTTTCTTCTATGCAGGATTTGCAATGATGCTTGCACTAAAACGTCAAAGAAAAATGAGTGGTATTGGTGAACAGTTTGAATACATCATGCGAGATGAATCAATTCACCTAGCATTTGGTTGTGATCTGATCAACACTATTAAAGCAGAAAATCCTGAAATTTGGACTGAAGAATTCCAAGCAGATATTCTTGAAAAGATCAAGCGTTCAGTAGAGCTTGAAAAGAATTATGCAAGAGGCGCATGCCCTGGTGGACTACTTGGAATTAATGCAGATCAATTTTGTGAATACGTTGAACACGTTGCTGACCGAAGATTAATTAGAATTGGACTTCCAAAGCAATATGACAAAGAAAATCCTTTCCCTTGGATGTCTGCATCAACAGACCTTGCAAAAGAGAAGAATTTCTTTGAAACAACGGTGACAGAATACCAAACATCATCTAATCTCGACTGGGATTAAGATTTTTATTTTCTTTACTTATTTTTATTCTTTACATAATTATTTAGATCAGCTTTCTTAAATTTTCCAAAAGTTATTGATACTTATACTCTTTTCCTATACTTATGAATTACCTATGTGATTATCCCTGGCAATAAGTACTTTTTCTTAGATATCACTATATTCAAAATAGCATCAGGACATTGGTTCTAGTCTCTACTCTATTTTAGTTGACAATTGCAGGAAATATAGCGAGAGCTATAATAACATCTCAAGATAAAATGAATCAAGATAATCAAGAACTAAGTGAAGAACAGCAAGCTCAATTAGATGGGTTTCGTGAAAAACTATACAGTATCAAAGAAGAAATAATGAAAGGATATGTTCCATCAAGACCGCCATCTACTCCACCATGTCCACATGCCCATGTAGTCAACTTCGGACTATTCTTTGATGATTACCAGACAGTTTGTTCTAGAAGCATTGATGATGTAGTAAGTTATGAACAAAGAGAAATTTGTAGACAGCAAGGATTTCTTTACTGCTCATACTCTGGTGAAAATGATGGTAACTAAAGAAGCATTCTGCCCATTCAATAGGATACGTCATCACATGGGTTACTTCAATCAGGACCTTACCTATCAGTGTGGGATAGATGGAGGACTTGCAAGAGGAGCACAGAGGTCATACAAATATGCAGGTCATTCGGTAGATCCCTGTAGAATAGAATACGCAAAAACGTGTCCTCTCTATCAATTAGAGAACAAAGAAACTTGATTTTCTTTTTTTTTATTTTTTTACAAAGAAACTTACACCTTTACACTTCAGTGAATGCGCCAAAAACATTAACTCCTCAACTTCATCGCAGGAACAATGTATAGTATTACTAATAGCATTATCAACATGCTTCTGAAGAGCTGCCTGCATACGCACTTGCCCCTCGCCACTACATGTAGAAGAAGATTGCATCCCTGCAGTAACACTTGCAAAAGAAGAAATTGTTCCAGTAGGGGCAATTCCTAGTAGCGTAGCATTTCGAATAGGTAACATACCATATGCACTGGCTTGATTCATATCCATGATTTTTCCAAGAGAAGCAGCTCGTTTCTGACTTTCACCAAGAGCAATAGCAAGTATTTTTTCCATCAAACCAGCAGCAACTTCTCTACCTTCCTCTGAATCATAGTCCATTCCTTTAGCATCCAGGTACTCTGCAAGACCCATGATTCCAAGACCAATCTTTCGTCTTCGCTTAGCAAGTGAAAACTTAGAATCAACCTCAACACATTGACCAATGCAGTCATCTAAAAAAGAAACAGCTGATCTAACAACGGATTCTAATTCATCAGAGTTAACCAAACTCACATTAATACTTCCAAGTGGAGAACTTTCTCCTGAGTTCAGTGGCATAACACCACAAACATCAGTAGTTGAAACCATTTGTGGGAAAGGATGTACATTATTAATCGTATCAATAAAAACAATTCCTGGATTACCACTTTGAGAAATGCTGGTAGTAATTGCATCAAAAATTTCTTTTGCTTTCACAACACGTGAAACATTTTTAGTAATAGGATCTCGAAGAGCATAATCACCATCTTCTTTAACAGCATCCATAAATGAATCGCTAATCCCTATTTGAATAACAACGCTCATAAAATCTGTAGTATTTTTCTTAAGAGATAAAATTTGCAATATTTCGTCATGCCAAATAGGAATAGTTACGCAGCTAGCACATGCTTTAACATAATCGACAGACTGCGCATCTAGGTCTCGAATGAATTGTGCAACGGCAGCATACTTCACAGCATTAAAACCAACTCCTGCTCCTGAAGAATGCACCTTACGAGCAACAGATAGGGCATCTTTAACCATATCGATCACATGGGTGCTATGCAAATGATTACTCTTACCAAAATTATTCAAAATCACAGAAGATGGAAAGAATTTTTTCTTTTCAATTAAGGATTTCACTTCTGCAGGAAATACATCAAGATTCATTAGCAATTAGGTTGTATTCGCTTAGCAGAATAAACTGCAGCAACCGGCTCCTCTTCCTTTTCACACATCTCAAAAAATCTAGGGAAATCAATCCAACATTTTTTATCTAGATCCTTTTTCATTAAAAGCACACCGCGAGAAGGAATATGAGAACGAATAACTTCATATCCTGGAATGAAGGGTAGCAATTTTTCTGCAAATCCTTCTACTTGAGAAATGTCTGGCATATTTCCCCTTCCAAGGTTGGTCTGACTATGTCCAACGTACATATATCCTTTCACTTCAATAAAGTCGGGATTTCCACGAGCTATTAAATCGCCATAGCCTTGCATGTCTTCATCATTGAGATCATGAATCGCAGTTAAACGAATACAAGTTCTATATGGCCGCGTGGATAAAATGTCTAAGCACTCAAGCATACGCTCATAATGATTTTCAAATAAAGGCCTATCAATTTTTGCAAGGAGCTCTCTATTAGGTGCATCGATACTCAAATATAGTTGTGTACAGTAATCAATTTTAGCAAGTTGATCTGGATACTGTGCATTAGTTACTAGAAATGTACTTATTTCTCGCTTATGAAATGCCTTAAGTATTTCATTGATTTTCGGATAGGTGATTGGCTCACCAGTAAGCGAAAGTGCAGCATGCCTGACATAATCTTTTTCCTTTCCAAATGTAGGATTTGTTTTATCATTCCCACCAAAACCAGTAAGTAATAAACGCTGAGCTTCTAAAGCTCCATCGATAATCTCTTCAGGGTCATCAACAGGTCCATACCAAGTCTTAGCAACGGGCGCCTTAGCACCTCTCCAACAAAAAGTACACCTTGAAGCACAAAACATTGATGTGGTCATCTGTAAACATTGGTGACTTCTAATACCATAGAAAGTGAACTTATAGCATCCACCTTCATTCTTGATCATTGATTTCGTCCAGTGGCATACCTTCACTGCAGAATGACTCCCAACAACTCTATATGCTTGCTTTTCAAGATCAGTTTTGTATGTATCACTAATTTGTCTATCTAATCGTTCAGACACAAGTTTAGAAGGAGTATTAAGAACTGGGAGTTTCATGCAAGATCCTCAAGCGCTTTGCCGGGATCGAATGCTTCTTTGATGTTAATCATTGGTTTTGTAATGGTAGTAATATCGTCCTGACCTATTCGAGGGCAAGCAGTGTTGACCCAAGCATCAATAAAAGGATAATTTTCAAGATGGTGGATGTCAATGGTATCTGAAATAAAGACATAGCATTTTTTATCAATAGTTTTCAAATGCTCTTTTAGTTTCTGAGCTTGATGTAAATATTGCTGACCTGGTTTTGTTGTAACCAATACACCAATAGTTTGTGCAACTAAGAATCTAGTTAGATTCCCTTTTGTTCGATTCAATTGCTTTTGAATTGTAGCTCTATTAATTACCTTCATACCACCAGCAACAGGATCCCAAATAATTACGTCCTTGATATCTTTTCTAAATGTCTGAGAAAGAAGTAATGCTTTTGGATGAAACATACCATCGCCAACATAGAGTACCATGTCTGCTTTTGAAATAATATCTTCTTCGTATGAATCCTCATAACTATCACAACCAAGAATCTGTGTTGGAACGTGAGTTCGTTTAGCTTTTGTTGTTAAAATATCGCAACCAGCTTCAATGAGCTGTTTTTTTACAATATCTAGTCCTAAAAAGTTAACAGAAGCAAATAGTGCAACACTTTTCACATTATTATCTTTAATATGCGTAAGTACTTCATCGCCAAGTTTTACCTCACCTTCGAATCGTGCATCAATAAATACAAGTTGCATCTTACCACATCTCCTGTACTTTATGATACCTATTATGACCCCACTGGATCATTAAATCGATATTAAGTACTTCAAGACCAAGAGGTAAATCGCAAGCGCCGTAGCAACTATTGAGCCAAATAAGAACTTCAGCTCCAGTTTCCTTCTCGATTGTATCAGCAACTAGGTTTGATTTTGCCTTCAGACCGTCCGGTAATTGAATAACAACGCGTTTAGCATTTCTATTTTTTACCTCTAAAACTGCCTTCTCAAGCTCTAATTCAAACATAGCTCTAAGAACGGCTACTTTATTTAAAAAGCTTCTGTCCAATTATCTTTAAAATAGCCATTATGTTTCCTCGAGAAATGCACAATTTTTCAATCATGAATGCAGCCCAAGTTTGGCATAAAGACGCAGGATTTCTAAAAACACTATTTGCAGATCACGTTCCAAGTGAGCGACCAAGGAGGAGTGGTGAAATTTCAGATTTAATGAAACGTTCAGAAAATGTTTGCTTGGCGCTTTTAAGAAAATCAAAGAATATCAAAATTGATGAAAGAGTAATTGAACCAATCATGGAATACGCGTTGGGTGAAATTATGCCTTTTTTTGATGTAACAAAATCACCCCATTGCGATGTAGTTCAACTAGCTGATCATGAATGGTTTGCGTTTTTCAAGTATTTACATGATCGAGATGGACCTCTTAACAGAGAGCCTTATCTACACAGTGGCCTAATGGTTGATCATAAAAACAAGTTGATGCTCATCCCTGAGCAATCACTCTGTTATGATTCAGAAACAACTAAGTTACATGAAATGCCTTGGAGTCCAGAACTCTTGGAGTATTCAATCATCGGAGCATCAATAGAAATGCTTTGTTCAGATGAAAGAGGCGAATGGGGAGATAAATTTGAGCAGGGAATGAAAGCCCTCCAAAAAGAAAAATTAAGTTACTGCTCTTTTCCAAAACTACTGGGAATGAGAATTAAGCATGAACTGCTTCCTAAGATCTCACCTGATGCAAAATTTTTCTATGCTCAAGAAGTAGTAGATCTTTGGTATCAAAATCCTGGGTCTGACCAGTATAGAATAATCTCCTCATTGTTCAATGAAGCAGGAGCAAGAAGAATTAGCGCAGTTGATGGATTTGGGATAATCAAAGAAGATGGAGCGTATGTACCTCTACTATGTGACTCACATCCAAACTATCAACATAAACTAAAAACTATTCAATCATAATTATGCCCATCAAAGTAAGCATGTAATACGTAATCTTTTACCATTCTATGAGTATTAAAGTAAGAAGCATTCAAAGCAATTGCTTGTTTCATAACGCTGATCCAAAGTGATCTGTCCTTATAGTACATGGGAACAATAAACTTCTCAAGTTTTGTAAATAAATCTTTACTATCTTCCTCATGACTGCTCTCTTCTTTTTTAGAACCAATCGCCCAACCAGTTACATTTTCAAGGCATCCTTCAATCCACCATCCATCAAGAACACTAAATTGAGGAACTCCATTATGGGCTGCCTTCATACCAGAAGTACCTGATGCCTCATTTGGTTTAAGTGGGGTATTAAGCCACACATCAACACCGGCAACAAGTTTCTTACAAAGATTGATATTATAATTTGGAACAAAAGCAATTTCAACAGAACCAGCCAGTTCTTTTTTCACTCTATAGAGCTTTCGAAGTAAATCTTTTCCAGCTTCATCAGCCGGGTGTGCCTTACCTGCAAAAATGAGTTGCACTTTCCCAATGTCATTGCTGATCCACTTTAGCCAATCAAGATTGGAAAAAATTAAATCCATACGTTTGTATGGTGTAGAACGACGAGCAAAACCAATAGTAAGTACATTGGGATCCATATTCACATTAGCAACCGTATTGACTTGATTAATCAACTCTTCCTTGGCAGCCTGGTGTGTATCCCACAGTTCCTTATCATCGATAAGCAATGCAAACCGAAGTGATGCAGGGTCAAGTCTCCAATCAGGAATGTACTTGTCATAAAGTGCTGCATGTCTATCTGAGACCCATCCTTGAGAGTAGACACCGTTGGTAATTGAACCAATATTGTGGTTGGGAAACATTCGACGTGAAACTTCAGCGTGTTTTTTAGCAACCCCATTCACATAATGCGTATTCATTAAAGCAATATGAGTCATATTCACTTGACCGTCTTTCAAAAAATAATCAATCAATTCATGCTCAACATTATCGCCAATAATATTCTTAACAACATGTGGATCAAACTTATCGTGTCCAGCCTTCACAGGCGTGTGAGTAGTAAATACGCATTGTTCTTTGATCTTTTCAAAGTCATAGCGCTTTGTAATATCATCCTGCCCATGGTGTATTTTAGTATCACTGAGTAATTCCAGAATTAAGAAACTTCCATGTCCTTCATTAAGGTGAAACTTCTCAATACCTGTGAATCCTAAATCATCCAAAAACTTGCTACCTGCAATTCCCAAAATAATCTCCTGGGCAATTCTATACCCGTGATCGCCTTGATATAGGTGCTGCGTAATTGTTCGATCATACTCGCTATTTTCAGGAACGTTTGTATCTAGAAAAATAATAGGCACTTCAAAGCCAGTAATCCCTTTTAGAGAATACATCCATGCTTGAACAACAACGTCTCTGCCAGAAATACTCACTACCACCTTTTCATGTAGTTTTTCAAGTACCTCTTCTTTATTCCATTGCTCAGGAAGTTCCTTTTGATTACCCTCTTCATCCATTTCCTGATGGAAGTATCCTTTCTCAGAAAGCAGCGTTACAGCAACAGTAGGAACATGCAAATCAGCACAGCTTTTCAGCGTATCTCCAGCAAGAACGCCAAGACCACCTGAATATGTGGGGATATTACTATCGAATCCAATTTCCATAGAAAAGTATGCAATCTTACGATCTGCATTACGAATATCTCCCATAACGTAGATATTAGAAAATAAGGTATAAAAATGTTGTGTTGTATGTACTTAAGGCCGATTCCAAGGAGCAATGGCTGCTTCTTGTGCTCTTCTTTGTGTTACAATTTCTTGCAAAGCAGCATTTGGTCGAACATAGGTACTCATCATATTAGTACCGCTTCCACCAATGTAGCCAATCTCAAGTTTGAACGGTCCCATCTCTTCGGGAACGTATTGTGCAAATCCAGTAATCTCTGGTTCAAATCGTCTAATGCCTCTTCCTTGAATTGTTGCAACCGCAAGTGCTTCAAGTCCTTCATCAGAATATGTATTTTCTGAAGGGCTAATGTCTGCTCTAAGAGTTCTATCTCCAACTGGTACAAGAATACCCTCTACTCTAAAGTAGCCATGAGCGTTTTTATGATCTACAAGTAATGAACCGCCTGTTGGCTTAGAAAAATAAACTTCTGCAATCTGTACATCCAGTTCATCAGGAATTTGAAATAATCGTGGTGCGTTTTCCATGGTGGTAAAGAACCTTAAAACACTTATAAAGCTACCTTGTGAAAAAACTTAAATATCTCTATGCGAGTGAATTACAACCTTAAGGAGGTATACATAATGTTTGATGAAGAACAAAAGAGAGGAGCACTACGAATTCTAACTGGATTATTGTTCCTATTACCAGGACTTGCAGTAATTACAAATGTTGCAGGATTCGCAGGAATGCTCAGTGGAATGGGCTGGCCAGCAGCAACAGCGCTTGCTTGGATTGCAGTACTTGTAGAAGTAATCGGTGGTCTTGCACTAGTGGCAGGATACCAAACCAAATATGCATCATATGGACTGTTTGCATTACTTGCTGTAGCAACCATTTTCGTAGTAATTCCAACCGTTGGATTTGATGCTGTATCACTAAGCAATCTATTTTTCCACCTGATTGGATTAACAGTGCTATGTAGTTTCTCAAGTGGAGACAACAACGGTGCTTGGTCTATGCAATAGATCTTTTTCTTTTTTTCTTTATTTTTTAAAATTCTAATTCTCTCTTACTGTCCAAACACAATATTCTTATATACTCTAAAATAAAAAAATACATATGAAGCGTGTAGTTGTAGTTGGAGGAGGATTTGCAGGTGCAAGAATAGCAAAAGCGCTCCAAAATGACTTTGACGTAACACTAGTTGATACAAAAGACTATTTCGAATACACGCCCTCAATTCTTAGAATTCCCCTAAAGACAAAAGTGAGAAATCACATTCGTATAAAACACAAATCATACTTAAAGAAAGCAACCGTGGTAACAAATCCTGTAATCACTATCACAAAAGATGAAGTTACGGTAAAAGACATGGGTCTTGGATACGATTACCTAGTACTTGCAACCGGAGCAAAATACGCAGTTCCAAAGGCAGAAATTGATGCAATTCGAATTCATGCAGATGATCTATTCAAAGCTGCAACAAGATTAAAACACGCATCTTCAGCAGTCATCATTGGCGGAGGTTTAGTTGGAGTAGAACTTGCCGGTGAAATTACGCATTACATGTCAAAAACAAAGATCTCAATAGTCCATCCAAAAGAACATCTCATTCACAGAAATAACGAAAAAGCAATCAAAGCATGTGAACGTTATCTACTCAAAAAAGGCGTAAACATGATCTTCCAAGACAAAGTTGTTGGAAAGAAAGGTGTTCATTACATCACTGAAAAAAATCAACAAGTACGTGGTGACATTGCGTTTCTTTGTGCAGGGATTCGATCATCAACCTCATACCTTGAAGAACATTTCAAAAATCTACTTAATGAACGAGGGTTTGTAAAAACCATGCCTACACTTCAGGCAGAAAGTGAGAATAATATTTTTGTAGCAGGTGATATGACTGAAATAAAAGAAGAGAAGCTAGCACAAGTCTCAGAAAAACATGCAAATGTAATCATTCACAATATCAAAGCTATGGAAAAAGAAAAACCACTCAAGCACTATGAACCAAAGTCAAGACCTGAAGTAATCAGTTTAGGTCCAAGATATGCTATTCTCCAATACAAGAATTTCACCATGACAGGAATCCTTCCAGCAATCATTAAGAAGTGTGTTGAATGGAAGGGAATTCTGCCCTATAGAGTATAGGAACATTTTTATATCATAATTCTCTGAAATGCCCATGAAGCATCTCATACTCACACTATTCATTCTAGCCCTCATTCCAACAGTACTTGCTTATAATGATGACTGGGTAAATAATCCATCTGGAAACCCTGCCGTATTTGGACACTCTGTTGATGAAGTAGATGGTTTAGCATCAATCCTATCGGGAGTTGAGCTTCAGGTAGGTGATGATGGAGCTACTTTTATTTCAAAAGCACCAACATTAGTTTATATTTCAGCAATAGTCTATTGGGAAGAATCAACAACCAATCATAGAGCATACTTAAGCGTAAAAAATCATGGTGTAGAAATTGGAAGAATTTACTTTTCTCATGAAGGGGATGGAATAGGCATTCGTGGAGTGATGAAACAAACAATTACGGATTCATTTCAAGCAACGCCTAATGACGATGATGAAATTCACATCACAACAGATGTTGAGGTTGAAGAACAGTGGGCAGCAGGAAATATTGGTGTCGAATCTGTTCGGGCAATCGCAAGAGGAGCACCACAGGGATTTGGAATCACAAGTGGCTATGCAACAGGTGGGCGAGCACCCGATTATGAAAGTGCATGGGTAGCAGATACTCAAGCCTGGCACACAACAACATTCAATCACAATCTAGGGGAGTTCCCTGTTCAAGTAGAAATCTATTTTCGGCCAACATTAGATAGCGAATTCATAATTCCAGTTTCCCTACAAAATGAGAATATCAATCCCGGAACTGTTCGGTTTACAGAAAGTGAAATTCAAATTGACATTACTGCTAGCTGGTCTTTAGGTGGACAATGGAACACTGTGAATGGTGGCTGGTTAAATACTTGGTCTACAGGTTACTGGAAAGTGTATGCTTGGAAAAAAGGTGCAACCATTTCCTTTCAAGGAGATTGTATTTATGCTGAAACAGCAGTGGGCGAAACAGATAATGAATTTCATGAAGTACCACTTACTGTTAATGGAGAGAACATATGTATGGTCCCTCATGGGTGTCACATGTTAACATATCGTGTTCATGATACTGATGGTTCACTGAATATAGTTGGTGACGGATACTTCCTTCAAACCGCATCTGGCCTCTATCGAGAAACAGTAGGCGCAGAGAGTGAAGATATCAACGGAGATGGTAGACAGGATCATTTCCTAAATGATGACAATTGTGATTATTTTGATGATGAACCGGGAGTAGAAGTATCTCCTGATAGTATCGTAATGCGTGATCAAGTAAGTGCAGAAAAATGTGCAATAAGCATCTGTCCAAGATAACTATTCTAATCTATCAACATGGCATACCATCTCTGGATATCTCATAGAATAATATGCTCTAAATCTCAGCTCGTTATGATGTTCAAAAACATCATCCATTACCTCAATTTCAGTAGGTTTATGACCTTCTCTTGCACCAACCAAATAGGCCTCTTTTTCTAACCATCCAATTTGAACATCATTATAGTGTTTAGTGTATTTTGGTTTAAACAAATCAAACGTTCTAAGGTTTTCAACACTCATTCCCTTTACAATCTCAAGAAGGGTTTCACTTTCAGTAGAAATAATTGCTCGTTCTTCAGCACTGAGTGGAGTTGGATTCATTTGGTGAAGTATTCAAGTTGCAGTTAAATAGCTTTGGTATTGTAGTCACTGGACACGTGCTCGTGAGGTATTTAAATGATCTAAAAGGACATTAATCGTGGAAATTGATATTCAAAAAAGCATACAATTCGCTTATCTTTGTGGCGTTCTTCATTCAGATGGATGTGTCTATTTCTTCAGGGAAAAACCACGGATTACTATTTCGGTCTCTAAAAAATCTTTACCCATGTTAAACAAATTCCAAAATTTATTCAATGAATATTTTTCTAAAAATTCTCACTATAGGTCTTCACACATGGGATCTAGATTTGTTTTCCAGCCATCAATTGTAAAGATATGGCCCTGTTTAAAGAAAAGTTACCTTGATGTGCCACCAAATTTGAATCAAATTGAAGTTTTTTCTGCATATTTGGGAGGGATCATTGATGGTGATGGTCATATTAAAATAAAGAGGAATAATGATCGAAAAATACCTCAATGCCTTATTAGAATAAGTGCAGAAAAAAAGTTAGAAAAACTGGCAAACTATATAGAACTTCACTTCAATTGTAAAGTACACTATTATCATGATAAAAGAAGTAAGTGTGTTGAAACTTGTTTTTACATTAGTTCAAAAAATTATTTTTCAGTAAAAAAGCACCTACTAAAAAACATTGATATGGGCTACAAAAGAGAAAGGTTGAGTAAACATATTATTGTTCTACAAGAAAACGGGCCCACGAGATAACGGCAATCAAAGATTCCCGGAACCTCTTGGTCCCTCCATTTCGTTACGGGCCCACGAGGATTCGAACCCCGGTTTTTCGGTAACTTCCCTGCAACTGATGATCAGTTGGTCCGAAGCCGAATGTACTGTCCAGACTATACTATAGGCCCAATACTAAGAGGATAAACTTCGAGTATTTAAAGCTAACCTTGACCATCACAAATATTATAAACCATATTGACAAAGAATTATTATGATTAATCCAATATGCGACAAATGCAAAGAAGAACTCACTGACTTTGGAGGACTCCTCTTTAGCCCACCAAATAGCGAAAATCAGGCAACAAAGTACCATCTTTGCAAAACCTGCTACGCTGCTATAATTAACCAATTCTAGAGAGAATCTTTAAAATAGCACCCTCTCTACACAAGAGATGACACTACAACAATCTTCAGCAGAAATAATTACACATCTCAATCAACACGGAGCAATCCCTATTCCATTTAACGCTCCATACACTACATTTGAAGCAGCACATGATGCAATGACAGCATCTATTGCAGAACTTGAAGAACAAGGAATTGAGCATTTATCACTAAAACTTGATCCAAATAAACGTGGTTCTCGAGTAGGCTACAAATTCGCATCCAGAGATGAAGGCAGTTCAGATAACAAAATATACTTTCACTACAATCCTGGATTTGATGGATATTTTAATAAATTCTCAAGGAATAGACACATGCCAAAAACGCACTCTCTTGCTAAGCAAGCAAAAGATATTTATGATCTCTCAATAGATACGGCAAGAGTATATATTAGTTCACTAGAGGATGCATTTCCAGGAATTACAAATGAGTTTTTTCCCGATGATGTAGCACCGCAAGGAATGCTTCGAGGATTACAATACCGATCTAACCCAAACAACAATTCTTTGGCTGAAGGACACAATGACATTGGTTTTTTCACCCTCCAAGAGTACGAATCAGGACCAGGATTATTCATGTCACCAAGAGGGCAAGATCAAAATATTCCAGTAGAAAAGCACGAAGGCTTTGCTCTAGGTTTTAGAGGATTTCAACTACACAAACTCCTAGAAGACATGGGATTCGAACATGCAGAAAGCATGCTTCCTGATTTTCATGGCGTAGAAGATATTCCAAAGCTCAATCACGAAGGTACAAGAAAGTCATGGGTTTTTTTCCTAGATCACCCAACAAAGTACTATCCAAATGATTGGCATGATACCCATACAAAACTATTTCAGTGATACGCTTCTCTATAGGGTTTAATGCCAAGAAATGTATCTAAACCAAGTTTAATGCTCTCAGGCCGATATCCACCTTCAAGCAAACCAAAGTAAGGAATGTTTGTTTGATCAAGTAATTTTCTTAAGAATTCATAAGATCTTTCAGTTAGGCAAAAGCCAACCCCTCCTCCGACAGCATTCAAATCTAATTCAGCGGTATCAAAGCCTAGTGAAAGACCTATGATGTTTGGTCGAAAGGAAGCTAACATATCGTAAAACTCACGCTCAAAATGATTTTTCCACACATCATCAGGAGTTTCATATCGCAATTCAGATTGCCTAATATTACCTTCATTCTCAGCTTCTTTGAATGGATAAATCCCTTCTTGATAAATATCGAGTAATGCTAATCTATCACGATAGTCACTACTTTTGATGATTGATCGTGTCCCGTCTCCCATATGAACATCTACATCCACAACAAGTACTTTATTCCCACTATCTCTTCTAGCAAGGTGTTCAATGGCAATTCCCATATTGTTAAAAACGCAAAAACCATTGCAAAAGTCTCGAGTTGCATGGTGACCTGGAGGTCGAATAATCGCAAACGCATTCTCTCCTTTTTGCGCATAATCACTCGCTCTAAGACCGCAGCCAGCCGCAAGCATAGCTATTTCAAATGTGTCATCTGTTGCATAGGTGTCAAGGGATAATTGCCTAAATTCCCCTGCAGGTGAAATACTAGACCAGTGATGAACTGAATCAACACGATCATCAGCATGCGTACGTCTAACTATTGTTTCAACACCTTCTCGCAGTGGCCAAATCACTTCGTTAGACTCAATAAGTTCACGAACATTATTAAACCGAGAAGCAGTTTCAATGTTTGAGCTTTGATGCCTAGCTTCTCCGAAATACTCGTAACTTACAATCTTCATGTTATAAGTAGGGGATCGAGACATATAAACCTTGCCGATATCCCAAAAGCTATTTAAATGAAATTAGTTCCCCTAATCAAGTGGTAAATATGTCAGATACGGGGACTTTAGATGAATATATTATAGAACTAGAATTGGATCTAGATCAAGGATTTATTACGCAAGAAGAGTTTGATGAGCGTATGGACGCAATAGGATATGAAGACGAATTATTGTCTGAAGAAGCATTTGAAGTACCTAGCTCAGATTTAGATATAGATTATCTTTCAATTGCCGATTTAACTGCTATAGAAAAAGACTCTCTTATGCATCTTCAAGAACTGTTCTACAGACAATGCATGCATAGGTCTCCTGATGAGGAGATTAAGAAGGACGTTGAGACAGTTCTTTACGCAAAAGAAGGCGAACGTATGGTTGCTGGAGTTTGGTATGAGGTAGGTGATCATTCAATATATTTGGCCCAAGTCTATGTACATCCAGAATACAGAATCTCAGGATTAGCTAAAGGTCTAATTCGAAAATTAATTGAAGACAATGAGTCTCTTATAGGTGAAGAAGGAATTCAATCCGTATTTGCATCATCTGTTTCTGAAGCACTTCCTTTCTATGATGCAATAGGGTTTCAAGAATTTGGAGATAGACAAATCTACAAATTTGAAGGAACAGGCAAAGTTATAGAAGATCAACATGTAGCGCTACCATTCACAGTGCATGCGTGCAGAGGATATGGTTTTGAAGTACCTAGCGACTTTTCTTTCGATTCTCAGATGGCTTCTCTTCGAAGGTAAGAGCAATACCGTTAATACAATATCTCTTTCCTTTAGGCCCAGGTCCATCATTAAAAACATGTCCTAAATGACCCTTACATTTTTTGCAGTGAACTTCAGTTCGTTTCATAAACCAAGAACGATCTTCTACCGTCTCAGCATTCTTAGAAACTACATCAGTAAAACTTGGCCATCCTGTTCCTGACTCAAATTTATCAGTAGACAAAAATACATCAGTGCCACAACCAGCACATTTGAAAACACCCTTTCTCTTTTCATGTAATAGTTCAGAAGTAAAAGGCATCTCAGTTCCTTTTCTCTTCATAACTTTATAGCGAAGTTGAGCCATCTTTTTTTTCATATCTTCTTTATTCATCACATTGACCTTCCTCTATAATCTTCATTGCTTCTCCAATCATATACAAGGATCCAGTGATTAAAAACATTCCTTTTTCTTGAAGTTCAAGACCTCGACAAACAGCTTCAGTTATGTCTGGAATACATTCAGCATGAATTCCTCTAGCAGATAAATCATCTACCAATTTTTCAGCTTCTTGTTCTCTAAACAGTCCTTCTGTAACAATCACATTGTCAAACTGCTTAATCACATCAAAGGCCATATCGATATTTTTCCCTCTAGAAAGTGCAATGACAACAACGTCCTTATGTTCAAAACCATCCATATAAACGCCAAGTTTCCACATCCCATCTTCATTATGAGCCCCATCAACTAATAATGGTGGATCTTTTCTCATCACTTGGAGTCTGCCTTCCCAGTGAACCTCAGAAAGGCCTTCTTTCATATCGTCAATAGAGACAGTAAAATCATCTAGCTGTAGAATTGCTGCAATTGCGCAAAGCGCGTTATTAAGTTGGTGTCTCCCAAGTAAAGGCATAGAAAATTGACCCTGAATAGATCCTGTCACATCAAATACTTGACCTTCTAAAGTCTCAGAAACAGACGTTGCATGTAAAAAATCGTGGACTGGGAAAAAAGTACATTCTTTCTCAATGGCAATGTCACCAATGAGGTCCTTAACGCGTGTACTTCCGCAAACAACTTTCGTTCGTCGCTTGATAATACCTGATTTTTCCTCAGCAATACTCTTCAATGTATCTCCAAGGTACTCAGTATGGTCAAGACCAACAGTAGTAATAACACTTACTTTTGGAACAAGAACATTAGTAGCATCATATTTTCCACCAAGACCAGTTTCAATAATCCCAATATCTACTTTCTGATCCGCAAAATAGTAAAATGTGAGACCAACCATGAATTCAAAAAAAGAAGGAGCAATTCCTGCCTTTTCGACTTTATCTTTAACTAAGAGAATATATCTCTCAAGTTCTTCATCACTAATATCTTCTCCATTGATCTTGAACCGTTCATGTAAAGATCTAAGATGTGGGCTCGTGTGTAAACCAACTTTTAATCCAGAAGCAACAAGCATAGAAGAGATCATAGCACAAGTGCTTCCTTTTCCATTAGTTCCAGCGACATGGATAGTTGGGTAATTATCTTGTGGATTATCTAGAACAGCAATTACTTGCTCAATTCGTTTAAGACCTGGTTTAATGCCTACCTTCTGTAGTTTTTCAAGATATTGCAGTGTTTCCTCACGCATAGAAGTAAATAAATCATTTTACCTTTAAAAGATCTTGTATTTCACCTCTGCAAAATGAATCTGAGCACCATAATGTTTAAATATCACATCTCCAGGAATTAAGTGGGGGCAAGACTAATATGAAAGCATATTTAGACATAGTTAATCGTATATTCAAAGAAGGAAAAATGAAGGATAATAGAACAGGTGTAGGAACACTTGCTATTGCCGGAGCCATGTTTGAGCATGACATGGAAAAAGGATTTCCACTTCTCACAACAAAAAAAGTACCATTCAGAAACATCAAATCTGAATTAGAATTTTTCATCAAAGGAATTACTGATAAGCAATGGTTACAAGACCGTAAAAATCCAATTTGGAATGAATGGGCATCTCCACTCAAAGCACCATATGGACATTCAGAAGAAGCAAAAAAGAAAATGGCAGAAGAAAGAGACTTAGGACCAATTTATGGATTCCAATGGCGTCATTTCGGAGCAGATTATGACAATTATGATTCAAATTACGATGGAAAAGGTGTTGATCAATTAAAAAATCTGGTAGAAAAGCTAAAATCTAATCCAATGGACAGACGAATGATCGTCAGTGCATGGAATCCTACTAAATTGCATGAAATGGGTCTACCACCTTGCCATTATGCATTCCAAGTAACGGTAATCGATGGTAAATTAAATCTACTATGGAATCAACGCTCAGTTGATACAATGCTTGGACTTCCATTTAACATTGCAAGTTATGCAATTTTATTACACCTGCTCGCAAAAGAAGCTGGCCTCAAGGAAGGAAAGCTCGTAGGATTCTTAGCTGACACGCATATCTATGAAAATCACTTTGAAGGAGCAAAAGAGCAGTTAACAAGAGATCCAAGTGAACACTCACTTCCAAAATTAGAAACAAAGAATTTTACCTCCATTTTTGAATGGAAAGCTGAAGATACAGAAGTAATTGGATATGAATCATTTGATAGAATCAAATTCGACATTGCGGTATAAACATGATAAATATAATTGCAGGACTAACTCCTGAACGGGTAATTGGTAAAGATGGAACACTTCCATGGGACATCCCAGGCGATCTAAAACTCTTCAGAGAAAAAACAAGAGGATCTGCAGTAATCATGGGAAGAATTACCTATGATTCAATTGGAAGGCCTCTTCCAAAAAGAGAAAATTTTGTTGTAAGTAGAACCATGGAACCAGAAGAAGGCATTCATGTCTGTAGATCTCTAGAGCAAGCAGTAAAGGAAGCATCTGCTTATAATCTTCCAATCTTTATTATCGGCGGAAGTGGAATATATGAGAAAGGATTAGAAATTGCCGATGAACTCTATCTCTCACATATTCACAAGTCCTATGATGGAGATACAAAATTTCCAGAATTTGATTACAACAATTGGGAAGTAGTTGAAGAAGAACCACATCCTGAATTTACATTTAAACGGTACAAACGAAAATGACACTGCAAACAAAAGATCCAGAAATCTTTCAAGCAATTGAAAGCGAAAGAAAAAGACAGCATGAACACATCGAGTTAATCGCATCAGAAAACTTTGTTTCAAAAGAAGTAATGCAAGCAGTTGGCTCTGTAATGACCAATAAATACGCTGAAGGATATCCTAAGAAACGATACTATGGTGGATGTGAATACGTAGATGATGCAGAGATCTTAGCTATTGAAAGACTTTCTAAACTCTTCAACACAGGAGAACATGGATACAAATGTAATGTACAACCACACTCTGGAGCAAATGCTAACTTGGCAGTATATCTTGCATTAGTGCAAGCAGGTGAAACCGTAATGGGGATGGATCTCTCAGCAGGCGGACATTTAACACATGGGCTTGGAATTAACTTCTCAGGTAAACTCTACAATATTGTACCGTATGGAGTAACTGATGAAGGACTTATTGATTATGAAGCACTTGCAGAAAAAGCAAGAGAACACAAACCAAAAATGATCATTGCCGGAGCATCAGCTTATCCAAGATCAATTGATTTCAAAAAATTCTCTGAAATTGCAAAAGAAGTAGGGGCGTACCTTTTTGTTGACATGGCACACATTGCAGGACTAGTTGCTGCAGGAGTACATGAATCTCCAATGCCGTATGCAGATGTGATTACCTCAACAACGCATAAAACCTTACGTGGAACAAGAGGTGGAATTATCATCTCAAAAGAAGAGATCGCAAAAAAAATAGATTCAGGAATATTTCCTGGTTCTCAAGGTGGTCCACTCATGCATGTTATTGCAGGAAAAGCAGTTGCCTTTAAAGAAGCACTTCAACCAGAATTCAAATTCTATCAACAGCAAATTGTCAAAAATGCAAAAGCAATGGCAACTACCTTGGTTCAGGAAGGAATTGATCTTGTTTCAGGTGGAACAGACAATCATTTGATGCTGCTTGATCTTAGATCATTAGACATCACTGGAAAAGCTGCCCAAAATCTCTTAGAAGAAGTTCGAATAACAACAAACAAAAATGGAATTCCAAACGATCCACAAAAACCATGGATTACATCAGGAATAAGAGTTGGAACACCAGCCATCACAACAAGAGGATTTACTGAAGAAGATTGTATTGAAGTAGCTAAGCTTATTGCAAAAACACTCAAGAATCCAGAAGACGAATCAATCAAAGAAGAAGTAAAGAAAAGCGTTGGCGCGTTATGTGAAAAGCACCCACTGTATCAGGAAAAATAGATATGGTTAATCTAGTATATCATGTAAGCAAGGCATTTCCAAAAGCAACCAATGCAAGAACTCTTCTTTTTAGAGAACCTGGAAGAGATCTCTACGTAAGGGATGTAGCACAAATACATTCCAATTCCTTAGGAAAATCAGGAGCAGGTATTAGGGGAAATGACTATGCACTGGCCCATGCAAGACTTTCTAGATTACCTCAAGTCCCAACGAGTGAAGCTCAGGCAAGCGAAAAACTCCAAATAGAAGAAGAACTAAGGCAGTTAGGGCAGCAAATATACAAGCCATTAGATGTGACGCTGCATTACAGAAATCAGGGATTCTATGAATGGATTGATGAAATACCACATAATCACCATAAAGATGGATTTAATTCAGTTACTTTTGGAACATTGAACCTTGAAGTTCAAAAAAGAGTATTCACACCAAGATCAGATTTAGAAATTCTTTCAGGTGATGAAGCAATAGTGACTGCAATGGAACTTCATGATCAAAGAAATAATGGGGAAAGAAAATTTTTCATGAATTTATTTCCAAAAGTAGTTCATTTTTGTTAAAACAAGCTATTCATGAACTTTATTCACAACATCAGCAACTAAAATCATTTCTTGATTACCTTCTTGCATATCCTTTAAGGTAACCTTATCTTCTTTAGCTTCATCTTCGCCAATAATTGCAACATATCGAATGCCCATCTTATTAGCAAAATCTAGATTTTTACTGATATTTCTACCCATGAGATCAAGTTCAGTATTCACGCCAGCAAAGCGAAGTTCTCGAGTAACTTTTCGAGCAGCAACGTCCTCACTCATACTCACAACCAGAACATCAACAACGCTTTTTCTACAATCGAGTAATTCCTTCTTCTTCAATGCATCTTTCAAAGCACTTAGCCCAAAGCTAATACCAACGCAAGGATAGTCCTTGCCATCGCTCACAAATTCAGTAATCATCGTATCATAACGACCACCAGCAGCAATAGCACCACCAAAGCTTCCATCTTTTACAAAGATTTCATAGATCGTTCCAGTATAATATGCAAGACCACGAGCAAGCGTTGGTTCAACATCTATCTCAACACCATTCTCACTACAATATCCCATCAGCTCACGAAGTTCAGATACTCCTTTACTTCCTGGGAGTAATTTAGCAATACCTTCAAAATTATTTGAAATGATTTCAATAACGCTATCGGCAACTTCTTCAGAAAGACCTTTTTCAATCAGTTCTTTCTCAACACCATCTGCCTTAATCTTCAATAATTTATCAATAGATAAAATTGCACTATTGCTCATCTCTTCAGAAACGCCAGCAAATGCCATCATCTCAGCAAGCAGTTTTCTATTATTCACTCTAACACTTATTTCAAGACCAAGTTTTTCAAAGAATCCTTTTGCCATAGCAAGGAGTTCAGCCTCAGCTGCAATGCTTTTGACCCCAACAACATCACAATCACATTGCCAAAATTCACGATAGCGACCAAGTTTAATAGGACCATCTCTCCAAACCTTATCAATCTGATAACGTTTGAATGGCTTTTTCACATGTGGGTTCATAGCTACCACTCTGGCAAATGGTACGGTAAGATCATAACGAAGAGCAAGCTCTCGTTTTCCTTGATCAGTTAATTTGTATATTTCTTTTAAAATTTCTTCACCGCCTGCAAATTTACTAGCAAGTACCTCAAGGTATTCAATAGCAGGGGTTTCTAGTGGATTGTATCCATAGAGCTCAAAGCTTTCTCTAAGTGAATCGATGATTGAATTAAGTGCAATTTTTTCTTCCGGCATAATATCCTGAGTTCCTTTAACGTTTTCTAGTTTCATGGTTATCTCCTAATTTGATAATGAATAATATAAATCTTATTGTGTAAATCGACTAGCACATCTAATGATGGATATGAGAAGTATGACTCTGATTATGAATTCCTACTATGCTATCGCCATTCACATTAGCTGTCATAGAAGTTAGTAATAGAAAATACCATATAAACCTTTCGAAAAAAGAAGAATATTATGCTTTAATATAGACTTTATCGTTTTCACGAACACGACCAAATGGCATGGTAACGCAGTCTCCATGATCCTTTAGTTCAGTAACGATGCCTTCTTTAACACTTCTCTTTCCTACTATTTTCACTTTCATACCAACCATTAAAGGCTCTTGAGAAACCACTTCAACAATTCCTGCTCGCTTGTAGTAATTTACTACTTTTCCAGCCCGGGTATAGTGGCGAACACCAAATGGATCTGCTTTAGCTATTTTTTCTCTAACAACGCCGCTAAGTTCACCATCTTGCTCTTTAGGATCAATATTAACACTTCCACGTCGATCAAAGACAAAGCATTTACCTTTCCAGTGATCATTACCGCATTCTTTACCGTAGTTTAGAATACCGCCATGGAGCTGTTTAACATTAAATCCTTTTTCCTTTAGAAGCCCAGAGAATTTTTCACATCGAATACCGCCAGTACAGTAAGTAACTACTTCGCGTCCTTTCAAATGAGCAAATTTTTCAGGAATATCTTTTGCTTCAGTAAAAATATCAAGTTTGGGATCAATTGCTCCAACGAACATACCTTCTTGCGTCTCATAAGTGTTTCTAGCATCGATCATAACAACGTCATCTCCAGCATCAAGTTTAGCTTTAAGATCTTTTGGTTCAATGTAGGGTGCAGCTTCAGTTGGTTCAACACCAAAATGGCTTGTAATAATTTCTTTACGAATTTTAACAAATAATTTACGAAAAGAATGTTCTTTAGTACTTCCTTGTTTAAACACAAGATCAGAAAAACGCTCATCAGCAAGCATAGCGTCCATATACTTTTGTGTATTCTCTTCAGTGCCAGATAAACATCCATTAATTCCTTCTTCTGCAAGAAGTACCTTTCCAAGTAAACCAAGAGACTTACAGAAATCATAGTGTTCTTGCCTAAATGTCTCTATCTCGGCAATAGGTATATATTTGTAAAAAAGGATGTTTCTCATACGAGTAGAAAATAAAAACTGATTTTTAAAACTATCTCTTTTTTAGTTCCCCGTGGAGGAAAACTGCAGCAATAGCAAATAATAGGCCAACATCGCGAATCGCAATATCATTATATCCTAAACTCAGCGTTATAGCAAATAAATGCACAAATGCAACAATAGCAGTAGGCCGTACAAACTTTCCACTCAAGAAGAATAGTCCTTCAAGAAGATCAACAAAACCATTTAGCATAACTAGGCTACTAGCAAAACTAAGATTAAGTAAAAACTCAGGCAAATAACCCATGAAATTACTAGGATCAATTAACTGGTTGATACCAAACCAAAGAAAAACAAAAGAAAGCCCCAAACGAAGAACCGTTGGAGCATGCTTTTCATAATTCATCTAAAATTCAACCTTAGGAGCAACTTCTGCACCCTCGTCTGCTTCAAATGATTCACTCTTTTCAAAACCAAACATGCCAGCAACAAATACACCAGGAACTCTTCTTATTTTAGCATTGTATGCTTTTACAGCACCATTGTATCGGTCTCGAGCAACATTAATTCTATTTTCAGTTCCCTCAAGTTGTACTTGAAGATCTCTGAAGTTAGCAGTTGCAGTAAGTGTTGGATAATTTTCCATTACAGCAAGGAACCTTCCAAGTGTGCTCTCACCAGCAGCAATTGCAGCTCGTTGATCACCAGTAGAAGTTGCGTCTTTAAATCCTGTTTGCGCAGCAACAGCCTGTGCACGAAGTTCTGTGATTTCAGTCAGTGTTTCTTGCTCAAAATCTGCAGCACCTTGCACGATGTTAACTAAATTAGGAATTAAATCCAATCGTCGTTGATAACTACTCTCTACATTACCCCATGCCTCGTCAACACTCTCATCCAAAGTAACGATACTATTGTATGTACCAATTAAACTCAGGAATACAAAGACGAAGAATACAGCAACGCTTATTCCAATAATTGTACCTTTATTCATTTTACCATCTACCTCCAGCTCCACCGCCGCCAAAGCCGCCTCCACCAAAACCACCGAATCCTCCAGAGCCACCTCGGCCCTTTCCAAGTCCGCCCATTCCGGGGATGAATATAAATCCACCACGACCTTTGCCACGCGAAGAAATAATTATGAATGTAATAAATATAATGAATATGATTAAGTCAATCTTCCAAGAATCACTCTGACTAGAAGAACTGCTTTCAAAAGCACTAATTACGCTCTCGTCTTGCAGAGCATATCCAGCAAACACTTGTAATGCATCATAGATGCCTTGCCCATAGTTACCTGATTGAAACGCAGGAACAAGTACTTCGTTTCCAACGCGACCAGCAATGATATCGGGAATTGCACCCTCAAGGCCTTGACCTACTTGGATAAAGTATTCTCTATCGCTCACAGCAATAAAGATCACAAGACCATTATCAGCATCACTCTTACCAACTGCTAGATATTCAGCAGCTCGAAGAGAGGCATCAAACACATCTCCGCCCTCTAGTGTATCAACAAGCACAACTGCAAACTCAAGTGTACTGTTTCTTTCTAACAATGTTAAGAATCCTTCAATACTATCAATCTCTTGATCAGTAAGAGTACCTGAAAAATCGTTCACATATCGTTGTTCAAGTGTAGACTCATCAAAAGCACTTACGCTAAGCGCAAGCATACAGATCATGAGAAGTAACAAAATACGCTTCATAGATAGAAAATCAACAATCTGCATTCATAAATCTTTCTCACCTGGAGCTTTTTAAATATTCAACTCGTTTCAGTATTCAACAATACTTTTTTATACTCCTCATCTCTAAAATAGCTATGGATAAAGATTCTAAAACCACAATCTATGGAGCTTTAGCATATCTCTTAGTAACATTTCCACTTGCAGTACTCTGGCATCTCTTCATATTCGGTAACACATATGACATCATTGGCTACATTGACGCAGAACCTAATTTTCTCTTTGGCTTTCTCTCAATTTTATTCCAAGGTCTACTTTTATCATATGGATACAGATTTGTAAAAAATTACGATCCACTAAAATACGCAGCATTAATTGGGGTATTCTTCTGGACTTCACATGTGCTAGCATTCGCAGCAAAAGGTAACCTAGAAATGGAACCAACATTCTTCTTCTTAGAAACTATCTACCTCACACTGCAATTTGGCATATATGGCCTACTCTTAAAACAAATAACAAAGAGGGTAGAATAAGTGGCAAAAGCGGCATTTGGAGCAGGATGTTTCTGGCACGTTCAATTAGAATTTTCTGAAACAAAAG
>ENA-UOXV01001913-UOXV01001913.1-marine-metagenome-genome-assembly--contig:-NODE-1913-length-27999-cov-6.745491_pt1 | contig 27999 bp, 39 predicted proteins | sample MGYA00238165_ERZ766961 | MGnify/ENA primary metagenome ERZ766961 (study PRJEB28924, sample SAMN03173240) | marine metagenome | biome: Marine; feature: Water; material: Subsurface seawater | place: North... | reverse complement strand
TTCTTGTTACGTTGAGCACGTCAACCCACAAGACTAGTGAGTGGTGGGACAAGTTCCCAGTCCGGGCTGGCTTCGTGCGGTATGAGGAGGCCCATACCCCATCTTCGGCGCTACAGGCTTGAGCGCGTCAATCTGCGCCTTCGCATTCACCTTCTTTACGACCACAGAGGTGTTCTTGGGGATGAAGCTTTCCTCAGACGTATATTCTGTTTCGGGCACGGGCCCAGCGGTATAAGAAATGTGGGAGACCCCGCAACTGCGGAAGCGCGCATGCACATGTACCGCGGCAAAAGGGCACCACGCAAGGATACGCATTGACACCCGACTGATACATTAGGAGAATCACCACACCTTCGCCAGTCTGCTCATTGGATATAGCAAAGTCAAGGTCGACAGCCTTGAGAAGCCCCTTCCTCTTGGCGATTGCGCGCTTGAGGTCTGACAAAGAGATGTGGTCGCCATCGAAGTTCACCGTCTCGTACTGTAGCGCAGACCGAAATTTGAAGTGGATCACTGAAGCCATTTTGAGATAACTTGTACTCTCGTCGGCAGTTCTCCCGCCCAAGGCCTCGTTCGGTCTCCTCGGCCGCGTCCCCCGTTTATATACCTGCCCGGCAGTCTACTCGCTAGTTGCCTGAGTTTTACTCCGCCGCCACTCACGCGACCGCGTGTTGTGCGGCGGATTGTTCAAGCTCGCATCACAGCCCAACGCCGCCCGTGACCTGTCCCTGCTTCGCCACTCGAGAACACAGCGACAAGTTGACTGAATGTGCTGTTTACTTTCCAGGTGAATTCCGAACACCCGGGCAGACCACTGCGATCAACTTTTGGAAATCCAGCTCTAGAACGTCTCCGACGTAGCCCTGGCGGGGACGACGATGGAACGCCAGAGGCGTGTGGTAGAGACCGAAACCTGCATGATACAACCCGATGCTCTCATATTTGTACAGCGCACGCTGTTGTATTAGGTCTATAGTACGATTCGATGGCGGCACATGCGTTTTATGCGCCGAGCTGCCCTTGACGCCTCGTCCGCAGGCTCGGAAGATGGTGGCAACTCTGCTAGGGTTGCTCTTATTCGTTGGACTGACCTCTGCAACTGAGCTCACTGAGGAGCAAGAGGAACACCTGCCGGATTTCGGTGACCCTGAGGTCACCTCTCGATTCACGTAGCGCAAAACTCGGCTTGCGAGTGCGTCCGAGGACCGCTGGGAGTGCGCTTGACGATTTTTGACGCCATGCAGACAGCAGCTCGACTGAAGTGTAGTGCTTGCCGGGCAAGTGCAGTGGAGTTCCATGAAGCATTGAGCAGGCTTCGAGAAAAGAGAGGCAGGGCAAAGGCAAGTGACCCTGTGACCATTACTCGCATTCATCCACTTACGCGCACGCAGCCGTTGGAGACACATACGCCATGGAACTTACCGGGTCGTTACTTACTGAGTAATTGCCATCATGCAGATTAGTGAAGACGAGTACACTGAGGTGCTTGACCACGTGTGCGAGGAGAGAACTCGACTTTACGGCCTCCAGGTTCCATCACGCCCCCACGCTGCTCAGATCGAGTACGACTTACCCGCTGACAGTGATTCTTGGCCTCTTCATGTTCTGGTAACTGATGCCATTTTCGTGTATTCGCCCCCAGCTACGTCGAAACCTTCCGACGCAAAAATTCTCGAAGGACACCGCAATTGCACGCGCTACGGGAGCGTGGGCCGGACGGTACATCCTCACGGTGCGAACCTGAAAGAGACCACCCTGTGGTGCGCCTTCTCATGTAGGAAGAGCCGCCTATACGCCCCTTCTTTTTGGAAAACCCTCGCATCCTCGGCGAGACTGGAGAGTTTCCTGTGTCGATGCGTGTGCTCTCACCCACCCTGCTGGACCAAAGTTGAGTTCTCATATCTAGAAGGGTAGGTTTGTTCGAGCCTCTACGCAGACCATGAGGAGGCGCTGCTCTTCAACCAGCGGGAATCGCTGGAGCGCTTTGGTGCAGTGCTCTGCATCGATGAGGTTCACCCGCCCTCTTTCTTCCATCGCCAGTATTGACGACTAGCTCGTAGTGCCCCGGCCACAACTGCTTCGATTCCGGTGGCAGATGGGTGTCTGCGACGAGGTCTCGATGGCGGATAGGTCTCTTGGAGACGAGCTTGGGAGAGAGCCAGCACCGGGGACAGAGGATGAAGGAGATCTATGAAGACTAGTGCCGATGAGCAGTGGCCCGCAGCTGCAGCATGCGCAGGATGATGAACACGCGGCATATCCTTCGATCAAATAGGGGTTTGCGCGCGGGTAGCCCAGTACTGCAACTCGCCGGCGTCGGACCCGACCATCATGTTGTCCCCATGCACAGCCAGCGCCCGCACACCGCGAGCTGAGATGGTGCGCAGACATCTCCACGTTCGTGTGGACCAAACCTGGTGGGTGACACCGCTCGCTCGCGGCCATCAGCTGTACAGTAATGCACTGTGACGCGTGCGATGAAACATTGGCAGCGCCCGATGCTGACTTGTGTCGTGGCAGAGACATACCTTCACTGTGTTGTCGCGTGAGCCAGTGATGAGGTAGGGCATCGCAAGACACATGCACGTCACCACGTCTGAGTGTCCTCGCAGCGTTTCTGTTTTTTTCCCTGTTGTGGAGTCGAGCACCTGCAGGGGCAATGAAATATCCTAAATTTTCTGCGGCGCACCGTCGCTGCCCTCTTCATAGCACCCAATGGCCTGCTCATTGCGTGTGAAGAGGCTTGCGTGTAGCTCATTTCGGAAAGAAGTCACGCAGAGGGATAATGTCGAGATAAAGTTCTGCCTGGATATCCGTATCTGTCGCAGCCATGATGATCGACCGATCCCACGCAAGCGCGTTGACGGCACTACCCTGCACGAACCCGCAACGATTAGCCTCAGAAGCGAGGGCTCTGAACTACGATGGAATGGAATGAGAGGCCCGGCTTCAGCAACCCGACATTGCTTTCAAATTGCAAGAAGATATACGAATGTGTGCATACGAGCTGCAAGAGGGGAAGGGAGTGTGGAACATACCTGCGTCGGAAGCTTCATGGCGCATTTTTCAGCTATCAGATTCCAAACAAGCACTTCTCCGCCGAGACTACCGGTGACTAGGCGATCCGAAGAACGCTACGCGCATCCAGCACGTCAGAACGTCGCGTGATTACACTCAGTGCGTTCAACACCACTCAGTGCGTTCAACATCCACCGCCTTCTTCTTGTTGGCAAGAACAAGGCGGTGGACCCCAGATGATGCTGTACTCATCCTGAGCTACCTGCATGGCCAAAATGCTGGAAGTGTGCTCCTTTAGCACCAGTGTAGCCTCAGTGTGAACGCCATCTGCAGGAAGTTTCCACACTCTAACAGTCTTGTCCCAGCTCCCTGTCGAGCACCGAACAGTCATGTTTTTCCTCAGTGAAATCCTGTGGCTGCGCAGCGCGTGGACAGAAGCTACAGGAAGCTCGCCTGTGATCAGTCGGCGTTCGCTGTCCAGATCCAGACTCGACACGTAATGCTCGTGCCCGCGAAGGATTCCCGTCTGCCCTAAGAGCTGGATTCGTTAATACTGGCCCCCACGGCTCACTTCTTGGAGGGGACCCGCGAGCATCTTTGCGAATGGAACACGCATACACACATTGCGGCAGCAGCGGGTTGGCTTCTGCGCCTGCTTAAACGTCGTGGCGTCCCAGACACGTACATTCGGCCCGCCTCCTGAAACAATCAGACCTGCCTGAATGTCGAGCAAAGATTTCAGCCCGAAGTCCCCGACGGGAGGCACATCTATGTTTGACTGAATGCAAACATCGATATTTGCTCACTAACCTGCATAGCAACGCAGCGGACGTTGGTTTCGTGGCCTTCGAGACTTGCTACATTCATCGAGCCTGCCTGCGGTCTTGGATGCCCGCCGATGTCCCATACTTTCACAAGTCTGGTCGCAACACAACGTGTGAGAAACACGATATGCACACGCTTGGTAACGAGTTGGGGGATCGCAGAGGAGTATGGGACGTGCCTGTCCCGACCACCAGTCACTGCCAAAGCACCGTTGAACCACACAGACGTAACACCATTTGTCTGCGCAGAGAGCAAGGAAGGTACTTAATTATCAGGTGCGCACCCAATCATGGCAGGCAAGGGCCGCGTGGAAGTGGGTTCGGTGTTGAGCTGTTGAATCTCACATGTCCGTCTGTAGCAATCGTCTGCAAGCGTGCCGAAGCCCACGAGTCGAGTACCTCCTCTCCGTCAGCGAGCCTTTCTCCGACAGGGCTCAATCTATCATAGCTTTGTCTGCGTTCAAGCGGTGCCACTGAGAGCAGCCCCCCCCGCGAAGCGCCCGGCATACTCCCAGTGACCAATGTGCGATCTGGATTCAAATCTCGTGTCATCGACCCAACCGCGCCATGAAGCCCGCCTTCCTGCGTATAGTAAGCAGGGGCTTCAGCAACGGTGTGTGGACACAGAGGCATGCTGACAGCTACCTTCCCATCAGAGTCTGGACCAGTAGCGTCTTGATCGAAAGATCTCTCTTTCAGCTTGGGCGACGAAACGGTGCTTTGCACTCTACTGAGTACAGCTGTCAGCCGTTCCATATCGTCGACCTGCGATGCCGTCGCTCCGCTCAAGTCAACACGCGTCAGAGACATGGGCATGCGGCAGAGGCACGCTAGCGAGGGCGCGCCGACATGGACGCAGTAGGCTGAGTACGCAAACGCATTTTCACGCAGAGTCAGTAGCGTTACCAGGTCGCGAATGGGGTCGCTTTCGTCCAATACGCTCCCGTCGGGTCCTCGTATTTCTGCCACACTACAGCTCCCTGCATCAAGCTCTGCGTAACGTTCGTACCGCCTTTCGACATCTGCGTTGAGATCCCTAACCGTAAAATCAATACGCGGACATGGGATGCGGAACAAAGTGCCGTTCACGCTCACTACGACGCGGAGCGCCCGGCTGTTCTCGCCCATGGAATGGGCGAGAACACAAATGGCTCCAACAGACGCATTTTCCTCTCTTTCAAACTTGAGAGCGGCTCAGGGGGACCTGTCGCATAGAGCCGTCAGAGTACTGCAGGCGATGCAGCGGCGTGATGATGATTTGTACTCGTCCATGGACAGTATGGCGTCTCGCGCTTCACGATCCCTCAACACGGGGGGGGCGGCTGGCGTTGGCATATTTTTCCAGCAAGAATCCGACGGGAAGGTTTACGTGAAGACCATTGTCTCCGGCGGTTCCGCGGAACGCGACGGTTTGCGACTCCCGGCCTCGATTGTCCCTCTATTTTCCAACTCTGTACCGCGCAAACGCCTATCAGGGTCCCGCGCTGATGGCCCTTGTCCGTGCCTTTCGAAAATCCTACTGCGCGGGTAGTGCTGATTATTGCAATCGCAGGGCGCGTCAAGCTCGGGGATGTGATGTGCGGGGTTGATGGCCGGGATGTGATCGGAGAGCCAGTCAGTGTCCTCCGGTCTCTGCTCCTCGGGCACGAGGGCAGCTCCGTCGTGCTCACTTTCGCGCGAGCTGTCGAAGGAGACGCCGAGGGCGTTGAGGGCGCCACTGAGATAGGAACGACAGTCATTGCCAAGTTCGATGTTGAACTCGTTCGCGGGTCTCCTGAGTATTTCGCTCGCATGGAGCAGTCGCGGCGGTGTGGCCCGAGCCCGCCGACGCTTGCCCTCGTGTCACGTCAGATTGGCCTCAGGCTGTGGCAATCCCCGATTCTGAACTGCCGTTCTTCCCTTTCCCCCTTGCCAGGTACGAGGCCGAGATGCAGGATCTGCGCCACCAATTAAAGCAGGCGCTTGGGGAAGAGAAAGAAGTTGCCGAGGAGGTGGAGCGTGTCAAACGCGTTCTGCAGCTTGAGCGCGGCGCAGCCGCGCGACGTGAGAAAGAGCTTGACGACATGCGCCAAGCGCACGTCCGCGAGGTCGCTGCTCTCACAGAAGCCGGCCGCCGCGCCGAACAGGCGACCATCCCTCCATACTTCCCCTCCCACCCGCCTTTCTTGTTCTGCTGCGTGACACGGGGCCGTTCCACACCAGGTGCGGCGAGAGGCGATGTCTCGTCTGGCGCCGGTTCAGGCGAGTGAAGAGGACATGGCGGAGGACCTTGCACGCATCAAGGAAAAAGATCGTCTGCGCAAAGAGTATGTAGACGAACTTCGCAAGCGCCACGAGGAGGAAACAGCCCAGCTCGAGGCGGTGCTCGCCAAGGAGCAGCGAGCTCGCCGGGAGGAGCAAGCCGCCCGCCTCGAGGTGCTCGTCCGTTCGTGAGCCCTGCCACCCGCGCAGCGATGCTGTTGCTGCTGTCCGGGATGAGAAAGTAGAACGTTTGTGGTTTACGGTTGGCGCTGCCTGCCAGGTTGAGCGGGAGGTACAGAAAGCGCGTGCGGAGCTGAAACGTGAGATGGAGCACCAGCGGTTGGTGGTTGAACAGGACCGCGTGTTCCGTGAACGTGCTGAGGGCCAGAAGCAGCGGATGTCGGAGGTCATCGAGGCTCTTGACGCTGTCTCTGGAATGATACGCGACCTCGAACAGTCGACCGTAGCCATGCAAAACGACTTCGTTCGAGACCGCGCAGCTGCAGCTAATATGCAGGGCCGCGAAAGCGCTGGCTCGGCGCTGAACGCGTCTCACGAAGGGCCGCTGCGTGATCGCGAAGGAAGCGCAGACTCAGGCTACTTCGTCGCATGAAGAGGGTTTTGTTCAGCATGAGTAGGAAAGCCCGGGCATGCGGGAGCTCTGCATCGCCGCTCACAATGGATTCGGGCCCTTCCGTCTTCAGTTTAATTCGGAACATGCATCTGCATCTGTGGTGCTGAATCGCTCAGTTATCTCAAAAGTGGCCAGTGAAGTGTATGCATGCACTAGCGGTGTCTGACTGTACGGACGCTCGTTTGGATCTCAGTCCATCTATTACTTACCGGCCTTTCCCGCCAAACTTCTCCAAACGCCGGGCCTTCTTCTGCTGCGTCTTGGACACCTCAATTTTGGCGTCGCTGTCGGCATCTCCACCGAAGATCCACGGTAGGATAACCCCCTGCACAGCGCAGCGCATTTACGAACTGCAGTCGCTGTTCGGATGTTGAGAAGGCCGCGAACCGTAATGAAGTAGTAGGTCGCGAAGACAGGCACGACGATCATCACGCACCAGGCCCATACCGTATAAAGCGAGATGGTCTGGCTGAACATGAGCAGGTATAGGATGTCGCGGCAAGGTGACACCATGCCTCCTTTTTGATCTATCGTTCCCCCTCCCTCAATGTGCGAAAAGATTACCGAGTAACAAATGTACTGCACCATTGTCGAGATCGCAAACGCAATTGTGTGGTGACGCTCCCAGCTCGAATTGAAGATGGCCATGCGGAAGATCACATAGACGAGGAAGACTACCGACAGGGCCATTCCATGATGCTTCCTGCGAGTAGGGGGAAATTACTTCAGACTAACGTGGTGGCGCCGCTGAGAAATTTTGAACTGGCGGGCCATTCAGACGTCAAGGTCACTCAGACCTGAAGTCTTTGACCCGCTGCTGTGCCTTTTTTTCAGCCTGATTCGCCATCGTCTTGTGCGCTTGCCCGCCGTGGACACGCGAAATTTTGATTCCAAAGGGCTCCAAGGTCTGGTGGCAGGGCACGTGACAGCGTAAGAGTAAGCGAAGGGTTCAGGGGTCTGGAACCACTCCCGTGGACCTCGTCGTGCGGTAGCACAGGCGAAACGCTCGAAGCCCTTCAAGATGGCGGACTCTGTCCAAGAGCTGATGGAGGCCATGGTGCCCGAGCTCAAGGAACTTGTCGAGCACAAGGTCCTCTCCCAGGCTGAGGTTCGGGCACTGGTCAAGAAGCGCACTGACTTCGAGTACCGCCTGCGCCGACGCGCGGTAGACATTCGCGACTTCAGGCAGTACGTCGAATACGAAACAGCTCTAGACGGACTGCTAAGGAAGCGCAAGGCACGCATAGGGGTCAAGAGGGGTAAAGCAGCGAAGTTCTCATGCTCGCGACAGATCCACTTCATTTTCGACCGCGCTGTGAAAAAGTTCAAAGCTAACACCGAGCTGTGGATGGAGTGGGTTGCATTTGCGAAACAAGACGGCTCGTCGAAGATGCTGTCCAGCATATTTGCACGCGCGCTACAGCTTCACCCGCGCAAGTCTGGCCTATGGGTGCATGCGGCGTCGTGGGAGTGGGAGGAGCAGGGGAACGTGGCGGCGGCACGTACACTGCTGCAGCGCGCATTGCGCCTGAATCCAGAGTCCGAGGAACTGTGGCGTGAGTACTTCCGAATGGAGGTGCTCTTTGTCACACGTTTGACGGAGCGTCGCAAGGTGCTTGGGTTGGCCCCTGCGTGTGACGCTCAAACGGTGTCGTCGATCGAGGTTCCGCCGCTAGATGCGGAGGCCACATCCGAGATCCGGGGGAAATCCCACGATTCTGACACAAGGCTGTCGAGTGGCGTCGATGATGGCCTGGGAGAGCTCCTCGGGGGCGCTATTCCTCTCGTGGTGCTTCGGCACGCGGCTGCTGCGCTCTCACAGCCAGCGGCATTCTTGCTCTCGCTTTTTCCGATTGCATCGCTCGTGACAGCCCCGTCGGTGCAAAGGGAACTTGAAGACGCAATTCTGACAATCGCCGAAGATATGCAGCCGGGCATCCCTGGAGCAGCAGTGCTGCGTGCAGGTCGTGTAATGGCCGAGGCCCGAGGAAAGGGCCCGATGCAGGCTTGTGAGGCCGCTGAGACAGTGCTGCGCGAAGCTGCCACAAGGCAAACAGATGCGGCGGGATTGATGTGGGAGACGCGATGTCGATTCTGGGAACGAGTGTCCAAGGAAGCGAAAGTAGGCAGCTGCGAGGCAGGTGCCGAAAAACACAAGAACGAAAACGTACGTGACAGCAGCGCGCTGGCCAAGGAGGCGGAACGTCGCCTGCTTATGACGGCTGCTGCCGCGGCTGCTGCAGGCGAGAGCACAGAACAGACCGTCTTGATGCATTATTTCTGTCTCGCGGGAGGGTATAGTGAGCAGGAGAGCGGGCATGCAGACGGAGCCACCGGGCATAAGCGGCGGCGCGGCAAGGAACGAGATGAGGGGTCGAAAACTTCCACTGTCGAGGCCTACGAGGTATTGCGTGCTGGTGCTGAGGCGCATCCTACAGGCGCTACATTGCAGAAGGAGTGGCTCAAGGCTGAGGGTTCCCGCGTTCTTGCCGACACCATCCTCTCAGCCGGTGACAAGGCGCGCAAGGTCAGCATGGTCCTCGACCAGGCTCTTGCGGGTTGCGGTACATCCGCTGGAGCGGCACCTCTCTGGTTGGACCGTTTGCAGATGGAGAAGGGACGATCTGGTTCTGCGGATAGAATGGCTGCAGTGCTCGCTCGCATGGTGCAAGCGGGTGCAGAGGAAGCAGCCGTGTCTGAGGCGGTGGATCGCATCGCAGAGATTGCAGAGGCAGCTGGGGGTGCGGGGACTGCAGACGCATGTACCACGGCGCTAAAGCGTCCGTTTCCTAGCATGGTCCGTGGACTGCTTCTGCGGAAAATAATTAGCGCGACCGTTGCAGCCGGGTGCCAGGAAGAGGCCGAGATGGCGTTCGAGCGCTGGGCAGGGGAGAAGTGCGCGCAACACGATCCTTCTGGCTGGATTGAGTGGGAGGGCGTGCTGCGCAGCAAGAGGTGTCACAGCAAGGCCTCTGCCGTCATATGGCGCGCAAAGCGTACCCTCGTCAACCCCTCAAGTCTCGACGAGGCACTCGCACTTCGAGATGCCTTTTGCCCATCAGGAGAGCATGCGCCGCATTCAAAAGGTGGCGATGATGCTGTCTAGTTGAACCATACCAGTGATGTCAGCATGTTTGACACCTCGGGGTTAATAAATGGCATGTGGTCACCGACACTTCAAAGGCCTGTGCACAGTGCGTGCGTTTGCACCATAATCGGTTTCCTTCAAGCATTCTTTAGAGTCTTGCCGAGGGTCACAAGCTGACCGGCCATCTCTTAACTCATGCACAGTCCCCCGACTTATTGTGCCTAAATTTCGGCCGTGCCCTCGTCAGAATTCAACTTTGAGGGCGAGTTATGAGGGCGAGTTACTTTACGCCAAGGTTGGGCGCGCATCATTCGTTCTCCGTCCTGTCTTTGTCCTGCTTGACTGCCGATAGGCCATCGACAAGCTGCGACTTGCTTCCACGCGTAGTCCACGCCCCTCCCGCTTTTTGCTCGTTGGCGTAAACCTCAAATGTCTTGCCGGTTGATTCCGGGACTGTCAAGACAGTAGCCAGCACTGTTGCGACATCCGACGGGTTTATACGCCCGATTGCAGTGTCTCCAGATGAGACAACTAGATCGCCGGACGGATGCGTAGCGTTGATCCCGCACGCGCGGACAATCGAATACGGTACCCCCGCGCGGCGGAGCTTCTCCTCACCCTTGGCCTTCGTCCCAAGGATTCCCAGAGGGTTGAGCTTCACAATCGGGATGTTGGCCGCCTCCTGAAAGCGTGCACGTTTGTCCTCTGACCACGATGGGCGTGTGACAGCCGCTGAGGACAAAAGGACAACCTTTGGAAGAACGCCCTGCTCCTCTTCTGAGCTAAGATTTTTCTTCAGAAGCCGAGCGGCCTTCGCCGGTCCACGAACGTCGAGGGCACGCCCGGTCAACTGCCCGAGCTTGAAACGAATGACACGCCCGAGCAGGGACCAAGGCGACGTCTTGCCGCGCGGTCCCGAAAACCCCGTTGCGCACCAGATCACCCGGTCCACGTCTACCATGCAATCTTTCAGCTCGCTGGTGCTTCCAAGGTTGCATTGCTTGACCACGATGCGCCCACGGTAGTCATTCAGGACCTGCTTCGTTGCGATCGGGGTTTTTTAGAGCGCGTTTCTCAATATCTTGCGCCGACGGCACCCGGCCCACCCTTCTGCGCACCATGTTAGTTTGGAAGCGCAAAGACCTTGTCGAATGCCTCATCAGCGGCGGTGGTATTGCGTACGACGGCTACAACAGTCGAAGTGGGAATGCGCTTGAGAACCTCTTGCACAACCTGCCTCCCGACGCGACCAGTTGCACCGGCAATCATGATGCGTAGGGGCTTCTTCAGCTCCTGCTCAGCACTTTCCTGGATCTTCTTTGTGTCCACGGTCACCGCCGAGCATACCAGCATGTCCTGCATGATCACGCTAACAACATTTCCAGCACGCCATCCTTGCCGGGCTGCAGAGTCAAGGCTTGCGGGAGCCCGCGACAAAAATCGAGTCGGGGTCGCGCAAGGTAAAAACGCGTCGGCTCTGAGGCACAGCGACGATACGATCAAGGCCACAACAGCTCCTCCAACGTGAGCTGCGCCGAAGCGCATCTTTTCTGCAGTCAAAGTATGTAGCCGAGACTAATTTTCACTGGCTGGGCCGGCTCGCGGTTGCGGTTTCGATCAGTCCTGCGGACAACGGCGGCCGCCGTTGATCCCCCAGTATCCCAAGAATTCTAGTAAACTACGGTAGTCTGTCGTCCTTTGTAAAGTACAAAGCGAGGCAGAGGGTGATGCAGGCAGCGCGGCTTTCACCAGACGGCAGGCTACTTGTCTGTCAGGTTTGGTCGTTTCAACCCGCGTAAACGTCACCTTGATGTGTTTCCGCCTATATGAAGCGGTGAACTTCAGACCGGGATGCGGTATAGCAAGTGCTGCTCTGAAGCATAGTATTGCTTCGCCAGGTGCAGATTCCGCAACCCCCGCCTGGATGGGCGCGTTTGCGTGTCCTGCAGGCCGGAATCTGCAACACTGACCTCGAACTCAGACGGGGCTACAAGGTTCGTCACAAGTTGGCCCCATTCATATCTCACGGGCGAACCCAAATTGTTGAGACCGATCGTCCACGGTCAAGGCTCTTTTCTTTTCCCCCATAACGACTCTTGCGGTCCCAGAATGGATTCACGGGCACTCTCGGGCACGAATTTGTGGCGGAGGTCGACAAACTTAATCTTGCACCAAATACTGCGACACAAGTCGTCGTGGGTCAGCGTGTAGTCGCAGAGATCAACTGCGTGCCAGAATGTAGCGGATGCCGGAACTACCACGAGCGCGCACAGCACCCGGGTCGGACTGCGCTTGGGATCTTTGGCTCGGACGGTGCTTTTGCTGAGTTCGTTGCAGTGCCGATCGAAAACATCCACATGGTCCCTGAGGCACTGACAGATGACCAGGCAATGTTTGCGGAACCGCTGGCAGCCGCATGCCAGATCAGCCAACAGATTCACATTCAATCGTCGGATCGGTGTGCAGTGGTCGGGACCGGCAAGCTCGGCGTGCTCATTGCACAGGTCTTGTCCAATATGGGAGGCGTCGTCACAGCGGCTGGTCGGCGTGAGGCGAACTTCGCCTTTCTGCAAGCGCAGGGAATCACGACAGCACTTGTCAGCGACTTGCTGGACCAGAAGTTGCTCTTCGACGTCGTCGTCGACTGCACAGGGAATGAGGAGGGCTTCGCCACGGCACTCGCGCTTACACGCCCCACAGGAACGCTCGTACTCAAGTCAACATTTGCAGGGAAAACGAGCGCAGATCTGACTCAGGTGGTCGTAAATGAAATCAAACTCGTTGGCTCCAGGTATGTTGTCCCTTTTCCTCTACACCTTTTCCCGTGCTGATCTCATGGGCTCTGTATTGTGCCTCACTGAGGTCTGAAGCGGACACACAGACGGAATGAGAACCCAAAACAACAACAGGTGCGGTCCCTTCTCTATGGCATTGACGCTCCTTCACAGGGCTGCCAAGGCAGGGACGCGGGGAGCTGGGGTAGGTGTCTCCGTGGACGGGCTCATCACCCACAGATTCACGCTCGATCAGGCCAACGAAGCCCTGGATGCTGCCGCCAGCAAGGACTCGCTCAAGGTAGCGATCCGCATCGCGCAGTCATGAGGGGTTGCTGAGAGAAGCCCAGGATCAAGCCCTTCCGCACAATATCAACGTCCGGTCCACACTTATTACAATCAGCAACGATCCCATGTGCCTTGAAGAACTCCACCCTCTCCTCAACCTATTCTACGCGCGCATCTGCATCATGGACACAGTGAGCGTCACGACATCTTACCTCATCGTCATCTCAAGCGCCTCATGCTGGTTGATCCGAGCGCAACTCTTGAACCTCTTGACGCAGTTGAATTTCCCGCCTGCGCAGCAACACACCATAAACATGTAGATTGGAGTCAGTACGTAAAGCACTCGATCTTTGCATTGCGGAGGGTAAGACCTGCAACTGTCCAATCTGCATCTTGAGAGCCGCCAATTCAGCTGCGAGCTGCTCATTTTGTCGCGAAAGCGCCTGGTGTACCTTGTCCCGCGATTGCAGGTGCCGATGGTGGATAGACGATAGCATCTTTTGTACTGTTTCAAGGTGCCGCTCCATTCGCCTGCAGTGCACACCACCGATAGTGGATCAGTGAAATGCACAGGGGATGTTTTGGCGCGCTTGGCCAGTTGAAAACAAGACTTATCACGCAACTGCCAAGCCAGATGTGGTTTCTAGTTTGTGATGATCGTACTTGGACGGGGCAGTTGAGTTGCCATCACGCTTGCTCTTGACCAGCAGCGCCCTGTCACGCATCAAATCGCCCACCAGCTTTTCCATCTCGCTCCGCTCCACGCGAAGGTCCCATCCCTCTGCGTCGGCCGAGACGCTCCGGTCTAACGAGCGCTGCATGCGAAGCGCCACCACAACCTGCGCACAGAGAATTTTGGTGCACATTACGCATGGCGAATCATGCAAAAAAGGGCGCAGGCTGCAATCGCGCTGAACTTGTCAGAGTGACGTGAGCTGTCGGTCAGAGCAGCGGCACAAGGAGGGCTGGAGGAGCAACCACGGCTAAGAATATCGCTACCAGGGCGATGAACCGTCGCGGAGGGACGCGCCATATTTGTGCCAGAAGTTCGTTTGCCCGCTCCACCTTAACGCTGCCATCCGTTCCGATGGGCACAGGCGACTCCACACCCGGGCCGTCAGCCTTGAGAAGCCCCTGGAGCCCTTGCACCTGCTTCTGAGCTTGCATTTGTGCGCGCTCACGTTCAAATGATTCCCGTTCCTTCCTTAGCGCAATCAATTGCACCCTCTGCTGGTGAATTACCTGTGTAGGGCAGGGACAGGGGTCAATCGCGTTTGGATACAGCATCTCGGCGCTGTTCGAGTAGACGAGAAGAGAGGACCAGGCTCGTCGGCAGGTCGAGATTTGAAAATTGAGTGGGGCTGACTTTGTCGGTGGCTGAAGCCTGATCATCTGACTTGAATGTCGTGTTCATGTTGGTTCGCACCTGGCAAGCATATTTGGTGTCAAATTTGCCATCAGTGTGTGTGTGTGTGTCCGCGATTCAGGAAGGGTGACTTCACAATGAGAACTCGGCACCAGGGGATCGAGCCCACCTGCCGCAGCGCCATAGCTGCCGCTGCTGCCGCAGCAGGATCCAAATCTGTTGTGATCAGTGAGCGTGCAGGGCGATCGCCCTGCACCGTTGTTCACGTTAGCAGAACAGTGTCCCAGACAAACTGCGACCCCACAAGCTCATCCAATTATGGGATCAGTACGATGCAAGGGCGAAAGTCATTGCCGTTTCGGAGAGATGAATCACAGCGGGCCGCACGATGAGTGTCTCTGGATCATCCGCCGATGGGTGGCGCGCAAAAACTTCGTTCCTCTCTTCGAATTCAGGGCTGTTTCCCTCGACCTGCGATACAGCAGCCTGCGATCGTGCCCGCTCCTCGTCGACGCGAGCATTCCATGCCTCAAGCTCAATTTGGGCTTGCGACTTTCCTCCCCTGTGTGCGCGATGATGAGCAATCCGTATGGCTCGTTGTGGGACCCGCCGCTACCGCCACTGGGCTTGAAGGGTACGAAGGGATACCTTATTTCAAAGGTTTCCTCAAAGGAGGTGACGGCAGCCTTGTGGGTCTCGCCAAGCTTCGTCTCGAGGGTTTTAAGCGTGTCACCGATGCGCCCGAAAGCGCTGGCCATCAACCCTGGACGCCTTCACCTCCCACGTTTGTTGTCGAGGGCAAATTTTCTTGCCTTGTCACTTTGGTGGGATTTCGATCTTCGAGAACTCGTTCACCCAATGAGAGTTCGCCCGCTCGCAATGCAAAGATGGGTGGCGTCCAGAGTGCCAGTGTCGCTTTTGCTGCTGCTGCTAGTCTTCCTAGTCCCTCTTGCGACGGTCAGTTGTGACCCTGTTCCGAAGGAGGAGGAAGGAACAAAGGCTTCAGGGCCAGGCCTTCGCCAAGAGGAGGATGTCGAGAAGATCCGGGAAGGTGCTCTCTCGAAGCTAGAGAAGCCTCTCGAGAAGATGCGTGTCAAGGTTTTTATCTGTTCTCTACTCCCCTGGGGCATTGGCTGCCGCTGGCAGCGGTTGTGTATTGTCAGCGCAGTCCTTGCCCTGCAGCCTTGTGCGGTCGCAATTGAGTCAGTGCCTTGGTTGCCGTGCTTGGTGCTGTTCGCAATCTATGTGATTTGTTCGTCACTAGACACCGCGCAGATAAGTCAGGCGTTAATGCGCTGGTTTGCATACCATGCAGGAGCTGAAGCAGATGCTTGCAGAACGAGGAGTGACGTGTACAGCCTGCTCTGAGAAAGAGCAACTAGTAAAGACGGAAAGTGACCCGGGCCATGCTCAGAAGCTCCGCCTCAAGAAGAAACCTGGGTTTGTTGCAGAAATTGTACTCGGCAGCGTGGTTCTAGCCGCTGAATTGCCGCCCTGCTGCTCTGCCAGGTGCGGGAGAGTATTCACTTGCCTATTAAGCCGGACCATCTCAAGAAATTCGCGAACATGCCTGGAGAGGTAGCCTATCCCGACACGACCACCCGTCTCGTCAAGATTCGTGATTGATACTCCGGGGTTGCTTCCAGAACTCATCTGGCACCGGTCGAATGGCTTAGTGAGCTGTCAATTTTTCGAGCTCATTTCGATCTGAGTGCATTGTAATGCTTCTGCTGTTGTCAGTGAACGCTCGAATGAAAATCTCTCCCTTCGACACTGATGTATCTTGGCAGGATGAGGAAATTCAGCGAATCGTTGCAGAGCTGAAGAAGAAGCAGGACCAAAACAACATGCTGAAAGAACAACTGAAGAGACAGGGCATCAACACTGACAACATAAACTTTGGAGACGGCTTCGGGGGTGCGCTGCTTGTCTCTCAGGCATGGAGTTCTGGTGCATATCTATGCGGGGTTGACCATCGCTTGCATGGAGCCCCGCGACCTTGCGTAAATGTGCTCTTGCCTGGACTAATGCTGCCCTGTCGCGCAGGTATGGACCCTGAACAGGTTGCTAGGGCTCTCAAGAGCGTCAATACCGGCAAGGCTGACTTGTAAGCTCTGCTATTCAATTAGGCCGGTGTCACTGTACGCTATTTCAGCGTGAAGTGCCAGTTTATCTCGGCTGCGTGCATACGCATGCATACATTGCGCACTGCGGTGTCATAGATACAGTAAGCGCTGCTCTGCCCTCAGCGTGTACACCATCCCCTCCTCCCGTGCTTTGTCTTGGATGTCAGGCGCGGCGATGAAGCAGGGCGGCTTTTACAAGTACCCAGCTCTGCGGTTCAGCTGTGGAACCTGGTTTGCAAGTGGTCGCCGCAGCACACCTCGCGCCGCTGTGGCCAAAAGGGACGAGATGTGAAGCGTGTCCTAGATACCAAGCGGAACAAGACCCCGGGAAGCGCGATGGACGACTGTGCCGCGTGCCAGGTAGAGCACAGGATCAGGGTAAGGTGGGGGGTGAGGCAAGATTACCGTGCAGAAGAGCCTGGAGCGTGTCGTAGGTCTCGACTGCGGCTGCGTGTCGGGACCATGCATAGCCATGGGCCACCCGCAACTCGGTATCTGTCTCGTTTGCACCTGCGTCCGAGTCCGAGTCCTGATCTTCTGCAAGATCCTCCTCTTTTCGTCCCTGCGCCCCGCCCCAGTCACACAGCCGGCGAGTGTGCATCAGTTGGCCCTACCTTTCATCAGACTCGAGTATCTGCACGGAGCGCTCCCCAAGAACCTGCCTCTCCCAAGACCTTCGCCACCAAGACTCTTCAAACGCCGGGGCAAAAGCCGCGGTGCACAGACCTCCTGGCTCGTAACATGTTGCACGCGGAAGATCCGCGCTGAGTTCACCGGCTGGCCCCGGATGCACAGTCATTGCACGCTGCGCCGTCAGGCGCGGCCTGTCGTGCAGGCATAGAGGGACCTGGGCGCGGGGCCAGCGCTCATGTAAAGTCTACGGGCGGTGCCTGCCCCACGCCAAGTGACCAATTGGCGACAAAGACGCCTGGTTCCTTGCTGTAACGAAGCATGAAGTTTCCTTCCTGGCTCTCCTGAACCATAGCCTGCGCGGAGCGGGATCAAATGCCCGGAGTGCGCACCAACGAGCAGGACTAGCTGTGTAGCCACCAGGTAGCAATACAATACGTGTGCGTAACTGCACAGGAGACAGGCAGAGCGATGGCAGTGCGCACTCTGGTGAAGTCGAGGCAGCACTCGAACCAGAACCAGTTTACGAGTTTCGAAGGCTCTTGAACGCCACCGTGAGTGCGATGATATACAAGTATGAGCGATTTGGCCGCTTCCTGCGCACGGGTGGTCATAGGTGCAAGCTCAGCCGCTTGCATATGAATGCCTGCCTGCAGAGTCAAGATCGATGCCCTTGGGCCGGCACCCGACACATGGGGAAAGGAGCAAACCGAGATTGCAGCGTGCAATGGGAAGACAGCAGCGGGGCCAACATCTCGCTTCTCGTTCTCCTCAATTCGTCGGTCTAAGTTGAAGAGCCCGTCTTTCAGCTCTTGTGAGAGATTCAGAAACTGCGAAATGCGATTTCCCCAGGACGCAGACTGTCAAGAGTGGTTTTGTACCCACAGGTGGTTGCTCTCGTTAGGGCTGGGGAAGCATCACCAACCACCTCGCAGACCCCTACTCTGCACATGGGTCCTGCAGACGTACGCAATCTATGGTCTATACACTCTCTGCATTCGCAAGCCCCTAATGTACCGCGGAATAGACGCGCGGCAGTCGCGCTCGGCACCCTCAGAGCAACGGCGTGGGGGACCTTGTTGTACTCGACAATCCGCTCTGCGAGGGATTCCTTGCGGGCTGCTGTCTGCCGCTCAAAGTCGTGCTGTGCCACCGACCCGCGCCGCTGCCGTCCACTTCCGCCTGCCTGTGATGTCTCTGCCTCAAGTCTGTCCTGCTGTTTGTCGTGCTCGCGTGCCTCCTCTGCCTTGACGCTGCGCACAGACTTCGACGTGAAATCGTGCATCTAGCGCCTCGTACACGTTCAAAGAATATGCTCCTGCGCTTTGTTCCAGGAGGAGGTATACCTCGCTATGCTTAGACTTGCCTCAGTGTCTTCCATGCGCTGCAAATGTCGTTCCCGATACTTAGCAAGTGCCTGCCGCATGCCGTGCGGCGACAGGCGCGAAATCTGGTCCACAGCCGTGCAACGACAGGCAATCACACGAGGCACGTAAACCACTTGCGCACATTTTCGGGCAGTATTTGGGGCAGAAAAGACAATTGGCGCGGGTGCATGCGTGGGCTATGCAGTTTCGCGAGCTCAGGAATGCGTGGGTGCACCCGCACTGCGAAGATCAGGACAAAGGCGCCCGCACGAAACACGGCCCTGGCTCCGAGGCCACGGACACCCCGCACCTGACAGGGTAAATGTTCAGAGCTTGCGTCTGTTCCTACCTTGTCTTTTGCGCTGTATCTTCACAGATGGTACCACACGACTACTGCACTGCGGGGTATGGGCACGAAGCGCTGGCGCGAGATGCCTTGGTCTCATCGCGGGGCTCGATGCCCAGCTTGAGGAGGCGCATCTCACACGCTAGCGTCTTAATGCTGCGCGCGCCAAGCGTAGCCCCCGTAAGATCCGTGGAAGAGAGACAGAGAACAAGACGGAAGAGGGTGGACTGGCGCAAGGGTGAAAGTGGGGGGGGGGGGGGTGCTTGTTGGCACTGCGGCGCGTGACGAGGTAGAGCTCCGGGCGTGCTTCCACTTCCTCTGGCGAGAACTGCCTCCGAGGGGGTCGAGGCAACCCACAATCAGCTACAATTCTCTAGACTTGAGCGGGCTCGAGGCAATCACCTTTGCATGACGTGTAATTTCTTGTGGTGGGCACCAGAAGTCCATGATGTCCTGTAGGCGCGAACAGTCGATGTTCTCTGACCGCTGCTCCTGCGCATCTCGCACCTGCGTCGTTCTCGCCCAAATCGTTAGATATAATGGCCCCGCAATTACTGGGAGTGCCCCGTCCACGCGTTCCGACGTTCGGGACCCATCGCGAGGCAGCCATCCTGCACGGTTGCGCGGCTGCAGCACACAAGCTGCGCTGGCGGGGCGGGCACTGACCGCGGCCGCCCAAGTAGCGGCCTCCTCTTTTGCGCGATGCTGTGCCTCAAGATCTTTATCGGACCCAGCCCAGCCCTTGCCAGTTGGACCCTTTTGCGCCAGCGTCTCGGCCGCTGCAACACGCTCCAGCGCGCGGGCAAGCTGCTCTTCCGCCCAGCAGCTTCGTTAGCGTGTCGTGTTGCGCTCAGCGCCGCGCAACGGCACAACACACATCCTGAACGTGAGTAGCAAAGATGCTGTGGTGTGGGAGTGAAGGAAGCGATGCTGCTGCGAGGATTTCAAAGAAGGCGTCGACCGCTTCGTCCGTTGCCAGAGGTGTTGTGCCGAAGGTGTACGTGCCGCCAAACTCATGGTCCGCGCAGCCACTACCGATGCGGGAAGCTCAGTTACGCAACAAGGTCCTGTGGAAATATCAATAAGGTGCAATGCAATCGAGCGAGATGGCGGACATGAGTGAGCCATATCGTCTGATGCGCAGGCGGCACGAAATGCCCTGCCGGCGGACATTTACCTTCCCAGCAGATAAGGAATGAGCATCCGCTCCTCCGCGGTGAGCTGCCAAGGTGGGCAGCTCAGCACCAACTTGCGAGGAGAAGGCGACAAGGCGGAAGGAAGTGCGCCCGGAATGTCGGGTGCAGTGGAACGCGCGGGAGGATCACCTGAGCGCCTAGGAGGCGAACAAGCTCCTGGGCGACAAGACAAAGCGGCGCCTGCAGTGCACGCAGACGAAATCAAAGTGTCGCGGCGCACCCTGAGATTAATGAAGGAGTCGAGTAGGCGAGGCCTACGCGCTGCTCTTTTGTTCGCGTCGCATTTGTGGAACTTCATGTGCTGGCAAGAAAGCTGTCACCATCCGGCACGAGAGGATGGCAAGGTCAAGGACCTGCAGCACAGCATCGGCGCGGGAGAGAAGGGCGTGGATCCGTGCGGGGTGCACACATGGAGGACAGCGTGACCGCATTGCGGCCTGTGAGACACCCACCGACTGTGAGGGGCGCTTTGTCCGTAGCGAATCGAAAGTTTTTACCATCCAAGCAGCAGGCGGTCGTTCGTACCTTTGAAGCGAGGACCTTTGGTGCGACGCGGTAGCACCAGAACCAGCGCAATGCGGGGTGATGAAGACGACGCCGAATCTGTACGTTGCGCACCAGTGTTTGGGACAAATCAGCGGACGGATTTCTTCTGTTGGCTGATTGTACATGGGACTGGGGGTGACCCCCGAGTTTGGCTCGTCGCGGGCCTGGGCGTAGACGTCCACCCCGGTGAGATCCATGACAATCTGTGTCGGTGATGGGTAAGTGACTGCGATTTGTACGTAGGCGGAGATGAGGGAAGTCCTCAGGCTTCATCAATGCCGTTGACTGCGGAGGGCCGCGAGCGCGGGATGCGAGACGAGCATGCCGCGCCGAACGGACTACAAAAACCTGGACGTGCTGCCGTAGCGTGCGAATGCGCTTGGAAAAACGCCAGCAATGCCAACCGTGTTTGCCAAGGCGCCGTTTGGATCCGAGCCGCAGCCAGTCTTCCAGCTCAGCCTATGACCGAGAAATCCATGACGCCAACGCACCAGTGTCAACGGGAGTGAGACGATTTGAATGATATTGATAACAGTCAGTGCTGACCAGCCTCAGTGCACAGCAATAGACAAGGTAAAACTAAAACTGGGACGTGCCTGCAGCGCCTTAATTCCACGGAGAGAGTTCCCAAGTGCTGCAAAGACCTGCTCGTGCACTGGAACACTCGGCGGCAGCTTCTGCGGGTCCTCGCTCTCCTCGCCATCCTCCTTGCCCCAGTATCCTAGGTCTGTTGCATCGTTGCCAGGGTCAGAAGACTGCGCCTGGAACCATGCATCGTCCTCACTGAGAAGGCTGACCGTTGCGCATGCCTCATGCACCTCTTGGACCATCCACTGCATGCTGTGAACCTGGACATCCTCGGTGGCACACTCGTCGACTTGAAGCAACAATGCCTGCCAATGAAGGACTGTGACACCAAAGAAAGCGTACTGGTGCACAGTACGCTCGATAGAGCCAAGCGATGTGTAAAGTTTCTTGCATTGCCTGATTGAAACCAGCAAGGGTCAGACAGAACTTCAGGCTGACCTCGGCGGCGATCCTGAAAGACTCCCTCCACCACTGCAAGGAGGTTTTTCCCTCATAGTTTTCCTCAAGCCAGCTCATCGCCTGTGCCCTGCGGCGGCAAGAGTGGTTCGCGGCTTTGTTTGTCTCCCACTGCAGGAGTAGAAGTGCGCTCGATCTGCGCACGACGATGCCCAAAAGAAACCTGAGCCACTTGACTGTGACAGATACAGATCTATCTCCTGATTTTGGGAATTTCCCTCTCTCGGTGTTGAGCCATGGCTTAAAGTGGGAGTCACGAGCATGTCAGTTGAGCCAACTCTCTGAGACAGCTCAAGCTGAAAGCGAGAAGGGGTGTCCCGCAACGCCTCGCGCAAGAGCTTGCCATCAGGGAACGGCTAAAAGAGGAAACATGGTGAAACACGCAAAAGACACTGTCTCTGATGTGGGTCATCTGCGCTCGGGCTCACTCTTCTCTGGAGTCGCAGTCCTCAAAGCTCGGCCCTCAGGGGGGGGAAATCATCGCACCAGCGGGTTGCCATCCTGCCACGCCACTTTTCTGATTGGTCTTTCCACGCCTGCTGTCCCACATCTCTGAATGTGGATCTTGAATGCCGAGAAGTCAGAGCGTTCCTCTTTGGCAGTTACGATTCTGCTGTGTACGAACCGTTCACCCACGAGATCTATACAAGTATGCCGTCTGGAGCAACATCAGCGTCAGAACTCGAAGTCCAAAACACCGTGTCCCCCAGGCGACCGGGAAACAAATTAGGGCGATGCAGCTGCTGCTCTTCGGGCGCAGTGCGAGGCTGCTCACTCTGATATGGTGCTTTGCGCAGGGCCAGATGATACGAGTGAACGATGAGATGATGCTGATTAAGAGCTCGGAGGTGATGCGATGCCGTGTGCTCCGTGTGTTCCGCTTGAGATTGGGTGCGGGCATTTTGTTGCTGATATAGGTGGTGTGGCAGGCTGCTGTTTGTGAAAAAAGCAACGGTGGGAACAGCCATGGCGGAGCTGGGCTAAAGCTCACAGTTGCACGCGGGCGGATGGGGACGCGGCCGCAGCAGCATTATGTTGCCGGAGCTGTCAAGGTATACTTGCTTTCGAGCTTGGATGGGTGGCCTTGGTCCCGTGCTCGTTCTTCACTTGGGGAAGTCACTGGGTTGTGCGCTCCCACCGCGGCGGGCACACCAACTATCAGCAACGAAACCGCTGGTGGTGATGTTGCTAGTGGTGTGGCTTCTATGTCATCAAAGGTCGATATCGGTGGGGACCGCGGTGGCCCGCCCACCGCATCCTCACAAATCTGCTAGATGAGCTGTGCAAAACGGTAAGATGCCACTCTCGTATGCGACTCATATGAATCATTACAGGGACAGAATCCGGTGAGGGATATGAAACAAATGCTGGGAGCTTCGTGTGGCACGCAACTTCGCCAACTGCGCGGCGTTCGGCACGAGACTCGCAGCTCTCATTCACCCTCTCGCAACACGGCAATGCCCGCTTCCCACAAGACAAGAAACCAGCAGGCAAGGGCACGGTCGGTGGCTTCGAGATGATGAGAGCTCGGATGTCGATGATCATGACGGATGGCATAAGGCCCAGGCAAGTCCACTTTCAGTCCTTCCTCGCCAATTCCTTTTTGCTGGTCCTGAGTCTATTGATTCCAGTGCGAGGAGTCCAAAGCAACATGATGGCGGAGCCCAGTCGAAAGCAGTGCAGCATGAATGGCAAGCAGTGTGGCCGTACCATCACCGGTTTTCGCATGCCGATTCATTCGACCCCAGCTGTGCTGGGTCTTTGTTGTCGAGCCCGCTTGACAGTGCCATCCACCGCCCGCGTCTCCGCTTCTCGGTCTTTTCCCCACTCCCCCAAGGTCACAGTAGCATGTCGGAAAATGTGCAAGAGTCTGGACTATCTGCTGCAGTGCGATGGCAAGTGTCTTCTACCAACTCTGTTGACAGAAGACATGGGGGGGGGGCTTCACCCGGAGTCTCCATTAGTTCTTGCGCATACTCGGTTCGGTTTTTGAGCAGGACCGTCCCCTCCACTGCGTACTGATCGCGAGGTGAGAGGCAGAGCAACTACAAGACCGCGCCAGCAACTGCAGCATCTGGCGAGGATGAAACGCTGCTGGGGGAGCAGCGGCAGCGGGGGCAGTCTGAGGGCTTGGCGAACGAGCGGGCGCATCGAAAGGCTCTGTTCTTCTCTGCGAAGGCGGGGGACGAGCAGGCCGTTCGCGCGCTGCTGGCAAGTGGCGCGGTGCTTACCGTGCCTACTTGCACGCCGCACCTCCTGATGCACTGCCATAGTACTGCGGCGAAAAGGACAGGAGTTGCACCGCAAGGGGAGCACATGCCTGTTTCGTTCTATTCTGACAGCGTGAATTCTGGGCTTTGCGGCCCAGGTGTCTCCCGACATCAACGGCGACGCCGCGGGTCTGCGCGCGGAGCCACATCTCACGTGTTTGATGACGGCTGCGAAGCTCGGCCACGCAGGTGTTGTGCGTGCACTTGTGGAGGCGAATGCAGACGTGACTATCCGGGTCGAAGGCGAGAGCGCGCTGAGTCTGACCAACGGAGTGCTGGGCCTCGTTGATGGAGGGGTAGCGCCGTCAGTGGGCTTGGGGAGAGGATCCATTGCACGTCAAGGACTGGAGGATGTTATTGCGGAGCTGCGACGTGGTGTGCGCCTCACCTGGCGGGCCTGCTGTGCATACTCGCTAATCACGTTCACTGACTGCTACATCCGCTAATCACGCCCGCTGACTGCCTACGCCTGATGGTCTCGGGCAAGTGACGTACCCCGTTGCGGTGAGCGCGGCAGGATATGGGCTATCGGTGCAAGGCTCTCGGAACACGAATGGTGCCTTCTGGGAAAAGAGCGAAAAGGAGCAGCTGGCCGTGCTCGAGATGGCAATAGAGGAAGGTTGGGCAGAGGTGGTGGAAGTGATTGTTACTCGCGACGCCAGATTCACCGCGAACCCCTACTTTTCGCTGCGCCGCCGTGGGACACGACCCGACGGGATCCCGACACCTGCCACAGCACTGATGCTCGCGGCCGCGCGGGGTCATCGCGGAGTCTGCGCTGTGCTGATTGCCGCCGGTGCCGCGATTAGCGAGCGAGATGATCAAGGCTGGTCCGCGCTGATGCAGGTTCCATGCCCACTCGCAGCAACAAGTTCAACGGAGGCTGCATAAATGCTAGACGACGGGGATATCAAACCGTCTCTTACCAGTGCTTTCTTAACCTTGAGATGGCCGCATACCGAATGGGCTGGTAATAATGTGTACGGATCGTGTAGGCGGCTGACTGGGACCGTGGGGGGGTGGTGGCGCTGCTTTTGGAGAATGGTGCGAGGGTGCAGGACGTCGGGCATGATGGTAAGTCTTCAAAGGGGTGGCGTCTGCCCCCCGCTCTGCCCTGACTTTTTCGTGTGACATGATGCGTATCCCTACGGTGATGTGACGTCCAATCACCGCTCGCAACGTTTGACAGGCGAAACAGCCCTACTGATTGCAACGCGTCGCGCAAACCCCGTCACGGTCAGAGCGTTCGTGGATGCTGAAGCCAAGGTCGAACATTTTTTCAGCTTCGGCCGATGTGCGGACGAACTATCTGAACTGCAAACCTGTCTGGTGGATGGAGGCAGGTTGGGCAGCAGAGTCGCGAGGGGGTCGACTGTTGTGAAATCGCCTGGTCAGCAGCTGAGAACGCAGTCGCAGGAGAGGTGAAGTCGCACCCCACACTGATGCCGTAGCGAAGGAGCTTTACCTTTACTGCAACAGGGTCGATGCGACGAAACATGCGCCACAGCACCGGATCCGTCTGAAATTGAAAACTATTCCATGCCGCACTGAGAGTTTGGGTTCTGTAGGCATGGGAAGGGGTGTGGGGGACGCTTGAGGTATTCCATGACCTCTATCGTCGAGTCGCATTGGGACAGGCAAAGATCCGCATACATTACCAATTCCATGACCGCAGCCTGGCGCCCAGCTTATTTTTTGAGGACGTGTTGCATCCCTGAGTGCATGCACACCAAGCGAGAATCTGTTCGCACTCCATCATCTGCGCCGCACTGAACCCTCTACTCCTGTGGGCAGAGCGGTGGGAGTGTGGATGGCTTTGTCTCTGTGATGTTGGGTCCGACCGAGCACGGGCCGTGGCGCGCTGCACAATCCACTGATGTGGTAAGGTGGTCCGTGTAGGATAAGTCTGATCTGATTGGATGGTAAGAGCGGAGCTGGGTTGCGTCAGGTTACCGACTCGACACAGCCGCGGTGGGGGCAGAAGCTTTCATGGGCGGATGCCGACTTGGGCCTTATGTTCATGCGCGCCGCGGTCTACGACTGGGACCAGATTGGGCTTGACCAAGAGGTCCACAACCCTCATCCTTTTACATGTGCAGACTGCCCGCCGCGTTGATGCGGACCGATGCTTCAGGTAGGGGAAGTTACGCTCTCGATCCAGAAAATCTTGGTGGAGAAGCAGGGAAAGATGGACGACTGGCTAGCGCTATATCGCATCAAAAATCCGGGCCGGCGCAGCGGTCAGGGCTTCACTTCCAATTGCTGTTTGCGACTTGCAGCTGCTCGGAGCAGCATGGTGTACACATATGCGCAACAGCGCGCCTTCAGGATGCATTTCAATATCTGACGAGCTACACCTGCCATGCAGGACCTGAGCGTCGTGAATTTGGCGGTAACCTTCTACTCCGCATTGAACTACCGCTCCCGAGCAAGATGAATGTTGAGATAGTGGCTGGAGCAGACCTCGCTCCGCTGGAAAGGTTAAAGTCCGTGCTCGTGTTCTTCATCGCAAGCCCACCCTAAATTCCCTGTCCGACCCTCTCGAGTGCACAATCGGCGTTTCACTGATGTACGACACGCCACATAGGTGCAAGGCACAATATTGTAGCAGCGCCTTCATGCCCTCCGAAGCGGGAAGAGCAACTCAGGCGGGATCGTGCGGCAGGGAGACCAAGGAGTTGGGTGACTGTCTGCTGGCGAGTGCGCGCGCAAACTGGATCGACGTGATTACCGTGTGTTTGGAGACACGTGGAGCTAGCCCAAATGCCCGGCTGGGTCCGCGATCCCGTACGCCGCTGATGATTGCGGCAGCTGTCGGCGCTGGTGCAATTGGCGAAAACGGAGGCGTAGCAAAGCTTCTCCTCGAACGAGGCGCGGATGTGAACTCGAGCGACGCAGACGGGCTGACCGCGCTGATGTTCGCAGCGGCAGGGCGTGCGTGGTTGACTGGAAACAACTTGCGTCAAGAACGTGCGCTCGTGGCGCAGGACGAGGTGCGATGCCCGCGGCAATGCTTCAGGGCCGGCTGTTGTCATTCGCCGCTGCCCGTCATGCAAGCAGAAGCGCAAGCCGCCCGTAGGATTCCCGGGCGCTCAATGCTGTATTGTCATCCAAGTGACCGCATCTGATAGCTGGGAGGTGTTGGTATGGAAACAGGCGCTTCGTAAGACACTTGAGTTAGCAATGTTGGCACACGAAGGAGCGCGCGGCAAGTTTTTGAGCGAGGAGGTTGCGTACTGCCCAGAGGGCGCTACTCCAGCGCGAGCATTTTCGTCCGGACGATTGCCCCTACCGTGCCCTCGAATGCCAAAAGTGTCCCGTTGTGTTTAGAATCGGTGCACGTGAAGTCGAACGTGCGGATTCACGACAGGTTGAACGTGCCCTCGCCACCGCCAAGCGTGATGCGTCAGCAGCCATATCGCCTCCAATGGACTGCCCGCGCAGGGCCGCTGGGCCCCTGGCGCGGTGTGAGACTGTGGAACTCTTGCTGTCACACGTTCGTGACCCGCCCCGTAACCCGCCGCGAAACTGAAGTTGGTCTCTTGACCCACAACGTTCTGAGGGCGAATAGTTTTTCTGAGGTGAAGAACGTGTGCACTTCATTAGGGTGCTGACGTGACTATGAAGTGCGATCGAGGCCTGAGTGCCCTCGACTACGCCTCTGGCGATCTAGACGACGAAATGTTCCTTCGCTTCGAATGGCTCTGGCGTTGACAAGCAGTGAGGCCTGTAGCGAGCACATAACGTTTTTGTGGAGCTTTCCTTGAAATTATTACAGAGTGCCACTCTGAGAGCGGTGCTCATGGTGTGCTCCATGAGTGTGCTGCCCTCAGCCCGTATGAGTAGTGGTAAGGTAGCAGTGGGCTATACTGTTCTCAGTTACTGTGACCATTCTTTTTCACAGAAAGCGCTACTGTTAGGGGAAAACGTCCGCACATTTTCAGTCTTTGGCGTTGATCATGAGGAAGGGGTTGGCACAAGACCGATCCTCGCTACCCGCACAGCAAAAAATGGGAAAACAAGCTCTATAAACCAGTAGATGATGACATGTACAGAACACGCAAGACAAAAAAAAACAACGCTAAAAGGCCCTACCCGTGAAAGTATGACAGTACACGAGTGAATCACGACGTATATTTATCGTTAATCCTCTCACGCTATGCTGCGACGCCTCAAGGCGAAACCGTCGAACTATACCACACAGGTTATGGATTAACAACCTCGGGACAAGTATGATATGA